>Ga0233416_10000002_pt1 | contig 120760 bp, 114 predicted proteins | sample Sediment_Towuti__2_FD_188638 | JGI IMG/M metagenome (GOLD analysis project Ga0233416, IMG submission 188638) | Sediment microbial communities from Lake Towuti, South Sulawesi, Indonesia - Sediment_Towuti_2014_0_MG | ecosystem: Environmental > Aquatic > Freshwater > Lake > Sediment | place... | reverse complement strand
GCTGATGTGCCTCGTGGAGCTCGAGAGACCAGAGGCGACCGAGCTCCTACGAGCCCTGGATGATGGGGTTGCGCTTGGCGACGCTAAACAGGTCGTTCGCTCCGCGACCTGTCGACTGAGCTTCCAGATGAAGCTCGCTGAGATCGACCTGGCGGAAGCGGAGGTGGCCGCTGCGTTTGCTCACGCAGTGAACGATCCGCTGCTCCTCTCCGCGTTTCAGAGCATCTACTCAGTGGTTCTTGGTCTGGCCGCTCGGTATCAGGAGGCGCTTCATGTGTCGCTGGAGTTCCTTGACTCCATCGAGCGCTGGCGGCTCGACTTCGCTCGTCCCTACGCACTCTGCTCAGCGTCGTTGGCTGCTGCCGGCCTGAGATGCTGGAGTGAGGCGGAGGCGTATGCGCGCGACGCACTCGCAATCGCGCGTGACAGGCGCGACGGACACGCGCAGCAGCTGTGTGTCTCTCGGTTGAGGCGTGCGCTTCTGCAACAAGGCCGTCACTACGATGCCCTCAGAGTTCCGACTCCATCTGTCAGTGATGCGCTTCCTGCGGCGCGAGCGGAGGTTGTGTCGTCGCGCGCCATTGTTCTCGCAGCGCTGGGGCGTGCGGACGAAGCGCGCAGAGCGATCGATGAGGTCCGGTGTCTGTCGAAGGCGGTTGAGCCGACAGTCATGATCGCCGCCGTTGATGCGATCGCGGCACTTGGTGTGAACGATCCGGACGCCATCGAGAAGGCGATTGAGCTCGAACGAACCGCCTTCAAACGTGGTGGCCTCGACGTTCTCGTCGTGGCCTACCGCTCGACGCCTCAGCTCCTAAGCGTTCTCCTCCGTGCATCCAACGGGCGTGACCGCCTGGAGGAGCTAATCGTCATGGCAGGCGACGAAGATCTCGCCGGCGCGCTTGGGCACCACGTGTGCGATTCGGCTGAGCCACGGCTACGTCTGTCTCCCCGCGAGCGGGAGGTCTACACGCTGCTCGCCGAGGGTCGGACGAACAAGGAGATCGCCAGGCTCCTCGTCATCGAGGTCTCAACGGTGAAGGTGCACGCACAGCACATCTACGACAAGCTGGGAATCAGGTCTCGACGGGCGCTCGCCGTGAGGGCTGCGCTCGAACGTGGCAGTCAGGCGACGTCTGCAACGACGTCTTTGAACGAACCACGCGCGGGCGCGTGAGTGCTCTGCGCGAACTCGCGGAAGTCTGCACGGCCGGCAAGGCGGTACTCCTCGGTGGACCCCGCCAGGATCGCCTCGAACGCCGCGACGACCGCGGTGTCGAACTGGCTGTCGACGGCCTGTGCGAGACGGAGGCGGGCCACGCGGCTCGGCATCGCGTCGCGGTACGGTCGGTCCGACGTCATCGCGTTGTATGCGTCGGCCACCGCGATGATGCGTGAGACGAGCGGGATCCGCTCGCCCGCGAGGCCGTCTGGGTACCCCTGGCCGTCGATCCGCTCGTGGTGGTGACGGACGATGGTCGCAATCTCCGAGTACTCGTCGACGTGCGCGAGGATGCGCTCGCCGATGGCCGCGTGCTCCTGCATCTGGCGTCGCTCGTCGAGGGTCAGGGCACCGGGTTTCTCGAGGAGGCCGGGCGCCAGTCCGACCTTGCCGATGTCGTGCACGAGCCCGCAGAGATACGCCTGGGCGCACTGCTCGCGCGAAAGCTCCATGCGCGCGGCGATGTCTCGCGAGTAGATCGCCACGGCGGCGGAGTGGCCCGCCGTGTAGCGGTCGCGGGCATCGAGTGTGGCGATCAGCGCGGCGGCGAACTGCAGGTTCGCGCGCTCGAGCGTCTCGTTGGCCTCGGACAGGTCGACGGCAAGCTGGCGCTGCTCCTGGTACAAGCCGTAGAGCCGCTGGGCGGCCAATGCGGGGACGAGAAAGAGGGCCAGCGTCCAGGGAGATACCCGGACGTACATGAATGCGAGCAGGGCGACGCTAACGGCGTAGACGGGTGCCGAGGTCAGGGCGACCGGCACTAGGGCCCCCATCGCGTCCCGCATAGGACGACCGCGCACCCGCGCGGTGAGAGCGGCGAAGAGCACGTCGAGGGTCTCACTGACCAGAGCTCCGGCGAGGGATGCCGCGACGAGCTGCCCGAACTCCGACGGAACGGCCGTCAGTGCGGCCTGAGCGGCGAGGCCGGTGACTGCGCCTCCCATGAACCGCGTGCTCGTGTACGTCGCCCACTTGAGGCGGGGCGCCCGATCGGGGTCCCGCGGCGCGAAGAGCTCGGGGTCGCCGAGCATGGAGGCTCCGCCTACCACCGCCGCCGCGAGAGGGCCGAATAGGACCGCAGCGAGGAGCTTCGCGAGGGAGCCGATCGAGTGCTCCTCCGTCTTCGCTCGTCCTCGCTGAGTGACAACGAGCCGAACGCTGATCCTTTCTGTTAGGGCGGCAACGAGCGCGAGCCCAAGTACCGTGCCCGGCGCCTCAAGGGTGTAGTCGGCCGCGATGATTGCGGCAGCGGTCGATGTTGCGAGGACAACGAGGACCGCCGTGTACGCCAGCGTCTCTCGCTGGGGATGAGTGCCTAGGTCTCGGAACCCTTGAACCATCCCTCGAACGGGGTATATGATCCGAGTGCCGTCAGTTCCCAATCGAGGAGTCATGTGTATGGCCCGGGAAGCCAAGATCTGGTAGATCCGTCGGATCCTCGGTTCTCCGCCGAGGGTGGGCATCCCTCTTTCGGGTGAGCCGCAGAGGAATGCTCAGACGGAGGCGAGGTTCGTTCGCGAGAGCTACGCAATGAGTCCGCGTCGGAAGCCCACGGCAACGGCGTGGGCTCTGCTGCGCGCTTGAAGCTTCGCGAGGAGATGCCTGACGTGGGACTTCACCGTCTCCTCGGACAGGAAGAGGCGCTCCCCGATCTCGCGGTTTACAAGCCCGTCTGCGACGAGTTGGAGCACCTCGATCTCCCGCGCCGTCGGATCCTGGCCGATCTCGCGCGTCGCGGGCGGTGTGAAGGGAATGACCGCTCCGCGGCGGCTCGAGCTGCGTCGTGCGGCAGCCGCCTCGAAGCGGCGGCTGTGATCTCGGTAGCGGTCGAGGATCTCCTTGCGCTCAGCGGCATCCACGCCTCCGGTATCGGCGGCTTGCGTACGCCGCTTTAGGCGCTGCCTTCCGCGATTCGCTCGAACGGGGGAGCGGGCGGAGCGGCGTGGCCGCTCCCGATCTCTGTCCGTCTTATGCCGCTGCGCTGTCTCGTGGACCTGCCGAGACCGATCGAAGTTCCTGCTCGTCCACAGGCCATCGCTGTACCGGGAAGTAGCAGGCGGCGACGTGACTCGAGTCTTCAGAAGAAGCCTGCTCGAGTGGGGGCTCGGTCACGTCGCACTGCCCGGCATGGAAGCGCGGGCAGCGGGGATGGAACACGCAGCCGCTCGGCGGGTCGACCGGTGAGGGGACGTCCCCGCTGACGACGATCCTCTTCCGCCGGCCTCCGTCCGCGGAAAGGCGTGGAACGGCAGAGATGAGCATCGCCGTGTACGGGTGACGGGGATGCTCGAAGATCTCCTCCGAGTCGGCGAGCTCGACGATCCGACCGAGGTACATCACGGCGATTCGCGTGCAGATCTGCCGCACGACGGAGAGGTCGTGCGAGATGAACACGTACGTCAGGTCGAACTCGTCCTGGAGCGACCGCAGAAGGTTCAGGATCTGCGCCTGGACGGAGACGTCGAGCGCCGACACGGGCTCGTCGCAGACGATCAGCTTCGGGTTCAGAGCAAGCGCGCGCGCAATCCCGATGCGCTGGCGCTGGCCGCCCGAGAACTCGTGTGGATACCGGCTTGAGTGCTCGCGGCTCAACCCGACGACCTCGAGGAGCTCCTTCACGCGTGCCTTCGCTTCCCGCGAGGACAGTCCCCCGTGGATCGCGAACGGCTGCCCGACGATCTGCTCGACCGTCTTGCGAGGGTTGAGGGAGGCGTAGGGATCCTGGAAGATCATCTGCATCTCGCGGCGCAGCGGGCGCATCCCGCGCTGAGAAAGCTTGGTGATGTCCCGCCCCTCGAATCGGATCGTCCCCGCTGTCGGATCGATCAGGCGCGTCATCAACCGAGCAGTCGTCGACTTTCCACACCCCGATTCGCCGACGATGCCCAGCGTCTCCCCGCGCCGCACGGTGAGAGTTACGTTTTCGACCGCGTGGACACGGCCGCGCGAGCGCGAGAAGACGCCTTGCTTGACCGGGAAGTGCTTCGTGACGTGATCGAGCTCGACGAGCATGCCGTTCGATGGGGTGCTCATCGAGAGGCCACCTCGCGAATGGAGTTGAGCGCTTCGCGCTTCTGCTCGGGAGTTAGATGGCACCGGTCGGCGTGGCCGCCCGGCACGGTCCGGAGGTCCGGAAGCGCCGTCGTGCACTTGTCGAAGGCGTAGCTGCAGCGGGGATGGAACGCGCAGCCGGAGGGCATGTACACGAGTGACGGTGGCGTGCCCTCGATGGCGACGAGCTCGTCCAGCTTCCTCTCGACCGTCGGCATCGATCCGAGGAGACCCCACGTGTACGGGTTCTGGGGAGCGGCGAAGAGCTCCTGCGCGGGGCCGAACTCCATGGCCCGCCCCGCGTACATCACGAGCACCGTGTTCGCGGTCTCGGCGATGACCCCGAGATCGTGCGTGATGAGGATGACACCGATGTCGAACTCTCGTTTGACGCGCTCGATCAGCTCGAGGATCTGCGCCTGAACCGTGACGTCCAGCGCGGTGGTCGGCTCGTCGGCGATGAGGACCGAGGGATTGTGGACGAGTGCCATCGCGATCATCGCCCGTTGCCGCATCCCGCCCGAGAACTGGTGCGGGTAGTCCTTCGCCCGCTCCTTCGCGTTCGGGATCCCCACCTCGCCGAGGAGCTCCACGGCTCGCGCCTCCGCGATCGACTTCGAGACCTTCTTGTGCGCGGTCACGGCCTCGGCGATCTGGTCACCCACGCGGTGCATCGGATGCAGGCACGCGAACGGATCCTGGAAGATCATCGCGATGTCCTTGCCCCGCACGCCGCGCATCTCGTCGTCCGGCAGGCTCAGGAGATCACGCCCGCCGAGCTGGGCCCGGCCGGTGATGTGCGCGCGCTCCTTGTTGAGAAGGCCCATGAGCGCCAGGCTCGAAACGCTCTTCCCGGAACCGGACTCTCCGACGATCCCGAGGGTCTCCCCCCGGTGCAGGATGTAGGAGAGGTCGGAGACGGCCTTGACTTCCCCGTCGAGGGTGGGGAAGACGACCGACAACCCACGAACGTCGAGGACGACCTCCGTCACGCGTACCGAACCCGTGGATCGAGGAATGCGTAGGCGATGTCGACGAAGAGGTTCATGATGACTACCGCGACCGCGCCCAGCATGACGACGCCGAGAACAGTGGGCAGGTCCTGATTCAGGGTTCCGGTGATCGCGAGCCAGCCCAGGCCCTGAATGTTGAAGACGGACTCCGTGATGATCGCGCCGCCCACGAGGAGCGCGACATCCATCCCGAACATCGTCACGATCGGGATGAGGCTCGCCCGGAGCGCGTGGTGCACGATGACCGTGCGCTCCGAGAGCCCCTTCGCTCTCGCCGTACGGATGTAGTCCTCGCCGAGCGTCTCGAGCAGCGTGTTGCGCGTCATCCGCGTGTAGATCGCTGCGAACAGCAGGGCCAGCACCGTCCAAGGCAGGATCATGTGGGAGAAGAAGCCCGTGGGGTTCTCGGTGATCGGGACGTAGCCGGTGCCTCCCGTCCAGTGGAGCTTGTTCCAGAAGATGAAGAGAGCCATCAGGCCCAGCCAGAACACCGGCGCCGAGATCCCGAAGAGGACGAACCCCATCGCTGCGCGATCGGCGAAGGTGCGTCTCTTCACCGCCGACAGCACGCCGATCGAGACGCCCACGACGAGCCAGATCGTGGCTGCGCCGGCGATCAGCAGCAGCGTTCGAGGCGTTCGCTCCTTCACCTGATCCAGCACCGGTACGCCGTTGACGTACGAGTAGCCGAGCCCGGGCCACCCGTACTCGTCGCCGGTGAAGAAGTTCTTCACGAACTTGCCGTACTGCGTGTACCAGGGCTGATCGAGCCCGAGCCGGTGCCTGATCAGCGCGATTGACTCGGGGGTCGGTGACTTCCCCGCGAAGCGGAGCGCGGGGTCGCCGGCCGGCATGAGATAGAAGACGGCGTAGGTGAGGAGGAGCACGATGAGGATGACGAGCACCGCCCAGAGCGTTCTCCTGACGATGTAGAGCACCATGGGACGAGAAGGTAGACGAGAGCGGGGCCCCGAGGGGCCCCGCTCGGGCGTTCAGTCGTTCGACGAGCCTACTTCGATACTGCGACGTGCGCCAGTGCCGTGAAGGCCGCGTTCTGGTCGAAGTTCCACTTCGTGACCTTCGGGCCGATGATCGTGACCGTCTTCGCCGACATGTACGGCACCCACGGAACGATCGTCTCCGTCAGCGTCTTGTCGAGCTTTGCGTAGCAGTTGAGGCGCGCATTGCCGATCAGCTTCGCGCACGCGTCCGCCTGCTTGTCGATGCTGGGCACGTTCGTCACGTTCCCCTTGATGCCCAGAGCCTTCACCTGCGAGGGCTTGAGCCCCACGAGCGCGTAGTTCGTGTTGCCGCTCGGGATGATGCTCGAGCCCTTGAACAGCGGGTCGATGAACGTCGACGGGTCCGCGTAGTCCTTGAACCACCGCGGCCGCGTCGAGATCGGGATGTTCTTCGACGTCGTCTGGATCACCGGGTAGGCGCCGTTGACGCTTCGTACGGTGAACGTGATGCCGATCTTCCCGGCATCCGACTGGACCTGCGGCAGGAGCAGCTTGTCGACGCTCCGCACGTCGGTGATGAGCAGCACGCCCTTGCACGCCTTGTCCGTGCACACGCCGCCTGACGTCGCGTACTTCGACTTTGCCATCTCCGCTTTCGCCTTCGCGAGGCTTCCCCGGTCGCCGGGTGTCTTGAACGGGCGGTAGTTCGTGAGCCTCCCGCCCAGCATGGTGTCCGGGATGATGTGTTGGGCGACCACGCCGGACACGGCACCGCCCCACGCCTTGGTGAGGGCTGAGCGGTCGATGATCCAGTTCATCGCCTTGCGGACGTGCACGTCGTCGAACGGTGGCTGGGTCAGGTTCATGGTGATGTAGTAGTCCCCGTCCGCCCAGTTCGAGTGCAAGTACTTCCGCTTGCTCGGGCTCGTCGAGTACTCCCGGAAGACCTTCGGGGAGGCGGTCGCGTACTCGTCCTCGAGCTCGCCTGCTCCCACCTTGGCGTAGATGTCCTCGAGGTTCGAGTTGACGATGAACTCGAACCTGTCGGGGTTGTTCTCCCGCGCCTTGGGGCTGTCGGTCTTCGGGTTGTAGTTGGGGTTTCGGACGAGCGTCAGCTTCGTCTGGCCGTCAAAGCCGCTGATCGGCTTCAGCGTCTTGCACGAGCTGATGTCGAGGTTGTCCGAGCCCTCGATCATGTACGGCCCCGAGGCGATGACGTAGCGCCCGTACTCGCCTGGCTTGCCCTCGAAGCACTTCGCGACCTCCTCGGGCATCGGGAACGTCGCCGGCATCCCCAGGCGCAGCAGGAAGTCGCCTGTGGGCGCCGTCAGGTCGAACACGACCGTCTTGGCGCTCGGCGTCCTGATGCCGGAGATCGACTTGGCCTCGCCCTTGCTGTAGGCCTCCCAACCCTTGATGACGCCGCTCAAGTAGAAGGCGTACTGCGCGCCGTTCTTCGGCCGCGCCATCCGCTCGAGTGCGTACTTCACGTCCTTCGACGTGATCTCGCGGTTGACCGGCGGGCCGAACTTGATCCCGTTCTTGAGTTTGAACGTGTACCGCTTGCCGCCGTTCGTCGGCTTCGGCACGCTTGTGGCGAGGTCGGGAACGACGATCGCTCCGGCGGGACCTTCGACGTGGTTGTAGCCGATGAGGCCGCGCAGCAGCAGGTTGGTGTTGATCGCGAACGCGTTCGCGAGGTACTCGCCGGTCGGGTCGAAGTTGTTGGTGAACCCGAAGCTCGACTCCCAGCCGACGCGATACGTGCCGCCTTTCGCGCTCTGCCCGCTCGGCTCGGCCGATGCAGCGGACACGAGCACAGCTGTCAGTGCCGCGACTCCGCAGAGAGCCGCTATCGACACTGCAACCCATCGTCTCGCTGGTTGCACTGGCACTGCCCTCCTTCTCCCGCCGTCGGCGGGTTCGTCTCGATTCCCCGTTCAGTGAGACGATGACACGTCGCGAGTGTTGCTGCTCGTCAACGGTCCGTCCGCACGTCCAGCGCGTCTCGCAGGCCGTCCCCGAGCAGGTTGAACGCGAGCGTCGTCACGACGAGGAACGCTCCCGGAAAGACCATGAGCCACCACGCGACGTCGTAGAGGCCCGAGGCGTCGGCGAGGATCTGGCCCCAGGAAGCCTGGTCGGGCGGGACGCCGAGGCCCAGGTACGAGAGCGCCGCCTCGAAGAGGATGCTCTGCGGGACCAGGAGCGTCGCCAGCACGACGATGGGGGCGACGAGGTTCGGCAGCAGATCCCCTGCGATGATACGGGTGCTCCCCGCCCCCAGCGAGCGGCTCGCCTCGACGAACTCCTTCTCCCTCAGGGAGAGCGTGTTGCCGCGGATCACGCGCGCCGTGTACGGCCACGAGAACAGGACGATCACGAGGATGACCAGCGTCAGTCCGGGCTGCACGAGACCCCCGAGACAACCCTCCTTGGTGGTGCTGCAGGCGGCGACGATCCCGATCGAGATGAGGAAGTACGGGACCGCGAGCATCACGTCGGCGCCACGCGAGAGCAGCATGTCCGTCAAGCGCCCGAAATATCCGGCGAGAAGTCCGATGATCGTGCCGATCGTCACGGCGAGCCCCGCTGCGACGATGCCCACGAGGAGCGACGTGCGGGCGCCGTACATCGTGCGGACGAATAGGTCGCGGCCTGCGGCGTCGGCGCCGAACCAGAACTCCGAGCTCGGCCCGTAGGGGATTCCGAACTCGTCGAGCATGGTCTCGGGGAAGGGCTCGTTCTGCTGGTGCCCGGTGATCCGCTCTGCGAGCGGGCCGCCAATAATGGCGAGGAAGATCAGCACGAGGATGACGATGCCTCCGGCGATCGCAGCCCGGTCCTGCTTGAACCGCATCCAGAAGAGTTGCCGCGGGCTGCGCCCCGCGACGGCGACGGCAGGGCCGACGGCGACCTCGGCGGTTGTCACGCGGGCTCGCGATCCCCGGTCATCGCGCGAGTATAGGCACGGCCTGCTCGTACCACTCAGGAAACGACGAGCGGCCCCGTCTCCGGGGCCGCTTCACTGTCGGTGTCGCCGAGATAGGTCAGGCGGCGAGAACCGCGGGGTCTCTCTCAGGCGGCGAGGCCTGCCAGATCACGCAGCGCCTCAAGCCGCTTGAGCGCCTGGCCCTCGAGCTGGCGGACGCGTTCGCGGGTCAGATCGAGCTCGTGGCCGATCGCCTCGAGCGTCCAGGGCTCGCCCTCGAACCCGAAGCGGAGCTCGAGAATCCGGCGCTCTCGCTCGGGCAGGGCGTCCAGCGCTCGCCGGATGCTGTGCCGGCGAAGCGACTCCTCGGCCTCCTCGAACGGGTCGGCCGCCTCGCGGTCGGCGAACAGGTCACCGAGCTCGCCCTCGTCGTCTGCGCCGACCGTCTGGTTCAGCGAGACCGACGCATGAGCGGCGCCGAGTGCCTCGTCGACGTGCTGGATCGGGAGTCCGGTCGCCTCGGCGAGCTCCTCCTTCGTGGCCTCGCGTCCGAGCTCGACCTCGAGCCGGCGCGCGGCCCGCGACAGCTTCTGCTGACGCTCGACGACGTGAACGGGAACCCGGATCGTGCGAGCATGGTTTGCGACAGCGCGCTGGACGGACTGGCGGATCCACCACGTCGCGTACGTCGAGAACTTGAACCCGCGGCGCCAGTCGAACTTCTCGACCGCGCGGTTGAGGCCCAGCGTTCCCTCCTGGATGAGATCGAGGAACGGCACTCCGAGCCCGCGGTAGCCCTTGGCGATCGACACGACGAGTCGGAGGTTCGACTCGATCATGATCCGCTTGGCGACGGGGTCACCCCGCTCGATCCGCTTCGCGAGGGCGACCTCCTCGGCGGCCGTGAGGAGCTTGTGGCGGCCGACGTCGGCCAGGAAGAGCTGGAGGCTGTCGGCGGCCCCGGACACCGGGCCGGCCTCGTACTGCTTCTCCGCGGCCTCCGCCTTCTCCGTGTCGATTTCGGGCTGGGTGATCTCGATGTTGTGTGCCTCGAGCTCACGCTGCAGGAGCTCGGCATCGTCCTCGCCGAGGTCGTGCTCGAGCACGAACGCTTCGAGTTCGGGCGCCTCGAGTTGGCCCCCGTGCTCCTCGGCGCGCTCGATGAGAGCCTTCACGTGCTCGGATTCAAAGAGTTCGATGAGCTGGTTCTGCGTCAAATCCGTGTTCAGTCCTTTCGATTTCGTGCGGCTAGTGCGACAAACTTGCGGAGTCTACGCTGGTTTTGCGGCGATTTCCAGGGTGATCCAACCAGGAGTAGGTGTCACAAGCTCCGTAACGTTCGAACCCTTCTTCCCTATTCCGTGGCTTCGGGTCAGCGCATCAGGGACAAACGCGTCGAGCCAGGTCGGCCCACTTCCACCTGAGACGCTCTCGCCTCGGGCAAGTTAGATCATGACCGCTTTCCCGGACGGTGAAAACCCCACTTCGGGAAGCCTTTACGCGCTCTTAGCGCGTCTTTCTGCAAGGAGCTCCGATGCGCGCTCGAGCGTGATGCCTTCTGGAGTGTCGCCCCGCCGGAGGCTGGCGTTCGTCTCGCCGTCGCTGACATACGGCCCGAAGCGACCGTTGCGGACGACGATTGTGCGGCCACTCGAGGGATCCGCGCCGAGCTCCCTGAGGGGGCCGCTGGCTCGGCGTCCGCGGCGGCGAGGGGGCTCGGCGAAGAGCGCGCGAGCCTCCTCGAGCGTGACGGTGAAGAGCCGTTCCTCGCTCTCGAGGGAGCGCGACTCCGTTCCGCGCTTGAGGTAGGGGCCGTAACGACCGTTCTGGGCGGTCACGACCTCGCCGTCCAGCTCGCCGATGTCGCGTGGCAGCGAAAGGAGTCGGAGCGCGTCATCGAGCGAGACCGAGGCCGGGGACATCGACGAGAAGAGCGCCGCCGTGCGCGGCTTGGCATCCGCACCCTCCGGGAGGACCTCCGTGACGTACGGTCCGTATCGACCGGAGCGAACGACGATCTCGCTCCCCGTCTCCGGGTCCGTTCCGAGACTCCGCGAGTCGGGTTGGGCGAGCAGCTCCTCGATCTTCTCGCCGGTCAGCTCGTCTGGTGCAAGGTCGGGCGGAAGACTCGCTCGCTGCTCGCCGCGCTCGAGGTACGGGCCGTACCGCCCCACACGGACGACGGCGTCGCTGCCTGGAACGGGTATCGAGTTGACCGCGCGGGCATCGATCTCGTCGAGGTGATCCGTGACGAGGTGATGGAGGCCCGGGTCGGGCCCGTCCCCGAAGTAGAAGCGCGTGAGCCAATCGACCCGCTCCTTCTCACCCGCGGCGATCTTGTCGAGGTCGTCTTCCATTCGCGCCGTGAAGTCGAAGTCCACGAGCTGCTCGAAGTGCTGCTCGAGGAGGTTCACGACCGCGAATGCGACGAACGTGGGCACGAGCGCAGTTCCCTTCTTGAAGACGTAGCCGCGATCGACGATCGTCGAGAGAATCGCGGCGTACGTCGACGGGCGCCCGATCCCACGCTCCTCGAGTGCTTTGACGAGCGTGGGCTCCGTGTACCGGGCCGGCGGTACGGTCGCGTGGGCTTCGGGCTCGAGTTCGACGAGCGAGAGCTCCTGCCCGACGTCGAGATCGGGGAGGACTCGCTGCTCCTCCTCGTTCTCCGCGGGCTCGTCGCGCCCCGGCTCGTACGCTGCGAGGAACCCGCGGAACGTGATTACCGTTCCCGAGGCTCCAAGCTCGACCTCCTCGTTCGCTGAGCTGGTTCCGGCGATCCGCAGCGACACCGTCCGGCCACGAGCATCCTCCATCTGCGAGGCGAGGGTTCGCTTCCAGACGAGCTCGTAGAGGGCGAGCTCGTCGCGGCCGAGCTCGCCCGCGACGTCGTCGGGCCTGCGGAACACGTCTCCCGCGGGGCGGATCGCCTCGTGGGCTTCCTGCGCGTTCGCGACTGCCCTCCCGTAGTTGCGGGGCTGCTCCGGGACGTACTCGTCGCCGAACAGCTCGCGAACCTGGCGACGCGCGGCCTCGAGCGCGGACGCCGAGAGCGTGGTCGAGTCCGTTCGCATGTAGGTGATGTAGCCGGACTCGTAGAGGCGCTGGGCCACGCGCATCGTCGTCTGGGCCGAGAAGCGCAGCTTCCGGCTCGCCTCTTGCTGCAGCGTCGCGGTCCGGAACGGAGCGGCCGGTCGACGGCGATACGGCTTCTCGTCGACAGAGCGCACGCGGAAGGACGAGCTCCGTAGGCGGTCGGCGAGCGCGCGGGCAGCGTCCTCGTCGAGCCAGACGAGACCTGGTTCACGCAGCTCGGCGGAAGGCGTGAAGTCCCTCCCTTGCGCGACGCGGCTCCCGTCGATTGCGACCAGCCGCGCGTCGAAGGTTCCGGGATCGAAGGTCGCGACGAGGTCCCAGTACGCGGCGGAGGTGAACGCCATACGCTCGCGCTCGCGCTCCACCACGAGCCGTGTCGCGACCGACTGCACCCGGCCGGCAGACAGACCGCGTGTCACCTTCTTCCACAGCACGGGAGAGACCTCGTACCCGTAGAGGCGATCGAGGATACGGCGCGTCTCCTGCGCATCGACGAGGCAGGCGTCGATCTCTCGCGTGTCGTCCAGCGCATGACTGATCGCGTCCTTGGTGATCTCGTGGAAGACCATGCGGCGAACGGGAACCTTCGGCCTGAGCACCTCGACGAGGTGCCAGGCGATCGCCTCTCCCTCGCGATCCTCGTCGGTCGCGAGGAGGAGTTCCTCCGCACCCGCCAGGTGCTGTTTCAGGTCCGCGATCACCTTCCTCTTTCCGGGATCGAGGATGTAGAACGGCTCGAACCCACCTTGCACGTCGACGCCGAGCGCGCCGAACCGCTTGCGCTGGGCCGCAGGGACGTCGGAGGCGCGGCTCGGGAGGTCACGGATGTGTCCGATGCTCGACTCGACGGCGTAGTCGTCGCCGAGATAGCGCGCGATCGTGCGTGCCTTGGCTGGTGACTCGACGATGACGAGGCTCTTGGCCATCGGCGCGACACCATAGCGGCGAGATCGACGGACGCCAGGGCGCGATACTGGGCTTGTGGCACGCCCGCCGCGCCCGAGCTGGCTGTACCTCCTCGTCGGGGGCACGAGCTGGCCGGTCCTGAAGACGGTCTTCCGGTACCGGGCGGCCGGTCTCGAAAACGTGCCTGCGGAGGGAGGCTTCGTGCTGGCCGCCAACCACCTCTCGAACTTCGACCCGTGGCCGCTCGGCCTGGCGCTCTTCCCGCGCCGCTTCCTCCGCTTCATGGCGAAGGCGGAGCTCTTCTGGTTCCCGCTCGGGGCGATCATCACCGCGGGTGGGGCCTTCAAGGTGCGGCGCGGCGAGCGGGACGAGGGAGCGATCCGCACCGCAGTCGCCCTCGCGCGGGACGGCCACGCGATCGTCATGTTCCCCGAGGGCACCCGCCGGACCAAGGGCTTGCGCAAGCGCCGAGAGGCGCGCTGGCACACCGGAGCGGCGCGGATCGCGATCGAGGCGGGGGTGCCGCTCGTCCCGGCCGGGATCGCCGGTACCGATCGCCTCACGCGGCTCGCCCCGCTCCGCGTGCGCTACGGGCCCGCGGTCGAGGTCGGAGATCTCGAGGGTCGACCTCCCGCGGAGGCAGCCCAGATCGCGACCGACCGCCTGCGAGCCGCGATCACGGCGCTCGAGGAGTCGCTCGCGTGAGGGCGGCGCTCCTCGCGATCGACGGTGACTCGTTCACTCACCGCGCGTACCACGCACTGCCGAAGACGATGCGCCGGCAGGACGGCGGTCCGGCGAACGCGATCACCGGCTTCACGAACGTGCTCCTGCGTCTCTGGCAGGACGAGCGCCCGCGTACGGTTCTCGTGGCGTGGGACACGCTCGACATGCCGACGTACCGCCACGCGGCGCTGCCCGCGTACCAGAGCGGGCGCGTCTTCGACGATGAGCTTGTCGAGCAACTCGACCTCCTGCCGAAGCTCGTGGCCTCGGCCGGGCTCGCCTGCGCGAAGTGCGCCGGATACGAGGCCGACGACTTCCTTGCCGCCGCCGCCGAATACGAGGAGGCGGCGGGCGGAGCGGTTCTCGTGGCGACGTCCGATCGCGATGCCTTCCAGCTCGCGAGCGAGCGGACGACGATTCTGCTGCCCGTTCGGGGCGAGACGCCGGCCCGCATCGGCCCGGCGGAGGTGCGAGAGCGCTACGGCGTCGACCCGGAGCAGGTACCCGACTTCATCGCGCTTCGCGGCGATCCCTCCGACCGGATCCCAGGGGCGCGCGGGATCGGCCAGAAGCGCGCGGCCGAGCTTCTTGCACAGCACGGGACGCTCGAGGCACTGCTCCGCGCCGGGCGCTTTGCGGCCGAGGCGGACGCCTTGCGCCTGTACCGGCGCGTCGCGACCATGGATCGCGGCGCCCCGCTCCCGCCGCTGCCGGACGTCTCTCCCGACTGGAGCGGGGCCGCAGCGTTCGCGCGTGGGATCGGACTTCCCGGGGTCGCCGCGAGGCTCGAAGGGGCTCCCGCGTGGACGTGATCAGCCATCCGGCGCTCGCGCATCTGCATTCTCCCGGCCACCACATCCATCCCGAGACCCCGCGGAGGCTGGCACGCCTGCACGAGTCGTTCCCGCGGTACGTCCACGGGCGCCCGGCCGCGCGCGGAGACATCGAACGGGTGCACGTGGCCGAGTACGTCGATGCCATCGACGCGATCCTGGGCGAGGTCTGGCTCGATGCGGACACCTTCGCCGGCGCGAGCACATGGCAAGCCGCGTGCCTGGCTGCCGGTTGCGCGATGGAGGCGGTCGAGCGCGGTGGCTTTGCGCTCGTCCGCCCGCCGGGTCATCACGCGCTCGCCGCCGCAGCGATGGGCTTCTGCGTCTTCAACAACGTCGCCGTCGCGGCGCGGTACGCTCAAGCCGAGCTCGGCCTCGGGCGGGTCGCGATCGTCGACTACGACGTCCACCACGGGAACGGGACGGAGGCGATCTTTCGGGACGACGCGTCGGTGCTCACAGTCTCGCTCCACCAGTGGCCTTTCTGGCCAGGAAGCGGCGGGCCGGGAACGAGCTCCGAGCACACGGTCAACGTCCCGCTGGCAGCGGGCTCCGGGGACGCGCAGTACGTGCGGGCGTTCGAGGACGTGGTCGAGCCGGCGGTCGCGAGGTTCGAGCCGGATCTTCTGCTCGTGTCGGCCGGCTTCGACGCTCATCGGGACGATCCGCTCGCTGACATGGAGGTGACCGCCCCCGGGTTTGCCGAGCTCTCGAGCCGGCTCGCGGAGCTGGCTCCGCGGATCGCGGTCGTGCTCGAGGGCGGCTACAACCTCGAGACCCTGCCCGACCTCGTCGGGGCTGCGCTCGAAGGGTTCTCGGGCTAGGTCCGGGCCGTCTCGAGACGTTCGAGCGCCTCGCGGCGCGACGAGACGCCCAGCTTCCGGAGGAGGCTCTTCACGTGCGAGCGGACGGTGTGCTCGGAGATGAAGAGCCGCTGTGCGATCTCGTCGGTGCGGAGGTGCTCGTCGAGGAGCAGCAGCACCTCGACCTCCCGGGCCGAGAGCACACGAGCGATCTCCTCGGGCACGCCGCTCAGACGTCCGCCCTGGCGCACGCGATCGAGCAGTCGGCGCGCGACGCCGCCGGAGAGCGCGGCGTCGCCTCGCGCGACGCTACGGAGGAAGGATGCGATCTGCTCGGGAGACTCGGTCTTCAGCAGGTAGCCGGAGGCGCCCGCCCGGATGGCGGCGAGGAGGTTCTCCTCGGTGTCCGAAGCTGTGAGCACGACGACCTCGCATGCGGGCGCGCTCTCGCGGATGTGCGGGAGCGCGGTGAGCCCATCCATACCGGGCATGGCGAGATCGAGGAGCACGAGGTCGGGCTGGAGGGCCTTCGCCTCGGTGATCGCTCCCCTCCCCTCCTCGGCCGCGCCCACCACCTCGAAGCCCTGCTGGTCGAGAAGCGCCGACAGCGCATCTCGTGTCAACGGGTGGTCGTCGACGATCAGGATCCGCTCGCCCATGCCGCCCTTATCGGCACGGAACGCAATGCCGACAAGGGAGTGGTGGACAGTCTTCGCTCCAAGAGCTACCGATCGTGGCTCTTCGGGGAGGCTGTGCTCGTGTGCCTGCTCGCCGCCGGGACGGCCCTGTTCACGGTCAGCGACTCTCTCCAGTCGACGTACGAGCTGCACGACGCGAGGCTGGCCTTCGACACGGCGATCGCGGGTGTCGCGGCATTCGTGTGCGTGCTCGCGAGCGTGCGGTTTCTCGTCGAGGGGCGGACGCTCGACCTCCTGCTCGCGGCCGGCTTCTGGAGCATCGCTCTCGGGACTCTCGCGTTCGGCCTCGTACCGGTGCTCGGCGGCGAGGCCGCGTCCTCGGCGGCTGCCTGGAAGCTCGTCGGCGCGCGCCTTCTCGGCGCCGGTCTGATCGCGATCGCCCCGTATACCGACGCTCGTCTGGGATCTCGTCGACGGTCGCTCGTCGCGGTTGCCTCCGGGGTCTCCGCACTGCTCGTCGCGGCGGCGCTCCTGGACGTCCCGGGACCTGCCGGTCAGGGTGAGTCCGACCTCGTCGAGGGTCCGTACGTGCGAGTTGCGGCATGCCTCCTGACCGCGCTCTGGCTGGTTGCGCTCGTTGGCTTCGGGCGCCGCTATCACCGCTACGGACGCGATCTCGACAACTGGATGTGCCTGGCGGCGACGCTGGCCGTCTTCGCCGACGTCCATCTGGTGCTCACCCCCGTCGTCTCGGGCGACCTCGTCCTGCAGGGGGACTTCCTGCGCGTCGTCGCCTACGGCGTGCTCCTCGTCGGCGTCTGGAGGGCGATCTCGGAAGCGGAGTTCGGTCGCGCTGTCGCGGACGAGCGCGCTCGAGTGGCCCGCGAGATCCACGACGGCCTCGCGCAGTACCTGTTCGCGATCTCGACGCAGGTGAGCATGCTGGAGTCGGGGGCCCCGCTCGAGCAGATCCTCCCCCGACTCAAGCAGGCGTCTACGGCCGCACAACAGGAGGCGCGGTTCGCCGTCCTCGCGCTCTCCTCGGCCGGGGGCTCGGCACGATTCGACTCGGCGCTCCGGAGGTACGTGGACGTGCTCACCGCCGACGGGGAGCTCGAGGTCGAGCTCGACGTGGAGCCGCACGTGCGGCTTGCCGCCGACGAGCAGATCGAGGTCTTCCGGATCGTCCAGGAAGGGCTCGGGAATGCGCGCCGGCATGCCGGCGCGACCCACGTCGAGGTGTCGATCTCCCAGCGCGGAGGGCGGCGCGTTGTGACCGTCTCGGACGACGGCGTCGGCTTCGAAGACACCGCGATGACGGAGGGACAGGGCGTCGCCAACATGCGGACCCGAGCGGACGCGATCGACGGCAAGCTCAAGATCCGATCGCAGCCGGGACGCGGCACGGCGATCGAGATCGTCCTCAGGCCGGCCTGACGTCCGCCCGGCGGTGACCGGGGCCGAGTCGAGCTTGTGTCGCGAATACGCGCACAGACCTCATACAGTCTCTGTACGATGTCGCCGTGTCGAACGGCTACCTCCGAATCGGCGAGCTGAGCAAGCGCACCGGCGTCAGCCCGGAGCTCCTGCGGGCGTGGGAGCGCCGCTACGGTCTCTTCGACCCCGATCGCTCGCCGGGCCGCTTCCGCCTCTACTCCGACGCCGACCTTGCGAAGGTGCGGGCGATGCAGGGACATCTCGCGCACGGGCTTTCTGCGGCCGAGGCGGCACGGATCGTCCTCGCGACGGCGCCGCGCGAGGCACCCCCAAGCCCGGTGTCCGTTACCGTGCTCGACGAGCCGTTGCATGATCTACGCGCCTCGCTTCTCGCCTTCGACGAGGTCGGCGCGCACGCGGCGCTCGATCGTCTCCTCGCGTCGCTGACCCTGCAGTCGTTCCTGCAGCAGGTGGTGCTCCGAGTCCTTCGAGAGATCGGGGACGGCTGGCAGCGAGGGGAGGTCACGATCGCGCAAGAGCACTTCGCCAGCAACCTCCTGCGAGGCCGGCTGCTGGCTCTCGGCCGCGGCTGGGGTCGCGGGTTCGGCCCCCGCGCGCTCCTCGCCGCACCGCCGGGAGATCAGCACGACGTCGGGCTCGTGGTGCTCGGGCTCGCGCTCCGGGATCGTGGGTGGCTCGTGACGTTCCTGGGTGCCGACACACCGATCGAGACGATCGCAGACACGGCCCGTCGCATCTCGCCGGACGTGGTCGTACTTTCGATGCTCGTTCCGGTGCGGTCGAGGCAGCTCGTCGACGCTGTCCGCGACCTGGCCGGGGGTTGGCGCCTGGTGATCTCCGGTCCGGGAGCGAGCGCGGAGCTCGCCTCCACCGTCGGCGCCGAGCACTTCGCTGCCGGGCCGATCGAGGCCGCCCAGTACCTCTCCGAGCCTTCCGCGGCTGCGGTCCGGTGATTGCGGGAGGGGCTTGCGCACTCGTCACGATGCGCGTGCCGTGGCGCGTCGCACCTGCGTATTTTTCCGCACTCACTGGGCGGGATTGCGCGACGTGAACGGCGACCTTCTCCGGATGGTCGCGCCCACCTCTGCAGGCACGGTATGAGCCAGCAACGAACAGAACCGGGAGGTTGAGCAATGAGCGGCAAAGTGTGGGAGGTTGGCGGTTTCCTTGCAGGAGCGATTCTCATCGCGTTCGGCGCGGTGGCGATCTACATGGGTATCGACGGGCGGGCCACGGTGCGTGACAGCCTCAAGCAGGAGGGGATCGTGTTCGGCACGGCCTCCGACCCGGCGGTTGCGGAGCACGCGTCGCAGTGGGCGGGCGAGCAGGTTCTCACAGGGGACCAGGCGCGAGCCTTCGCTCTCATCATGCGCGAGCACGCACTCGAGTCGAGCGGCGGTCTGACGTACGCGGAGATGGGCCGCTACACGTCGGCCCAGAACCCTGACGACCCGAAGGGGACGAACGACCTCGCGGCGGCAAAGAAGGACACAAAGGGTCTACCGGTCGCGAACAGCTCCCGAGACGTGTGGGTCACGGCGACGGCGCTCTCGACCGCGCTGAACATGAGTTACATGGCCGAGCAACTCGCGCTCTTCGGCATCGTCGTCGGAGTCGCGCTCCTGCTCACAGGGATCGGACTCGTGATCCTCGCGTTCGCCGTGTTCCACAGGCGCCCAGCGGAGACGGAGGCTCAGGTCAAAGGTACAACCGTGACGCCGGTCACGGGCTGATCCGGGGAGCACGGGAGGACCCCGGGTCATAGAGCTCCGACCTCCCGGAGTACGAGAGGGCGGCAGTTGCCGCCCTCTCGGCTTTGCGTAGTTTCCCGCGCGCGAAATCGGGACCGGCTGCGGAGGTACCCGAGTCCGTTGCCGCACACCATGGCCCACATGGCGGCTCAGCCGAGGCGGATTGTCGTGGGCTACGACGGGACCGAGGGAGCGCGGCGAGCACTCGACGCCGCCGCCGAGCTTGTCGGATACGGATCGATTCTCACGGTCGTGACCGTCGACACAGGGCGAGGGCCGGACGCTCTCTCCGAGGCTCACGAGCGGCTGCTCGAGCGGCTCATCACCGCGTCCTACGTCGCGCGGGTCGGGGACGCGGCGGACGAGCTCGTCGCCGCGGCTCACGACCTCGAGGCGGATCTCCTCGTCGTCGGTCGCCGGAGCGACTCGGAGTCCCCGGGGGTCGAGCCGGGCTCCGTCAGCGCGGACGTCGTGCGCCGCGCACCCTGCGACGTCCTCGTCGTCGGCCGCTCGTAGGTTCAGCGGTCGATGAGGCCGTGGTCAAGCGCGTAGCGCACGAGCTCGGCGCGGCTGGCCAGACCGAGCTTCTGCATGATGTGCGCTCTGTGGGTCTCGGCCGTGCGGACCGAGATGTAGAGCAGCGCGGCGATCTCCTGGTTCGTGTGCCCGAGCGCCAGTAGCCGGAGGACCTCGCGCTCCCGCTCCGAGAGCGGGTCGGCCTCGGCGCGCTTGCGCTCCTCGGCCTCGGCGGCGACGAGTCGTGCTCCGAGCGAGGGGTGGACGTACCGCTCTCCGGACGCCACTGCCCTCACGGCGTCGACGACGTCCGTGTCGGCCGCCTCCTTGAGCACGTAGCCCTGTGCGCCGGCCTCGAAGGCCTCGCGCACGTATCGCGGGTCGTCCTGCATCGAGAGGACGAGCACCTTCGCCTCGGGGACCGCCTGGAGCAGCGCTGGCATGCCCTCGATGCCGCTTCGCCCGGGCATGACGACGTCCATCAGCACGACGTCAGGCGTGTGCTCGAGCGCCTCGAACACGGCGCGCTCGACGTTCGAGGCCTCTCCGACCGTCTCGATGTCGTCCGCTGCGTCGAGCACGCGGCGCAGGCCGCTGCGCACGACCGCGTGGTCGTCCACCACGAGCACGCGGATGGTCATGGCACCGGGATCTCTGCCGCGATCGTCGTTCCGCTCGACGCGCTCGACTCCACGCGCAGGCGCCCGCCGACGAGCGCGACGCGCTCGCGCATGCCGGCCAGCCCGAGGCCCGGTGACGCACTGCTCGTGTCGAACCCGGCCCCGTCGTCCTCGACGACGACGACGGCGGCGTGCTCCTTCCGGGTGACGAGGACGCTGACTCTCGTCGCCTCGGCGTGCTTGGCGATGTTGGTGAGAGCTTCCTGCACGATCCGGTACATAGTCGTCTCGACGTCGGCGGGCAGGCGGCTCTCGCCGAGGCGGACCTCGAGATCGACGGCGATCGCCCCGTCCTGGCGATGCTTGTCGACGAGCCTCTCGAGCGCGGGTTCGAGCCCGAAGTCGTCGAGGGCGGTGGGGCGGAGCTCCACCGCGAGCCGACGGACGTCCGCCAGCGTCGAGACGACGAGCTGCCGGACCGACGCGACCTGCTCGCGGCCCTCGCGGGTCTCGACCGCCTGCTCGAGCGTCTTCAGCCCGAGCAGGATCGACGTCAGGGCCTGGCCGGTCTCGTCGTGCAGCTCGCGCGCGAGCCGTGCACGCTCGAGCTCCTGGGCTGCGACGACGCGTCGCATCGCATCGCGGCTGACCCGCTCCGAGAGCGCGACCGCGTTCGCCGCTCGCTTCGCGAGCGACTCACCGAGGCGCAGGTCCTCCTCGCCGAACCGCGGATCGGAGCCGAGCCGGTCGTGCGCGGCGATGACCCCGATCGCCTGGCCGTCGACGACGAGCGGGACGTACAGCGCCGTCGAGACACCGATACGGCGCGTGGCGTCGTGGTCGACCTCGGGATCGTCTGCGATCTCGTGCACGAGCTCGCTCCGCCTGCGCTCGAGGACGTGTCCCACCTTCGAGCCCCCGAGCTCGAAGCGAGTCCCGAGGATCGCGTTCGCCTGCTCGCCCCGGGCAGCCGCCACGCGAAGCGCGCCCGGGCTGTCGGGGAGTGCGATGAGGACGAGGCGCGCCCGGATGAGCTCGCGCAGTCGCGCCGCGACGATGTCGAGAAGCGGGCCGAGCTCGATCTGCGTCCCGAGCGCGTTCCCGATCTCGTTGAGAGACTCGAGCTGATGGAGCCAGCGGGCGGAGGACTCGTGCAGCCGTGCGTTCTCCACTGCGACCGCCGCCTGTCCCGCGAGAAGCTGCGTCAGGTCTTCGTCCTCCTCGGTGAACTCGCTTCCGTCGTCCTTGTCGGCGAGGTACAGGCTCCCGTACGCGGTTCCCCGGAGCAGGATCGGCACGCCGAGGAACGACCTCATGACCGGGTGATGAGGCGGGAAGCCGACGGATCGCGGATCATCCGTGACCTCCGCCAGTCGTACTGGTCGTGCCTCGCGGATCACCGCTCCGAGGATGCCCCGCCCGGCGGGAATGTGCTCGATCGCGGCCCGAGTTTCATCGTCGATGCCCACCGTGTGGAACCGCTCGAGTCGCTTGCCCTCCGCGTCCACGACCCCGAGTGCCGCGTACCGCGCGCCGGTCAGCTGCGCGGCGATCTCCACGATGCGCTGCAGCACCGCGTCCAGGGAGTGCTCCGAGCTCAGCGAGATCCCCGCGTCCACGAGCAGCCGGAGCCGATCGATCTGGTGAGACTCCTGGACGCCGCTGCCTTTGCTCATCTCTCACGCAGCGTAACCGCAGCGGAGGTGGCTCCAACGTCGCAGGAGATGCGGCGCCGCGTGCCCGCCCCCGGCCGTGCCGCGCGTTCCTCGGGTCCTGCGCAGGGCGGACCGCTGCTCGTCCGTTCGCGGCGACGAGCGTCGTCAGTCCTCACGCACAGAAGACGTGGCGCCGGTCGGTTCGGGCCGGCGTCCGGCGCGCACCCTTCCCGGGTCGCGCGACATAGAAAAAGCCCCGTTTCCAGGGCTTTTTCCGTAGCAGGCCTGTAAGCCGGATTCTGTCGTGGGTGGCCATCTGTCTGAGCGGCGTACCCGGTTCCTCGGCGGGCCGCGTCAACGGAACCTGCTTCGCCTTGCACCGGACGGGGTTTGGCGAGCCGGCCGTGTCGCCACGACCGCTGGTGGGCTCTTACCCCACCGTTTCACCCTTACCGGCGTCGGTCTCCTTCGGCCGGCGGTCTCCTTTCTGTTCCACTTTCCGTCGGCTTTCGCCGCCTGGGGTCGTCCCAGCGTCCTGCCCTGCGGTGTCCGGACTTTCCTCGAGCGCGGCACCCTCTCGAGCCCGCACCCGCGGTCACCCGGCCTGCATGGCCGATGGTAGCTCGATCTCCGGGACTTTCCAGCCTTCCGAGAGGACGCTTCCCTCGGCGAGGATCGTGTGGCACTCCGGACACGCGCGGACATCGCCGAGGTGGAGGACGAACTCGCCGCACACGAGGCACTCGAGGCTGGCGCCGCGCACGAGAGCAGCGAGCTCCTGGTCGAGCGTGCGGTTGAGCGGCGTGGGGAGGCCCGGCTGGGTCATCCGAGGCTCCGGAAAACGCCCGTCACCTTCCCCAGGATCCGGACGTGCGGCGGGTAGAGCGGCTCGAGGGCGCTGTTCTCGGGCTGCAGCCGGACCCGGCCGTCGCTCTCGCGGTAGAACGTCTTCACGGTCGCCTCGTCCCCGGACTCGTCGTCGCCCACGAGCGCGACCACGATCTCGCCCGTTCGTGCGTCGTTCTGCTTCCGGACGACGACGATGTCGCCGTCGAGGATCCCTGCCTCGATCATCGAGTCGCCCTTCACCCGCAGGAGGAAGTCAGCGTCGCGCCCGAGCGGCTCGGGGACGGCGATCTCGTCCTCGACCGCCTCCTCGGCGAGGAGCGGTCCGCCGGCGGCGATGCGGCCGACGAGCGGCAGCGTCGGCGTCGTCGCGGCTCGGGCCGGGACCTCGTCGCGGTGTCGGCCGACGAGCTCGATGGCGCGTGGCTTCGTCGGGTCTCGGCGGACGAGGCCTGCACGCTCGAGGTTGGCGAGGTGGGCGTGGACGGTGGAGGGAGAGGCGAGCCCCACGGCGTCTCCGATCTCGCGGACGGTCGGCGGATAGCCGTGCGCGTCCACGTACTGGGCGAGGAACTGCCAGATCTCCTGTTGGCGGGTCGTCAGCATCGGGTCTCCCAGCTTCGAGGTGTACGGCATCCGGGACGAACATATGTTCGTCACGTGAGGGTAGACACCTTTCCGGACGGCGTCAAGCCGTGGGGCGACGCGCGACGACGAGCGCCGACGAGCTCGAACTCGCCCGGGTGCGGATGCGGTACGTCCACCTCGACGAGGTCGAGGCCGGCGTGGGCGACGAGCCGCGTCCCCGTCGCCCGGTCGAAGAGGGCGCATCCGTGGCCGCCAGGTCGTCCTCGCTCGTCAAATACATGAGCGCGTCGTGGACGAAGACGGCGTCGAAGGAGCGGCCGAGCCGGAGCGTTCGCATGTCGCCGTGGACGTGCTCGCACTCGGGGGTGAGCGAGCGGCTGAGCTCGAGCATCTCGGGTGATCGATCGGTCAGGGTGCACGCGTAGCTGGCCTTCGGGTGCGACGCGTTGTTGCCTCCTCCGGAGCCCAGCTCGAGGAGCGTTCGCGCCCGGCCGCCGCTCACCACGTCGATCACTGGGTCAGGAGGTGGAACCAGGGGGCGAGATCCGAGTACAGGCGCACCGACCCCGAGAATGCCCGAAGGCGGCCGAAGCCGCCTTCTCGCCGCATGCGCTGGAGAGGACTTGAACCTCCACGGCCTAAGCGGCCACTAGGCCCTCAACCTAGCGCGTCTACCAATTCCGCCACCAGCGCGCGCTCTCTCGATTCTAGAGGAGGTGAAACAGGAGGACCGTGTTCAGGCCGAAGACGGCAGCGACCACGACCGTTATGCGGGTGAGGTTGCGCTCGACGATGAACGTCCCACCTTGCGAGTGCGGCGTGAAGCCGAGCCCGCCCATCCCCGCCTCTCGGCCCGAGTGCATGAGCACGAGGGTGATGAGCGCGGCCGCCAAGAGCACCTGGAAGACGGCCGAGATCTGGAGCAACGGGAAGCCGAGCGCGAGAACCATCGACGCGCGAGGATAGCAGCGGGGGTACGCTGCCCCGGTGGCCGGCGACGACGCGCGCGAGCGCATCCAGAAGCTCCTGGTCACGGGCGACAACCGCCTGAAGCAAGGGGTTGCGCCCGACAAGGTTCGCGAGACCTACGAGCAGGCGCTCGCCGTCGCCCGCGAGGCCGGGCTCGAGGAGAGCGTGCGTCCACTCGTCGAGATCAGGCTCGCCGACCTCGACCGCGGATCGGTCTGACGTGCGGGGCAACGGCCTTCGGGGGTGCGTGCTCGATCGCGATCAGCGCGCAGGGCCGAGTGCGGCTCGCTCGAGGATCGCCTCGATCCGCTCCGCCTGCAGCCTGACGTCGTGACGCTCCGCCGCGTCGCGTCCGGCGAGGTTCGGGCGCGGAAGGCCGGCGGCCTGCGAGAGCGCAGCGACGAGCGCGTCGTCGTCCGAGGGGTCGACGACGACCCCCGACTCCGGTGTCACGAACTCGGGCGGGCCCCCGACCGAGGTCGCGACCACCGACCGCGCGGATGCCATCGCCTCGAGGGTCGCGAGCCCGAACGGCTCGATAAGGCTCGGCTGGCAGAGGACGTCGCAGGCTCCGATCCACGCCGGAACGGCGGTATGCGGAACGCGCCCCACGACACGGATCCGGTCGCGTCCCTCCAGGGCCGCGCGCAGGGGGCCGTCGCCGACGAAGGCGAGCGAGCCCTCCTCGCGTCGCTCGAAGGCGCGGGCGAGTCGGAGGACGTTCTTGCGCTCGGTCAGCCCCCCGAGGCAGAGGAAGGCCGTGCCCCGCGGCTCCCAGCCGATCGCCCTGCGGGCCTCTCCCGCGTCACGCGGCGCGAAGCGGTCGAGGTCGACGCCGCAGTCGACGACCTCCGTCTTGCCGGCCGCGTCCGGGAGCGCGCCCACGAGTCGATCTCGGAGCCAGCCCGAGACGGCGATCACCGTCGCCGCGCGGCGGACGACGAGGCGCGTGGCCGTCGTGAAGCCTGGCAGCGAGCCGAGGTTGGCGACGTCCTGTCCATGGGCCGTGACGACGAGTGGCGCGCGCGAGGACAGCGCGCCGAGCAGCCCCGCGGGGACGAGGAAGTGGGCGTAGACGACGTCCGGCCGGAAGTGGCGCGCGGCCGCGAGCGTGTCCGCGGCGAGGCGCAGCTGGCGTCGCCGGCCTCCCCGCCGCCGGTCGACGACGGCGCGCTCGATCTCGTGGCCCCTGGCCTCGAGCTCGCGCTCGAGGTTCGCGACGAAGATCCCGAGGTCCGGGTCGTCCCGCCCCGGGTACATCTGGGAGACGAGGAGGATCCGCATGCGACCAATCGTGCCGGTTCCGGTGTGGGGGAGACGCGACCTCGCCCCGATCTCTACCCGCGCGTCACCTGGAGGATCCCGAGGCACATCTCGTCGGTCGTGCCCTCGCCCCACAACACGTAGCGCGGCGTCTTCGGGGCGCCGTGCTCGCCTCGTTGCCGCTTGCGGACGTCGTAGCGGCACGTCACCCGTACGGTGTCGCCCGGACCGGCCCGCACGGGGCGCACGAGCGTGTAGGCGTTCTGCCAGTGGAAGTCCCAGCGCGGGATGTCCAGGAGCACCTTGGCGCGGGACGTCCCGGGGTTCAGCTCGAGCCGGATCGCGGCGCCGAGCAGGTGCATGTGCCCGGCAGCGACGTGGATCGTGGTCGGCTCCTGGATGCGGCGATCGCACGTCGAGACGCTGCTCGGGCGCGGCGTCGAGGCGTTCCCGCGACAGAGCAGGAGCAGGCCCGCGGGCATGAACGCTGCGGTCGTCCCGTACTTTCGCGACAGCTCGAGCAGCGCCTGGGTGCGGTCGCAGAGCGGCCCCGTCTCGCCTTTCGCGCACGCGAGCTCCACGGGCCCGGGCATGAGCACGGTCTGGTGCGGGGTCAGCCCTGCGGACGCGGGAGCGACCGTGAGCACGGCCCGCGAGCGATCGGGCGCGCGACCGTTCAGCAGGTTGTAGTGGACCTGCATGACGATCCTGCTCCCGGCGGGGAGCATGACGCCGGTGCCCTCGGGCAGGCGGCCGGCCCCCCAGCCCGGAGCCCACGCCGCGATCCAGTTCGCGTTGTCCAGCGAGCTCGCAAGTCCTCCCTCGCCGGCCGGAAGCCCCGTCCCGCCGAAGCACGACCACCCCGGCCCGGCCGCTGCTGCATCGAGGCTCTGGGCCTGCGCGACCTGCGCCGGGGGGACGCGGAAGAGGATCACGTGGTGGACGACCTTCGCCTGGCCCGGCTCGATCCGGGCCGACGTCACGAACGCGTCCCCGGCCTGCTTCGGGTCGATGAGGAAGCAGCGGTAGTCGTCGGTCACGCCCTTCGCGGCGGACGGGCGGTACGCGCTCTGCATCCGCAGGCTCAGTACCGACTCTCCGTCTCGTACCTCCGGCCCCTGGGGTGCCGACGTGCGCTCGGCCGGGCCGTCGACCCGCCCGTCCGCCTTCGCCCAGGCGAGGATCGTGGCCCGCTGGGCGGCGTTCAGCGTTCGGGCCGACTGTCCCTCGTACTCCGGCGAGCGGGGGCCGGGCGGCCAGGGCGGCATGATCCGCGCCTGCACCATGGCGGCGATTGCCGGCGCCCGTGCGGAGATCTGCCTGGCGGTCTGGAGCGGGAACGGCGCGATGCCGCCGACGCGATGGCAGCCGGCGCACTTCTCGGCGACGATCGGCGCGACGTCCTTGGTGAAGCCGGGCGCGGCCGCGACCCTGTCCTCTCCGTCGACGCGCGCGAATGCGAGCGCCGCGAGCACGAGCCCACACGCAACGACGCCGCCGGCTGCGATCGCGATCCTGGCGGCGCTACGCATGCTGGGCGTCATATGTACCCCAAACCGCGCGCAGGGCCGCGCAGATCTCACCCACCGTGCAGCGCGCGCGCAGCGCCTCGCGCAGCGGCGGCAGGAGGTTCTCGTCGGAGTCCGCGGCGCGACGGACCCCGGCGAGCGCCGTCTCGACCTCGCCGGAGTCGCGACTCGAACGTACCGCGGCCGTCCGTGCGCGCTGGCGGCGCTCGATCTCCGGATCGACGTGGAGGACGTCGATCGCGCCGGCCGCGTTCTCCGTGAAGCGATTGAGGCCGACGACGACCCGCTCGCCGGACTCGACCTCGGCCTGGTAGCGAAACGCCGACGCCTCGATCTCCGCCTGCACGAAGCCCTGCTCGATGGCGGCGACGGCGCCGCCCAGCTCGTCGATCCGCGCGATGAGCTCGCGTGCCCGCTCCTCGAGCTCGGACGTCAACGCCTCCACGAAGTACGACCCGCCGAGCGGGTCGGCGGCGTCCGTCGTTCCGGCCTCGGAGGCGAGGAGCTGCTGTGTCCGCAGCGCGATCGTCGCGGAGCGCTCGGTCGGGAGCGCGAGCGCCTCGTCGAAGGCGTTCGTGTGCAGGGACTGCGCGCCGCCGCAGACCGCCGAGAGGGCCTGGACGGCCACGCGCACGATGTTGTTCTCCGGCTGCTGCGCGGTCAGCGTCGAGCCGCCGGTCTGCGCATGGAAGCGGAGGGCGAGGGCGCGCGGGTTCGTCGCCCCGAAGCGATCTCGCATGATCCCCGCCCACAGGCGGCGGGCCGCGCGAAACTTCGCCACCTCCTGGAAGAAGTGGTTGTGCGCGTTGAAGAAGAACGAGAGCCGCTCGCCGAAGACGTCGGGGGAGAGGCCGGCCTCGATCGCCGCCTCGCAGTACGCGACACCGTTGGCGAGGGTGAAGGCGAGCTCCTGGGTCGCGCTCGCTCCCGCCTCGCGGATGTGGTACCCGGAGATCGAGATCGTGTTCCACTGCGGGAGCCGCTCGGCGCAGTAGGCAAAGAGGTCCGTGGTCAGCCGCATCGACGGCCGCGGCGGGAAGATGTAGTTGCCGCGGGCCACGTACTCCTTCAGCACGTCGTTCTGGACGGTGCCCCGGAGCCGGTCGCCGGCGACGCCCTGCCCCTCAGCGACGAGCTCGTAGAGCAGGAGGAGGAGTGCGGCCGGCGCGTTGATGGTCATCGAGGTCGAGACGTCGCCGAGCGGGATGCCGTGGAACAGGGTCTCCATGTCGGCCAGCGAGTCGATCGCCACGCCCGTGCGCCCGACCTCGCCCTCGGCGAGCGGGTCGTCCGAGTCGTAGCCGAGCTGGGTCGGCAGGTCGAAGGCGACCGAGAGCCCCGTCTGGCCGCGCTCGAGCAGGTAGCGGAAGCGCGCGTTCGTCTCCTCCGCCGAGCCGTAGCCCGCGTACTGCCGGACCGTCCACGGGCGCCCGCGGTACATCGTCGCGTACGGCCCGCGCGTGAACGGGAACTCGCCGGGCAGCTCGAGTCCCTGGGGCGGGAGGTCGTCGGCCGTGTAGACGGGCTTGATCTCGATGCCGGAGTCGGTCAGCCGGCGGTCACTGGTCGCCACGCGCGCATCGTACGGCCCGGGGCGCGCGATGCGATCTGTCACGCTTCCACGCATGGTCGTCGATGCGTGGATGCAGCATCCGACTGCGAGGTTCCTGCGTCACGAGGCGTTCGAGTCGTTGCGCCGCTGGACCGGGCAGCAGGTGCCTGCCGACGAGGTGCCGGTCGAGGAGACGATCTCCGCGTTGGATGCCGGCGGCGTCGACGTCGGTCTCGTCAGCGCCTGGCACGGGCCCGAAGGAGCATTGATCTCGAACGACGAGGTCGCGGGCTTCGTGCGCGCGTATCCGGACCGGCTCGCAGGGCTCGCGTCGGTCGACCTGCGGACCCCGGTGGCGGCGATCCACGAGCTCCGCCGCTGCGTCCACGACCTCGGCTTCAAGGGGCTTCGAGTCGTGCCCTGGCTCTGGTCGCTGCCTCCCAACGACCGTCGCTACTACCCGCTCTACGCGGCGTGCGTGGAGCTCGCGATCCCGTTCTGCACGCAGGTCGGGCACACCGGTCCCCTGCGACCCTCGGAGACGGGGCGGCCGATTCCGTACCTCGACGAGGTCGCCCTCGACTTCCCGGAGCTGGTGATCGTGGCCGGACACATCGGCTACCCGTGGACCGAGGAGATGATCGCGCTCGCGCGGAAGTACCCCAACGTCCACATCGACACCTCCGCGTACACGGTCCGCCGGTACCCGGTCGAGCTGATCGCCTACCTGCGTAGCGACGGCCGCCACAAGATCCTGTTCGGGACGAACTACCCGATGATCGCGCCCGCGAAGGCACTCGAGGGCCTCGAGGGGCTTGGGCTCGACGACGAGGCGCGCGAGCTCTTCCTCTCGGGGAACGCGCTGCGCGTCTTCCGGCTCGAGTGATCAGATGCTGCCGCCCGCGCGCTCGATCGCATCGAGTGCGATTCGCCGGCCGGTCTCGACGTGCGCGCGGATCGCGGCAGCGGCGGCCGGGCCGTCCCCCGTCGCGAACGCCTCGACGATCCGCCGGTGCTCGGTCACGAGGTTCGCGTGTCCCTCGACGCGCCCGGCTCGGATCACCTGCATCAGCAGGTTGACGGAAAGCGAGCGATACACGCTCGAGAGGAGCGCGTTCTCGGCGAGGTCGACCTGGTACTCGTGGAAGCTCGCGTTCGCGCTGTCCCACTCCTCGTGGGAGATCGCCGCCGCGGTCTCCTCCAGCAACTCGCCGAGGCGCTCGATCTGCACCGGATGCAGGCGTCCCACCGTCTGCTCGGCGGCGAGCAGCTCGAGCGCCAGGCGGACGTCGTATCCCTCGGCGATCGCGCGAGCCGTCACGGGCGTGACGAAGTACCCGCGCCGGGGGCGGACGGTGAGCAGCCCCTCCGAGACGAGACGGGTGAGCGCGTGGTGCACGGGACTCCGCGAGACACCGAGCTCCGAGGCGAGCGTATGCAGGCTGAGCTTCGCCCCGGCGGGCTCCTGGCGGGCGAGCACGCGGGCCCGGAGCTCCTCGTACACACGCTCGCCGAGATTCGTCCCCGTGAGGGTGGTCGCCATGTCCGGACCCTGACATGTCACGGACGACAGGGCAACCGGCGGCTACCCTCAAGCGGTGCAGGTACGTGTCAGGCTGTTCGCGGGGGTGCGTGAGCGCGCCGGGACGGGAAGCGTCGAGCTCGAGCTCGACGAAGGGGCCAGGGTCGCCGACGTGTGGGCGGCCCTCGACCTCGGGGCCGAGCCCCCCGGGCTCCTCTACGCCCGCAACCGCGGCTACGTGGGGCGCGAGGCGGCGCTCGAGAGCGGGGACGAGGTGGCGGTCATCCCGCCGGTGTCGGGCGGCGCCTTTCGGCTCTCGCGGGAGCCGCTCTCGCTCGACGCGGCCGTCGCCGAGGTGCGCGACGAGCAGGCGGGCGCGATCGCGACCTTCGTCGGGACGACCAGGTCGCACTCGCGCGGGCGGGACGTCCTCCACCTCGAATACGAGGCCTACGAGGGGATGGCCGAGCGAGTCATGGCCGACCTCGCGGCGTCCCTCGAGCGGAGGCACGAGCTCTCGAGGATCGCGATCCACCACCGCATCGGGCGGGTCGACGTCGGGGAGACGAGCGTCGTGATCGCGGTCTCGGCGCCGCATCGCGCTGCCGCGCTCGCGGCGTGCAGGCAGGCGATCGACGAGCTCAAGGTCTCGGTCCCGCTCTGGAAGAAGGAGTTCTACGTGGGTGGCGAGGAATGGATCGGCCAGGGGTCGTAGACCGGGAGCCCGATCCGCGCTTCGAGCCGGTCGAGGCACCGGAGGCGGGGAGCTTCCCGACCGCCGGCCCGTCGCTTGGCGGAGAGCGGGGCTACGAGCCGGTCCAGCCGGGGTCGGGTCTTCGCGACCTCCTCCGGAGGCTGACCGCGCCGCTCGTCGCGCTCGCCCTGCTCGTCCTCAAGTTCGGCGGCCTCCTGCTCAAGCTCAAGGTCGTCACCACCGGCGCCTCGATGCTCGTCTCCATCGGCGCGTACGCCTGGATCTGGGGGCTCCCCTTCGCGATCGGGTTCGTCGCGCTGATCTTCGTCCACGAACTCGGCCACGTTCTCGAGCTGCGCCGGCAGGGCGTGCCCGCGAGCGCGCCGCTCTTCATCCCGTTCATGGGCGCCGTGATCGGGATGAAGGAGCTTCCGGACGACGCGTGGAAGGAGGCGCGGGTCGCGCTCGCCGGCCCGATCCTCGGATCGCTCGGGGCGGCGGCCTGCTGGATCGCGGGGGAGGCGACCGGATCGGAGCTCCTCGTCGCGCTCTCGTTCGTCGGCTTCTTCCTCAACCTCTTCAACCTGATCCCGATCGTCCCGCTCGACGGCGGTCGCGCGGCGGGTGCGCTGCACCCGGCGCTCTGGCTCGTCGGCCTCCTCATGATGGTGGGCCTCGCGGTCGTGAGACCGAACCCGATCCTCGTCCTGATCGTCGTGCTCGGAGGCCTCGAGCTCTGGCGGCGCTGGCGCGAGCGGGGCGCTGCGGCCGACTACTACCGCCTCTCGGTCGGCCAGCGCGCGACCGTGGCAGTCCTCTACCTCGGCCTCGTCGTCGCCCTCGCTCTCGCGATGTCGGCGACCCACCTCGAGCGCGACTTCTCGTGAGCGCCAACGAAACCGGGCTGCAGCGCCGGATCTTCCGAAGCAGCCAGGAGCCCCTCGCGGCGGACGTCTCGCTCATCGCCGCAGAGCTCCTGGCCGGGTTCCAGCTCGTGCAGCAGATCGATCGTCCGGCACTCTCCGTCTTCGGCTCGGCGCGCGTCGCCGAGGGCTCGCCGACGTACGGGCACGCGCGGGCAGCCGGACGCGCCGTCGCGGAGGCCGGCTTCGCGGTGGTCACCGGTGGAGGGCCGGGCGTGATGGAGGCCGTGAACCGCGGCTGCAAGGAGGCAGGCGGCCTCTCCGTCGGCTTCAACATCGCGCTTTCGTTCGAGCAGCGGCTGAACCCGTGGTGTGATCTGGCGCTCACCTTCGAGCACTTCCACGTGCGGAAGGTCATGTTCGTGAAGGCGGCCGAGGGGTTCGTCATCTTCCCCGGTGGCTTCGGTACCCAGGACGAGTTCTGGGAGGCGCTGACGCTCCGCCAGACGAAGAAGATCGGCAACTTCCCGATCGTCCTCTTCGACTCGGACTACTGGGGGGAGATGCTCGAGTGGGTCCGTGTCGAGATGCTCGGCGACGGGCTCATCACCCCGGAGGACTTCGCCAGCCTCATCGTCACCGACGATCCGGCCGAGGCGGTCGAGCTCGTCGTCTCCCACTACGACGAGCGGGTCGCGGAGGGGTCAGCGTGAGCGTCGAGCAGGCGGTTCGCCGCATCCGCGAGAAGACCGACCTCGAGCCCAGGATCGGCGTCGTGCTCGGAAGCGGTCTCGGGGGCCTCGCCGAGGAGGTCGAGGACCGCGTCGAGATCCCGTATGCGGAGATACCGGGATGGCCCGTCCCGACAGCCGTGGGCCACGCCGGCGTCCTCGTGCTCGGGACGATCGAGGACGTCCCGATCGCGGTCATGCGTGGGCGGGCGCACCTCTACGAGGGTCTCGGCGCGGATCGGGTCGTCTTCGGGGTGCGCGTTCTCGGACGACTCGGCATCCGCTCGCTCGTCGTGACGAACGCGACCGGTGCGATCAACACCGACTACCGGCCCGGTCAGCTCGTCCTCATCTCCGACCACCTGAACCTCCAGGGGACGTCGGCGCTCGTCGGTCCGAACGACGAGTCGCTGGGGCCACGGTTCCCGGACCTGAGCGACGCCTACGACTCGGAGTTCCGCCGCGCCGCGCTCGAGGGCGCGGGACGTCTCGGCGTCGAGCTCGTGGAGGGCGTCTACGTCGGATGGCTCGGCCCGCAGTTCGAGACGCCGGCCGAGATCCGCTTCCTGCGAGCGATCGGCGGTGACCTGGTGGGGATGTCGACGGTGCAAGAGGTGATCGCCGCGCGACACATGGGCATCCGCTGTCTCGGGATCTCTGTCGTCACCAACATGGCCGCGGGCGTCCTCCCGGAGAAGATCGACCACGACGTCGTGCTCGAGGTGGGCGCGCGCGCGTCGGAGACCCTGACCGCGCTCGCGCGCGAGCTCGTTCCTACACTCTCGGCGTGAGGCTCAGAGACCTTCCCTCGGTCGACGCACTGGTGCGGGACGAGCGGCTCGCGCCGGAGCCGCACGAGCTTGCGGTGGGCGCGGCGCGGGTCGTGCTCGAGCAGGCGAGAGAGCAGATCGCCGTGGGCCGCGAGCCGGGGGACCTCGTCGAGGCCGTGATCCGCGAGCTCGCGCGGCGACGACGTCCGTCGCTCCGGCGTGTGCTGAACGCGACGGGCGTCCTCGTCCACACGAACCTCGGCCGCGCTCCCCTCCCCGAGGCCGCGATCGCCCGTGTCCTCGAGGTCGGCGGCGGCTACTCGAACCTCGAGTACGACCTCGAGACCGGTGCTCGCGGATCCCGTCAGCACCATCTGGGCGCCCTGCTCCGTCGGCTGACGGGTGCCGAGGGCGCGCTCGTCGTGAACAACAACGCCGCCGCAGTCCTGCTCGCGCTCGCTGCGCTCGCCGAGGGCTGCGAGGTGATCGTCTCCCGCGGAGAGCTGATCGAGATCGGGGACGGATTCCGCATTCCCGACGTGCTCGCGCGCTCGGGCGCGCGGCTCGTCGAGGTCGGAACGACGAACCGGACCCGCGCCGCCGACTACGAGCGGGCGATCGGCCCCGGGACCGCGCTCCTCCTGCGCGTCCACCAGTCGAACTTTCGCGTCGTGGGGTTCTCGGAACAGCCGCGTCTGGCCGAGCTCGCCGAGGTCGCTCGCCGTCACGGGCTCCCGCTCGTGGACGACCTCGGCTCGGGGGCTCTCGGCCCCGTCGGAGACGAGCCGACGCCGACCGAGAGTCTGCGCGCAGGCGCCGACCTCGTCTGCTTCTCGGGGGACAAGCTGCTCGGCGGTCCGCAGGCCGGGATCGTGGTGGGCGGAGCGGCTCTCGTCGAGCGCCTGCGCAGGCATCCGCTGCAGCGCGCGCTGCGGGCCGACAAGCTCACCCTGGCGGCGCTCGAGGGCACGCTCCTTCTCGCGCTCGACCCGGAGACACGGGACGAAGTCCCTGTCCTGCGGATGCTCCACGAGCCGCTCGAGGCCGTCCGAGGCCGCGCGGAGCGACTGGCCTCGCTTGCCGGGGGTGAGGTGGAGGAGACCGTTGCCCGCGTCGGCGGCGGTGCTCTGCCGCTCGCCGAAGTGCCCTCGTTCGCCTGCGCGGTCGAGGAGGAGCTCGCCGGACGGCTCCGCCTCGGCCATCATCCGGTGGTCGCCCTCGTGCGCGATGGGCGGACGCTCCTCGACTGTCGGACGCTGACCGACGCCGAGGTCGAGCTCGTGGCGGCGGCCGTCGCGACTGCGCGCCACTGACGTGCCGCTGACGGTCGGCACCGCGGGACACATCGACCACGGCAAGACGTGGCTCGTCCGGGCGCTCACGGGCAAGGACACCGATCGCCTCCCCGAGGAGCAGCGGCGTGGCATCTCGATCGACCTCGGCTACGCGCCGCTCGTGCTCCCGGACGGCCGGCGGCTCTCGGTCGTGGACGTGCCGGGGCACGAGCGGTTCGTTAGGACGATGGTCGCCGGAGCGACCGGGATCGACCTCTACCTCCTCGTCGTCGACGCAGGCGAAGGCGCGCGTCCACAGACGCATGAGCATCTCGCGATCCTCCGGCTGCTCGGGATCGACCGCGGCGTCGTGGCGCTGAGCAAGGTCGACGCCGTCGATGCCGAGACCGTCGAGCTGGCGGAGGAGGAGGTGCGCGAGCTCGTCTCCGGCGTGGAGGTCGTGCGTGTCAGCGCTCGGACGGGCGAGGGCCTCGACGAGCTCCGGACCGCGCTCGGCAGGGTCGCGGACACCGTCGAGCACGCCCGCGCGGACCGGCCGACTCGGCTGTACGTCGACCGCTCGTTCTCGCTTCCCGGTTTCGGCACGGTCGTCACCGGCACGCTGTGGTCGGGGTCGGTCGGCACCGGGGAGCAGCTGCGGCTGGAGCCGTCCGGCCGCGACGTGCGCGTCCGCAGCGTCCAGGTGCACGATCGCGAGGTCGCGCGGGCGGAGGCCGGGCAGCGCGTCGCCGTCACCCTTCCCGGCGTCGAGCGCCGCGAGGTGAGGAGGGGAGAGGCGCTCGTCGCGGCAGGGGGCTACCCGACCTCCTATCGACTGGACGTCGTGCTCGAAGAGCTCGTGCCCGTGCCGGACGGCGCGCGGCTGCAGGTACACCTCGGCACGACGCATGCGACGGCACGCGTGGTCCGGGTGGGCGCGCGCTTCGCGCAGCTCCGGCTGGCTGCACCCGTCGTGGCGGCACGCGGCGACCGGGTGATCGTCCGAGGGGAGACGACGCTCGGCGGCGGCACGGTGCTCGACCCGGCGCCTCCGCGTCATCGCGACGAGGGGAGGATGACGCTGCTGGAGCGAGGCGAGATCGTCGCGACGATCCACGCGCCGGTTCGGGTCGACGAGCTGCGGTTCCTGCTCGACGGGGAGCCGGTGGGGGTCGAGCGCGCGGGACCGTGGGTGTTCTCCGCGGCGTGGCTGGGCGAGGTCGAGCGCGCGCTGCGAGCGAGGCTCGCCGAGGCCGACCCGCTCGATCCCGGAGTGGCTCCGCCGAGTGAGCCGTGGGCGGCGGATGTCGTACCGCTGCTTCCGTTCGAGCGCCGCGGCGCCAAGCTGTACGCACCGGGCGCGGCCCCCGCTCTCCGCGGACGCGAAGCCGAGGCGGCGGATCTCGAGCGCGAGCTCGCGGTGGCTGGTGTCCGGGCGACGAAGGTCGCCGACGACGAGCTCGCGCGGTTCCTCGAGGCGACGGGGCGACTCGTGCGGCTCGGCGGCGGCTATGCGATCGGGGAAGGCGCATACGCGGTCGCGAAGGACGTCCTGCTCGGCGAGTGCCGCGCCGCGGGCGGGGTCACCCTCGCGCGCTTCCGCGACCTCACCGGAACGGGCCGGCGGGACGCGCAGCTCCTGCTCGAGCGGTTCGACGCGGACGGGCTCACCCGCCGCGTCGGCGATCGGCGGGTGCTCCGTCGTGCCGCCCGCGAGGCCGTGGGCGGCAGCGGGTCTTCGTGATGGGGGAGGACGGGCCCGCCTGGCGGGACCGCTACCTCGCCCACTCCGGCTCGTCCTCGATCCCGACGCCGTCCGCGACCCTCGTGACGTAGTTGAAGTAGCCGATCACCTGGATCGCATCGGAGATGGTCGCATCGTCGAGGCCCTCGGCCCGCAGCACGTCGATGTCGGCCTGCTCGACCTCGGCTGCGAGGTGAGTCAGCTTGACGGCGAAGTCGCAGAGGGCGCGCTCGCGGGGCGTGAGGCTCGCCTTGCGGTAGTCGTGCATCGCGTGCTCCGCGATCTCGTCGTCTGCGCCCTCTGCACGGAGGTCGTCGGCGTGCGCGGCCGTTCAGTAACGGCAGAACTGCTCGGCCGAGGTGACGGTCGCGAGGAGCTCGCGCTCGCGACGCGAGAGCCCGGACTCGCCGAACATGATCTCCTTGTAGAGCTCCATCGACGCGCGCAGCACGCGGGGGTTGAGGCTCATCGCCTTGAGGATGTTGAAGACCTTGCCCGCGCGCTCGATCGCGGCGTCGTACTCCTCGCGCAGCAGGCCGTCGGCCTCCGCTTCGTCGATCAGCCGGATGTACGGGCCGGGCACGACTCGCGCTAGCGCGTCTGCGGGAACCCGAGCTCGACCTTGCTCGTCGCCGGATCCGGCCAGCGACTCGTGACCACCTTCGTCCGGGTGTAGAAGTCGATCCCCTCAGGGCCGTAGATGTGCCGGTCCCCGAAGAGGGAGCTCTTCCACCCGCCGAACGAGTAGTAGGCGACCGGAACCGGGATCGGCACGTTGATCCCGACCATGCCCACCTCGACCTCGAACTGGAACTGCCGGGCGACTCCGCCGTCGCGCGTGAACAGGGCGACGCCGTTTCCCCACGGGTTCTCGTGCACGAGCCGAACGGCGTCGGCGTAGGTCGGGACCCTGACGACGGAGAGGACGGGCCCGAAGATCTCGTCCCGGTAGCAGTCCATCTCGGGGGTCACGTCGTCGAGCAGCGAGACGCCGAGGAAGAAGCCGTCACCGTCCGGAGCGCTCTCGCGGCCGTCCGCGACGAGCGTCGCTCCCTGTGCCGGCCCGCTCTCGAGGTAGGAGGCGACCTTGTCGCGGTGCTCGCGGGTGACGAGCGGCCCCATCTCGGAGGCCGGGTCGAAGCCGTCGCCCACCTTCACCTCTGGAAGCCGCTCCTTGATCGCCTCGACGAGCGAGTCGGCCACGTGGCCGACCGCGACGACGACGGAGACGGCCATGCAGCGCTCGCCCGCCGAGCCGTACCCGGCGCTGACGGCGGCGTCCGCGGCCATGTCGATGTCGGCGTCGGGGAGGACGATCATGTGGTTCTTCGCACCGGCCAGCGCCTGCACCCGCTTGCCGTTCTTCGTTCCGTTCTCGTACACGTAGCGGGCGATCGGTGTCGACCCGACGAAGCTGACCGCGGCGATGTCGGGGTGCTCGAGAATCCGGTCGACCGCGACCTTGTCCCCCTGGACGACGTTGAAGACGCCGTCCGGGAGCCCGGCCTCCTGGAGGAGCTCGGCGGCGCGGATCGACGCGGACGGGTCCTTCTCGGACGGCTTGAGGACGAAGGTGTTGCCGCACGCGATCGCGGGTGCCCACATCCACATCGGGACCATCGCCGGGAAGTTGAAGGGGGTGATCCCCGCGACGACACCGACCGGCTGGCGGATCGAGTAGACGTCGTACCCGGTCGAGACCTGCTCCGAGAACTCGCCCTTGAGCAGCTCGGGGATGCCGCACACGTACTCGATCACCTCGAGCCCGCGCTGCACCTCACCCTGCGCGTCCGAGAACACCTTCCCGTGCTCCAGGGTGAGGAGCCGCGCGAGGTCGTCGCGGTGCTCGGAGAAGAGGTGGTAGATGCGGAAGAGGAGGGCGATGCGCTTCGAGAGCGAGAAGGCGCGCCACTCGGGGAAGGCCGCCTTCGCGGCAGCCACCGCCCGGTCGACGTCGCCGACGGACGCGAAGTCGACCTCGGCGGTCTGCTCTCCCGTCGCAGGGTTGTACACGGGGCCCGTTCGGCCCGAGTCACCCCACACGGGCGCTCCGTCGATCCAGTGTCCGATCTGCTTCAGCTTCGTCGTTACCGCTGCGCTCATGTCCGCCTCCCGGGACCGCCTGCTGTCGCGGTAGCGTAGCGTCCTCGGACGGCCGCTAGCCTGGCTCCTCGTGCGTGCCGCGATCGTTCTCTTCACGCGTGATCTGCGCGTCTACGACAACCCTGCCCTCGCCGCCGCCTGCGAGGCGGCGGAGCGGGTCGTCCCCCTCTTCGTTCTCGACGACGCCGTCCTCGACCGGTTCGGCGCGCCCAATCGCATCGCCTTCCTGGTCGACGCGCTTCGCGACCTCGACTCCTCGCTCCGTACGAGGGGCGCCGCGCTCGCCGTCCGACGCGGCGACGCCGTGGCCGAGACGGTGCGCGTCGCCCGCGAGGTGGGAACGGCGGTCGTGTTCCTGGCCGAGGACGTCTCGGCGTATGCCGAGCGGCGCGAGCGGCGCCTCGTCGAGGCGGGCCTCGACGTTCGTGCCCTCCCCGGGGTGACCGTCGTCCCGCCCGGTCAGCTCGTCCCGACCGGAGGCGACCACTTCGCCGTCTTCACCCCCTTCTGGAACCGCTGGCGCGTGGAGGCTCGCCGCGCGCTGCTCGGTTCGCCGGCCGCGATCCGCATGCCGGCGGGCGTCGATCCCGGTCGCATTCCCGGGCCCGAGGAGCTGGGCGCCGCCGGCGCCTCCCGGGATCTGCCGCGCGGAGGGGAGAGCGAGGGGCGCCGCCGTCTCAGGGTCTGGACCGACACCGGGCTGGCCGAGTACGCCGAGCAGCGGGACGACCTCGCCTCGGATGCGACCTCGAGACTCTCGCCGTACCTCCACCTCGGCTGCCTGTCAGCGCTCGAGGTACTCGAGTGGACGAGCGGGCGGCCGGGCGCCGAGGACTTCGTGCGCCAGCTCTGCTGGCGCGACTTCAACCACCAGCTGCTCGCAGCGAGGCCGGACGCCGCGCGTGCGGACCTCCGGGCGCGAGGCGATCTCTGGCGCAGCGACGAGGAGGCGCTCGCCGCCTGGCGGGACGGGCGCACCGGGTACCCGCTCGTCGACGCGGGCATGCGCCAGCTCCGCGCCGAGGGCTTCATGCACAACCGGGCGCGGCTCGTCACCGCGTCGTTCCTCGCGAAGCACCTGTACCTCGACTGGCGGCTCGGCGCCGACCACTTCGCGTCGCTCCTCGTCGACGGCGACCTCGCCAACAACGCGCTGAACTGGCAGTGGGTCGCCGGAACCGGCGCGGACACGAGGCCGAACCGCGTGTTCAACCCGACACGTCAGGCGCGGCGATACGACCCGAGCGGCGACTACGTCCGGCGCTGGGTTCCGGAGCTCGGCCACCTCGAAGGCGCGGCCGTGCACGAGCCGTGGCGGCTGGGCGTCCTCGCGCCGCCGGGGTACCCCGCGCCGATCGTGGAGCACGACGCTGCGGTCCGCCGGTTCCGCGCCGCCCGAGGGCTCAGCGGGCGCTGAGCGCCTCGCGCACGGCTTCGTCGAACGGCGTCAGGGGGATCGGTAGCAGCGAGCGGATGCGCTCGTCCCGCACGATCGTCGGGTTGCGAAGGCCGTCGATCAGGGGGCGGGCGACCGAGGCCTTGACCGGGGTCACGAGGTGTAGCCACCAGGATGAGAGGCGGGGTGTGAGCACGGGAACCTCGACGATGAGCGGGCGCTTGCCTCGGATCCGCGCGATGCGGTCGATCATGTCGCGGTACGTCATCACCTCGGGCCCGCCGACGTCGTACGTCTCGCCGGAGGACGCCTCCAACCCGACGACGCCGGCGAGGTAGGCGACGACGTCCCGGAGCGCGATCGGCTGCGTCGGAACCGAGACCCAGCGCGGGCAGATCATCGCCGGCAGGCGATCCACGAGCGCGACGATCGTCTCGAACGCGGCGCTCCCGGGCCCGACGACCATCCCCGCGCGCAGGGTCGTCAGGGGAACGCGTCCGCCCGCGAGCGCCGCAGCCGTCTCCTGCCTCGACCGGAGGTGACTCGACAGGGTGGAGGATTCGTCCCCGAGGCCGCCGAGGTAGACGATCTGGGACAGGCCGTTGCGCTCGGCCGCGTGCGCGACATTCGCCGCGATCACGAGGTCGCGCTGCTCGAAGTCGCCGCTGCCGAGGGAGTGGACGAGGTGGACGGCGACGTCGGCCCCGTCGAGCGACCGGTCTGCGTCGCGCGGCTCGGAGAGGTCTGCCGCCAGCGACTCGACGCCCTCGCGCGGACGGCCGGGCCGCCGGGCCACGGCGCGAACGCGGTGCGTCCGCGCGAGCTCGTCGACGAGCGCGCTTCCGATCACGCCGGACGCGCCGAGGACGGACACCCTCATCGCCCGCCTCCCGTCATGCGGGCGAGGTAGCGGCGGCCGATCGCCGCGTGCGCCCGCCGCTGGAGGTGCCGGTAGGCGAAGGTTCGCACGCCGCCGCGCTCCGGCCCCGAGTCGAGCCTCGGGGCGTAGTCCTCGACCGTGACGACCAGCTCGGGATCCGCCCCCGCGTGCTGGGCGATGGAGAGCGTCCCCCCGGAGCGCTTCGCGAGGATGCCGCCCGTGATCGGGAAGCAGCACTCGACGCGATCCGGGGTGGCGACGAGCTCGGGGCGCCCGAAGCGGAAGAGGGTGACGATCCCCACGAAGACGAGTTCGAGCCCGCCGAGCTCGGTCCGCACGCGCACCGTTCCGAGCGTGAGACGGCGGATCTCTGCCCAGTAGGCGTCGGCGAGCATGCGCGCACCACGCTCGGAAGCCTCCACGACGGCGTGATCCAGCGAGATCCGCTGCTGGCTGCTCGTGATCGACACTTCGGTACTGTAACTTGAACCAACAGTGAACATGACGGACGCGAGCAGGGAGGATCGGCGATGAGGATAGTGGAGCGGACCCGCATCGAGCGACCGGTGGAGGACGTGTGGGCAGTCGTCTCGGATCTCGACACCCACCTCGCCTGGCGGCCGGCGCTCGTCGAGTTCCGGCACGTGTCGGAGGGCCCGCTGCAGGTGGGCTCGAGAATCCGGGAGGTGCTCCGCTGGCGGGGCCGCGAGCTGGTCCTCGACGATGTCGTCACCGCCCTCGATCCGCCTCGTCACTTCGGCATCCGGGGCGGCTGGAAGGCGGCCGACTTCGAGCTCGACCTGCGTCTCGAAGAGGACGGGGAGGGAACGGTCGTGACCTTCGACTGGCCGCTCTACCCGAAGTCGGGTCTGCTGCGCGTAGCCGCCCCGCTTCTCGGAAGGGCGATGCGACGGGCGACCGCCGAGGAGGTCGCGCTGCTCAAAGAGTACGTCGAGAAGAGGACGTCGGGCACCGAGTGATCCGATACACCTTTCTGGACGAATAATGGACAGACTCGTAGATATTCGATACAAGAAGCCTACGAGCTTTGTACAAGCGTCCCGAAAGGAGCTTCACCCATGGCCCTCCGTCTCCGTTTCTTGCTCGTCGCGGTCGTCGGACTCGTCTTCGCCGGGCTCGCGCCCAACGCGCTCGCGGCGGCGAAGGTACGCGTGCTCCACAGCGCGCCCGACGTGCCCGCGGTCACGGTCTACGTGAACGGCAACGCGGCGATCCAGAGCCTCGCGCCGCTGCAGGCGACCGACTACCTCGATCTCCCGGCAGGCACCTACAAGGTCGCCGTCTCGCTCGCGGGTCAGCCAGAGTCCGCAGCGGTCCTGCGGACCGACCTGACCGTCCAGGACGGCAAGCGGTACACCGCATATGCCACCGGGCTCCTCGCGACGAACAGCGTGAAGGTCGGCGCGCTCGAGGACGTCGTCCGCGCGCCGTTTCAGCGCTCGTCCGTCCGGATCTGGCACAACTCGCCAGACGCTCCCGCGGTCGACGTCCTCGTGAACGGCCAGGCGGTGCTCACGAACGTGCCCTACGGGACGACCTCGCAGTACCTCCCGCTCCCGGCCGGCACGTACGACGTGAAGGTGAACGTCGCGGGAACGTCCACGACCGTCTTCTCGGCCCCGCTCACGCTCGCCAGAGGCGAGTCCTACACCGCGGTCGCGATGGGCTCGGTCACGGGCAAGGGTGCTCCGTTCGGCGTCAAGGTGCTCGAGGATGCGACGTCGGGTGCGCTCCTCCGCGTGCTCCACGCGTCGCCGAACGTCCCGGCCGTGACCGTCTACGTGAACGGCCAGGTGGCGGTCCAGCGGCTCGGCACGCTCAAGTGGACGGGCTACCTGCCCCTCGACGCGGGCACCTACGACGTCGCGGTTGCCGCGGCGGGCCAGCCGTTGGACAAGGCCGTCCTGAAGGCGAAGATCACGCTCGCGGACAAGACCCGGTACACGGCTCTCGCCCGCGGCATCGCCGGCGCGAAGAAGAACAAGCTCCAGCTGGCGCTCCAGCAGGACATCGCCACGGCTCCCGCCGGCAAGGCCGCCGTGCGGGTGTGGCACCTCTCGCCGGACGCTCCCAGGGTCGACATCTGGGTGAACGGCAAGAAGGTGCTCTCGCGTGTCGCCTACAAGCAGGCGTCGCCCTACCTCGAGTTGGCCGCCGGCACCTACCGCGTCCAGGTCGCCGTCGCCGGCACGAAGAAGATCGTGCTGAGCGGGCGGATCTCGGTGAAGGGGGACCGCGCGTACACGGTTGCCGCGCTCGGCTCCGTGTCCGGGAAGGGCAAGAAGCTCACCGCTGCGTCGCTCAGCGACGCGTAGCCGCACTCCGCACGCCGCACTCCGCACTGGCGCATCGGCGGCCTTCGGGGCCGCCGATGCGTCTGCGGGCGCCTCGCTAGGTGGCTTTCGCCTTCCGTCGCTGCCTCGGACGGCGGATCACCGCGTCTTCTGCAGGAAAGAAGATGGACTCGTGGCCGTCCTCCCAGCGCACTCGGAACCGCTCGTGTCCCGGCTCGCCGAGAATCTCCAGGATCTCCGCCGTGCGTGGGGCATCGCCGACCGCATGTCCGGTGATCTCGATCTCGTCTCCGACGCGGACCGGCTTTCCGCGAACCGTCTTCTCCATCACAACCTCCGTTCTGTCGCTAGGTAGGACCATGCCAGGCCGAGCCTCCGCTCGCGGGTAGTCGATCCCGAGGCCGTTGAGAATCGCGGCGAAGGGCTCGATACCGGGGAGTGCGTAGCGGAGGTCGAAGTCGACCGCTCCGTTCAGCTCGAGCACGAGCCAGCCGTCCGCGCTGGGGAGGAGGTCGACCCCGGCGAAGTGGATGCCGAGCGCGCGCGCTGCGGCGTGCGCGAGGTCTTCGGCACCCTCGGGGATCTCGGCCCTCGTCACCCTCCCTCCCAGGGTGACGTTCGTCCTCCACTCACCCGGCGCCGCGACGCGCTGGGCGCCGGCCACCACGCGCTCACCGGCGATGAGGACGCGAACGTCTCGAGGTGCCGGGCCGACGAACTCCTGCATGATCGCGCCGTGGCGTGACCACCAGGGTCGGCGGCTCGCGGCGGCCAGGACGCTCGTCAGGTCGGCCTCGTTCCGGCACAGGAAGACGTCCTGACCCCAGCTCCCGAAGCGCGGCTTGAGGACGCAGGGGAACACGATCGGCGGCATCGGCCCGCCCGGCTCGAGGTGAATCGTCCACGGGTGGGGGACGTCGGCCCGCGAGAGCAGCTCGGCCGTGAGGAGCTTGTCGTGCGCGGCGAGGAGGGCTCCGGGAGGGTTGAGCATCCGGACGCCTCGCCGCTCGAGAACCTGCGCGATCTCGAGCCCGGGCTCGACACCGTCGAGGGTCGGCAGGACGTCGAGGCGGAGCAGGGCGACGTCGTCTTCGGTCAGGACGATCTCCGCCTCCGACGGCCAGAGCACCCGGGCATCGACCCCGAGGGCGCGCCACCCGTACGCGAGCATGAGGTTCGTCTTGCTGGGGCTGCCGACGATCGCCGTGATCACAGCACGAACCTCGCGTACCCGGGACGCCTGCACATCCGCGACGACCCGGATTCGACCTGCGGGATTTCTAGGCTGCGACGATGAGGCTCCCGAGATCACGCGGGTAGTAGGTGAGGATCTCGATTGCATCCTCGGTCACCAGCACCGTGTCGGAGTGACGGAACCCGCCGAGCTCAGGCGAGTAGAGACCCGGCTCGACGGTGAAGACCATGCCCGGCAGGATCTCCGTCGGATCGCCGGCGTCGAGGAATGGGCCCTCGTGATACCGCAGGCCGATCGCATGGCCCGTGTGATGGCGCCAGTGCGGCCAGAGCCCGTGTTCCTCGAAGTACGTGTGCACGGCGCGATCGACGTCGGAGCAGGGCCGTCCCGGGCGAAGCGTGTCGAAGGCCAGGTTCTGGAGCGCGACCATGTGGCCGAACATCCGCTCCTGCTCCGGCGTCGGCTCGCCGACCACCATCGTCCGCTCCAGCTCGGAGAGGTAGCCCCAGACCGGGGCGCTCGCTCCCGTGACGAGGACGTCCCCGCGCTGGAACACGACGTTCCCGGCCAGCGCGTGCGGGATCGCCGAGTTGCGTCCGATCTGACCCCGATAGCCGGCCTCGGCGCCGTGGGAGAACGCGCTCTGGGCGCTGTAGATCTCGCCGATCGCGTCGAGCATCGCGATCGTCGCCTCGTCGCTCGCGCGCTGCGAGACCTCGGTCTCGGTGGCGCCGACGTGGGTGTAGCGCTGGAGGAGGCGATGCGCGAGGTTCGCCCAGCGGACGCTCTCCCGGATGAGGGTGACCTCGGCCGCCGACTTGACCGCCATCTGCGCCTCGATCCGCTCGACGACGCGCACGACCGTCACCCCGGCGAGCTCCCCGAGCGTCGGCCCTCGATAGCCGAGGATCCACGGGTAACCGTCCTGGTCGGCGCCGACCGTCCCGTTCAGGCCGAGGTCGGCGAGCGTCCGCCCGAGCGCCTTCTCCGCCCGCGGCTCGCCCGGGTATTCGAGGTAGTGCTCGACGCGATCGAGGGCCGCCTTCGACTGCGCGTGCTCGAGCTCGAGCCGCGGGACGACGAGCGCCCGCGTGCCGTCGGCGCCAACGACGAGCGCGATCGGTCGCTCAGTCGGGACGAACGCGAAGCCGGAGTAGTAGAGGACGTAGGAGGGATCGAAGAGAACGACGCCCGAGAGCCCGTCTGCCTGGGCGCTCTCGAGGAGCGCGTCGCAGCGGGCCCTGTGCTCCTCGGGAGCGATCGCGATCGAGGTGAGCACGCGGTGAGAGTATTCGAGGCGGCGTGAGCGAGCCCGAGGTCACCCTGCGCGAGATCACCGGCGAGACGGTGCGGTCGATCTGCGCGCTCGAGGTCGGCCCCGAGCAGCGTGGCTTCGTCGCGCCGAACGCCGTCTCGATCGCGCAGGCGCACTTCGAGCCGAAGGCGTGGTTCCGAGCCGTGTACGCGGACGACGAGCCGGTCGGCTTCGCGATGCTCTACGAGGATGCAGAGAAGGCCGAGTACTTCCTCTGGCGCTTCATGGTCGCGGCCGAGCACCAGGGCAAGGGGTACGGGAAGCGGGCGCTCGACCTCCTCGTGGAGCGCGTGCGCGGGCTGCCGGGAGCGCGCGAGCTGCGCACGAGCTACGTTCCGGGGGACGCCGGCCCGCGCGACTTCTACCTCCGGTACGGGTTCGAGGAGACGGGCGAGCTGGAGGCCGGCGAGAACGTGATCCGCCTCGGGCTGTGAGGCCGCCTCCGACGCGGCAGCTGGAGGCCCTGACCGAGGCGGTCGGGTCGCTCGTCGACCGCGCGATCGACCGCGTGCTCCTGACCGGAGAGCGAGTGCGGTCTCCGGCGGAGGGCAAGAGCAAGCTCACGAGGCGTGAGGACACCGAGGCCCTCGCGGACAACATCCAGCGGGTCGTCGTACTCGCCGTTCCGGTTGTACGGACGTTCGTGCGGAGCGTCCGCTTCACGCGCGTCCCGTGGGTACTCGTCGCGTCGACCACGGTCTCGATCGGGTTGGCGGTGCGAACCGGCGTCCGCGAGCTGCAGGTGCTCGCCGCGCTCGTCGCCCACCGCCTGGAGCACGCGACCGGGGAGCCCGCCGATCCGGCCCTCGTGAAGAGGCTCGCGGTCGAGCTCTACCTCGAGCCGAAGCGGGCTCCGGACCTGACGAGCGGCGGTCTCCGCGTCACCCGGCTCACCCGTCGCTGGCTGGTGAGGGGTGCGTTCGGCCGGAGCACGGAGAAGCACGCGCGAAGGGCTCTCGCTGCGGCAGGGAGGCTCGACGTCGACACGGCACTGAGAGCTTGGGGGAGCCGGCCGGCTCGGAAGGAGCCCGGAGCAGCCGGCGCGGTCGGAGCGGTGTCGCGCTGAGCCGCCGGTGCGAGGTATCGCCCCGCGACCGGTCCCGGCGAGACGGACTGGCGCCGGAGGGGGTGGCGGCGATCTGTGTCAAGGACATCTCCGAAAACTCGGGCAGGCGAGTCTGCCGACGCCGGCCGCGGAGGGACGCGAGCTGACCCCCACACAAATGGGGGAGGGGCGGCACAATCCGCACCTCTCCACGACCGACGATCTGCCTCTGCGTCCAGGGCTCCCGCCGCGGGGAGCTACAGAGGAGCTACGAGCTCGAGTCCCGCCACTCGTTGATCCGCTGGTAGACCGGAACCGCCTCCTCGACCGGGAGCACCGGCGTCACCTCGAAGTCGAAGAACGGCCACCACGGCCCTCAGTGTCATTCTCGACGTCGTGGTGGCGTCCGGTGAGCGGCGCAGACTCGGGCGGCGGCGGCTGACTCGATTCCGATTGTCGCCCGTTGGCTGACCGTCCAGCGTTGTGTCGCCGCCGCCGTCCCAGACCGTCGAGCGTGACCTGAGAGGAGCGTGGCTCTCGCCTCGATTGAGGTCTGTCCGCTCGCCGGCCGCCCCCGAACGGTTGAGGAGGCGATCTGCATGATCGTGATCGGACTGGACGTCTACAAGCAGTCGGTGACTGCTGTGGCCCTCAACGAGGTCGGCCGGCCGCTCGGCGAGAAGACAGTGCTTGTCGGCGGCGATGAGTTGGTCGGCTGGGCGTCGCTGCCCGGCGCTGAGCGTCTGTGGGCGGTCGAGGACTGCCGGCAGCTGACGCGCTGGCTCGAGCGGCAGCTCCTTCAGCTTGGTGAGCAGTTGGTGCGGGTGCCGCCGAGGCTGACCGTGCCGGAGCGGCGCGCCGGCCGCATGTGCGGCAAGTCTGATCCGATCGCTGCGCTTGCGATCGCGCGCGCAGCGCTGCGGGAACCGAACTTGAGCCGGCCGCAGCTCGGTGAGCAGGTCTTTCGTGACCTGAAACTGCTTGTTGGTCACCGCGACGATCTCGTCGACGCGCGCCGGCGGACGCAGCAGCGGCTGCGCTGGGACGTGCACGCGCTCGATCCGACCTTCGTCGTGCCGCTGCGGATGCTCGGCCGCTCCTCGCACCTGGAACGCGTCAGCCGCTGGCTCGCGCGGCGCGAGCAGGAGATGCAGGTGTGTTTGGCGCGCGAGCTCGTCGCTCGCTGTCGTTCCCTCAACCGCACGATCGCCGAACTCGACCAGGAGCTCGAGCAGCGGGCGGCCGAGATCGCACCGGCGTTGCTCGAGCTGCGCGGCTGTCACCGCGGCGAAGCTGCTCGCGGAGATCGGTCCCGTCGAGCGCTTCAAGAGCGATGCTCAACTTGCTCGCCACTGCGGCGTGGCACCCGTGGAAGCCAGCTCAGGCCGCGTGCAGCGCCACCGGCTCGACCGCGGCGGCAACCGCCAGCTCAACGCCGCGCTCTACCGGATCGCGATCACCCAAGCCCGCTACCACCCACCCGCCTGCGCCTACCTCGAACGCAAACGCAGCGAAGGCAAGAGCCGCCGCGAAGCGATCCGCTGCCTTCAACGCCAACTCGCGCGCGTCGTCTTCAACACCCTCCGCGCGAGCCCCGCCTTGACATCGGAGCAACACTCGCGCACGCCGAGGGTCTCTCGCTCGCGCGTGGTATCGACCACGCAGAAGTGGTTCCCCTGGGGATTGGCGAGGATGACGTAATCCGCGTGCGGCGGTCGCCGTCCCGGCGCACCGCCTCTGCAATCGCATCGACCACTCCGTACGCGTTGCCCGTTGGCATACGCGTGATCTCGAGAGGGTCAGGGCCCGCGAGCTAGCGATCCGTCCCAACACCGAGAGATCGTAGGTCGCTCTTGCGGCAGCGGCCTTTGAGCACCCGCCTTCTCGAGCTCGCCGCGGTCTCTGGCTCAGAACCCACGTCTCGCCGCCGCGGAAGGATCGTGCGCGATAGTCGCGCGATAGTCGACACCTCTCTCAGGCGGCCTCGAGCGGACGTGAGCGGAAGATCGACGTGGCCGCGCTGGGCTCGCCCGACCGCTCACGATCGGCATGAACCTGCCGATGTGGCTCGACGGAGCGGCGCCGGAGTCGAACCGACCGAGCCGTGGGCTACACGACCGCACGGGTTTTGAAGACCCGCTGGGCCACCGGGCCCATGCCGCTCCACCGGTCAGGCTACCGCTCGTCCGGGTTGAGAAGGGAAGGCGGGCGAAATGCCGCCCGGGGTGGACACGGCAGGCGCCCTCCTGGCTCTTCAACCCCCTTCAATGTCAGCCATTTCGCCCCTGCTACCTGGGCGCCGATGTCTCCGGGATGTGCGGGCGTCTTCCCCGCCGCGGCCCGCGGCCACGAGGGTCGACCTCACCACCGGGTCGTCCGACGAGCGGGACCTGACGCCACTTGCTGCCCCGCCGCGCATCGAACGGGACCTGACCCGGTTGCATCGCCCGTTCCGTCAGACAGACGTAGCGTCCGCCGGCGGCGTTGGCGAAGGCGGTGGCCCGGGTGTGCGCTCCGCGGCCCCCTCGCTCCGGACGACGTAGCGGAGGCCCTCGGCGCCGGCGACGAGCAGCCCCGCGAACACCGCCATGTACAGCAGGCGGCCGGTCTGCGCGATCGGGTTCCACCAGGCGAGCAGCAGGAGGAAGCCGGCGAGGATCGCGTACATGTAGAGCCGCTTCTCGAACACCGGCGAGAGGAGGTCGCGGGCTCTGCTCCCGATCCTGCTCGGCCCGGCGATGATGACGCCGACGAGGAAGACGACGCCGATGAGGATTGCGCTCCACGCGCCGTCGGCGAGGAGTTGCGTGATGATGTTCCACGCGTCCTGTGCGGCCGGCTTGCCCTCCTCGTGCGGCACGAGGTCGTTCACCAGGTAGCGACCGGTCAGCGCGCGCATGACGAGCACGACGAACCCTGCGACGATGAGGCCGACGGCGATCGCCCGGATCTCGATCCGTCTGCGACCCGCCGCGAGCCAGATGGCGAGCGCGAAGCAGGCGAGAGCCACGACCCAGATCCACGGAGCGATCGACTTGAAGAGGGCGGTGGCGTCCTGCGCGGCCTCGAGCTTGTCCGCGTCGACGATCTTGATGACCGCCTTGTCCTCCCCGACCGCAGTCGCGGCCTTGCCGATGATGGCGACCTTGTCCCCGACTTCGATCACGATCGGGCGCAGATCGAGCACGAGCTTCCCGTCCACCGTCTTCACGAGCCGGAGGTCGTCGTCGAGGACCCTCTCGAACTGCTTCTGGGTCTGTCCCGCCGCGGTGACCCAGAGATCCTGGAAGCGCGGGCGTGCGTAGAGCGCTTCGACGAAGCGGTTGGCTCCGACGGAGAAGGAGGCCGCAAGGGGCGCGGCGAGCTGCTGCTGCCCCTCCGGGAGCTTGTCGGCGATGAGCTGCTCGACGTTCACATTCTCGAGCAGGATCTCGGTCGTGCGGTCGGCCACGCGGTTCCGGATCGTGTCGTCCGCGATCAGCTGCTCGGCGGTCGTCTCGAACGTCTTCTGGTCGAAGAGCTGCCAGCGGAGGTAGCCGGCGAAGATCGTGACGACGATGAGGAGCGCGCCGATGACCGTCAGCGTGCGAGCCGCGAGCCGACGCCAGAATCCGACACCCGAGGTGGCCTGGCTCATCCGTCGTGAGTCTATGCCCCTGGCTTGCGGGCTGCACGGGGGGTCGCCAGTCGCTCGGCTCGCTCGGTAGTCCGGAGCAGCTCGGCCAGCGGCTCCCCCGATCGCGCGAGCAGCTCGGCCCCGAGTCGTTGGGGCGACGAGGAGGTGCACGATGGTGCATCGAGCGGTTGCACCCGCGCCGATCGTCGTCGTTGTCGTGGCGACCGTCGGCGTTGCGGAGAGGCCGCCAGAGGCTCGGCCCACGTCGAAGGTCGGGGCCGCAGGTCGAGAGCACGAGCTTTCGACCCGCGGGATCTCGTGGCCGAACGGAGTCACCGCCGGTCTCGATTGAGCGCTCTGGGTCGTCAACAGCCGTTCGATCGGGCGGATCACCACCACGCGCAGGGTCTCCATCTACACGAGCAAGAGCATCCGCAACCCGGGGACTCGATCACGGCCGGGCCGGACGGAGCCCTCTGGTTCGCGATGTACGACGAGGAGGCGATGGACAACGGAGATCCGAGGGCGAGCGGCGTCGGCCGGATGACCACCCCGGGCAAGGTCAGCGGCTCCCGCGACCGGGCCGTCGACGGCCCGGGTGGGATCACCGCTTGGGCCGGCCGGGGCGCTGCGGTTCACGACGTCAACGCGGGGAGGCCGTATGCCGGGATGGGAAGGATCACCACCCGAGGCCGCGTCACCGACTCGGAGCTCGATGCAGGAGAAGCGGACGGCATCGATCCCTCTCTCGGGATCACGGTCGAGCCCGACCGGGCCGGATCACGAAGAGCGGCGGCGTCAGCGCGTACAAGGACGAGAGCATCAGAGCTCTCGCACGAGCTCACGGGAGTCACGACGGGGCCCGACGGAGCGATCTGGTTCACGTACGGCAACTCGATCGGGCGCCTGCGGATCGTGTCCAGCGGCTGAAGATCACGACCCAGAGCGGAGCGGCGCCGGTCCCGTCACTCGATCGGCGGGCGACAGTGTGGCTGCGTGAGGATCAGCTGGCGAAACGAAGAGCGGGACGTGCCGCCGTAGCGTGAGCAGGGCGGGAGGCGCGGCTCCGACGAGATGAAGCGCTCAGCCGCCTGACGCGCGGGTGGGCTCGCAATGGGCGTTCGACTCGCCGATCGTGACGCGGGCTGCTCGAAACGGGGAGATCACGTCTTGAGCCCGTCTTGAGTGCGACCTCGTATGGTCGGATCCGAATGGACGACGGTCATCTCAAGTGGCTCTGGCTCGCACTCGCCGCGGCGTGTCTGCTGGCCGTGTGGATCCCGGGTGCCATCTCCCTCGTGCATCCCGTGTACGCGTTCGACGAGTGGGGCCTGATCAGCGGCTACATCGGGGTGAGCTGGCTGGCTCCCGCCGCGTTGGTCGGGCTCGCGATCCATATCGAGACTCGTTCGCGCGGCGTTCGCCGGCCGCGGCTCCTGGCCTGTGCTTCCGCGTTCGTCATCGGGTTCGCGCTGCTGCTCGCGCTCTCAACGTGGGGCGTGGTGATCGAAGGTCGCTGGCAGGGCTCGCTCTCCGACCAAACGACGGCGACCGCCCCGGAGCGAGAGCGGCAGGGAGTCGAACCCCGGGGGCCGACGACCACGCCGGCCGGCCTCGTCTACCGAGAGGCCCGGGGAGGCCGACGCATCGAGAGCGTCCAGTGTGTCGAAGGTTCGGTGGTCGCTTGTGTCGTCACCCTCGAGGGGCCTGCCTGTCAGCTCTGGATCGTGAAGGACGGGGAGGCGATCCCGGCGCCGGGCGTCGTCGAGGGGGCGTCGGGCTCGAGATCGGGTAGCGGAGTTCGCTGCGGCTCGTAGTCGAGCGGATCCGCGGGCGCGGCGTCCACCCGAATCGGCTGGACGGGGGCGACTCGCGCGAACTGGGGGCGCAAGCGGATCACGAACGTCTTCTGCGCCGTCGCCGGCCGCGGCACGGCACGCGAAGAGGACGACGCCCTCGTTCCTGGGCCACCACCGCGTCTCGGTGTGCCAAGCAGCCGCTCGGAGCCACGAGGTTGCACGAGGCGTGGGTCGTCGTGTGGGTGTTGTCGTCCTTGCGCGTGAGGACGTTTCCGGCGCCGTCGTAGGCTTGGGTGGTCACCCTCGGGTGCGGTGACGGTGAGGATGCGGCCGGCGGCGTCGGAGGTGGAGGCCGCCGTGTGGTTCTCGGCGTTCCTGGCCGAGGCGAGGTTTCCGACCGGGGTCGTAGGTGTTGGTCGTGACGGTGCCGAGCGGGTCGGTCGTCGTCAGGCGCCTCCGGCGGATAGGGCGGATGCGTTCGGGCAACCTCGACACTCCCGTCCGGGGGTGCGCCCGTCAGCGTCGAGGTGTCAGGCCAACCCCAGACCGGTTTCACGCGTGCCACCCGCTCGCGGCTCGTGCACCTCGGACTCCCCCTCTCCCCTCTCCCCTCCCGCTCGCGGGCTTCTCTCGCCCTGGGCTCCTCTCGCCCGGGGCGCCACGGTACGCTCGCGGGTGTGAGACGGGCCGGGCTCATCGCAGTCGGGGCCATCGGTGTGGTCGTGGTTGCCGGGGCGGCGACGTGGCTCGTCGTGTTTCGCGACACCGCGGAGCCCGTGACCGTCGACGAGGCGGTGACGAGTTTCCGCACGGACACCGAGCACTCCCCCGGTGGCCCGTCTCCGATCCCCGCGGGCGTCTACGTCTACGAGACGGACGGCTTCGAGAAGACGGACGCGCTCACGGGTGTCACGCACCGCTACCCGAAGCGCACGACGATCACGGTCACGGCGAGCAGCTGCGGCGTCAGCCTCCTCTGGCGCGTCCTGAAGGGTCGCTCGACCGAGTGGGCCTACTGCACGACGGCGGACGGCTGGGAGCTGGCGTCGCAGGACGAGCGGCACACGTTCTTCGGTCGCACCGAACGGACGACCTACACCTGCGAGCACACTCCGATCCGCCCGGCCGAGGGCGCGCCACACCGGTGGGACATCTCCTGCTCGACCGGCTCCGCGGACGAGACGGGCACGGGGGTCGTGGTCGGCACCGAGCGCCTCCGGGTCGGCGAGAAGGCCGTCGCGACGGAGCACGTCCGGAGGAGGACCACCTTCTCCGGTGACATCCGCGGCGCGACGACCCACGACCTCTGGTTCGACTCGGAGTCGGGGCTACCGGTGAAGATGGTCATGGTCACCCGGACGACGAACGACTCGCCGATCGGCGACGTCCACTACGAGGAGCAGGTCTCGCTCCTCGCGACGTCCCTCGAGCCCAGGAGATGAGCCTGCGGAGCCGACTCGCCGAGCTCCGGCTCGCGCCGGACGGGAGGCCTCGTCCGAATGCGCCGTTCGGGCAGGGGCCCCTCGCCGCGCAGGTGCTGCGCGGCACGATCGTCGCAGCGAGCGCGGTCGCCGGGCGCGCGCCCGTGTCGGTCGTGGGCTCGGCGGCCAACCTCGGCAGCTGGCTCGAATGGGCGGTCCGGCCAGCGAAGCGGCGCCGGCTGGCGGAGAACCTGTGCCATACCCTGGGGCTCCCACCCGAGCATCCGGAGGTGAAGGCGCTCGTCCGGAAGGAGGTGCGAAACGAGGCCCGCCGCTCGGCGGACTTCCTCTGGGCGCTGCAGCGCCCGGCGGAGTTCCTCGCGACGACCGAGGTGGTGGGGCGCGAGCACATCCTGGAGGCGCTCGAGCGCGGTCGCGGCCTGCTCCTCGTCTCGACCCACGTGGGTGGCTGGGAGGTCGCAACGGCGATGGCGAGAGCGGTCGTCCCCGTGCCGACGACGGTCATCGTGACCGACGACTGGCTCGCGTGGGCGGTCGAGGGCCTGCGCATCCGCGCGGGGCTCGGGATCATGTACGACTCCGAGCCGGCCGCGAAGGCGGCGAGGCTCCTGCGCAGCGGGGAGGCCCTCCTCGTGCTCGGCGACTACGCGAAGCCGTGGATGCGGACCTACTCCGTGCGCCTTCTCGACGCGGTCGCGGAGCTGCCCGCGGGGCCCGCGGTGCTCGCCCGTCTCTGCGGGACGCCGCTCGTCCCCTTCAGCGTCCTGCCGCTGGCCCAGAGGCGCTGGCGCGTCGAGATCGAGCCGGCCCTGTACCCGCCCGACCGACACGGCGGGGTGGACGCGGAGAAGGCGCTGCTGCAACAGCTTGCCGACCGCTGGTCTGCCACGCTTCGCGCGCATGCCGAGCACTGGGCCGCCGTGTACCCGATGACTTGGCGGGAGCAGGAGTGAGGACGTCCTCGCTTCGCCGCGAGCTCGGCATCGGGCTTGCCATCTACGGGCTCTACCTCCTCGTCCGCTGGCTCGTGCTTCGCGGGAACGGTCGTGAGCGAGCCCGCCGGAACGCCGAGCGGGTGGTCTCGGTCGAGGAGCGGCTGCGAGTGCAGGTCGAGCCCGAGATCCAGCGCGCCCTGCTTCGCTTTCCGCGTCTCGTCCGCGGGCTCAACGCCGGGTATGCGCTCTTCAACGTGAGCCTCACCGTCGGCTGGCTCGCGCTCCTGTACAGCCGGCGCGATCCCGAGTACGGCCGCTTCCGGCGAGGCTGCGTGCTCACGTACGTCGGCGTGGAGCCCGCGTTCTTCCTGTTCCCGACCGCCCCGCCCCGGGTGCTCGAGGGGTTCGTGGACACGATGTCCGAGGTGAGCGGCGTCGACATCGAGCACCCGCTCCTCGTCCGCTTCTACAACCCCGTCGCGGCCATGCCCAGCCTGCACGTCGCCTTCGCGACCCTCACCGGCGCGGAGATCGCCGGCCGCACCGACTCGGCGGCCGTCAAGACCGTCGGGTATGCCTATCCGGTGCTGGTCAGCCTGGTCGTGATCGGGACGGGAAACCACTACGTCCTCGACGTGGTCGCAGGAGCCGCTCTCGGCGTGCTCGCCCGAGGGGTCTCGTGACGAACGAGACCCGCTCTCGGACGAGCGTCGCCGCCGACGTCCCGCCCGGTTGGCGCGCGGCGCTGGGTCTCGTCGTGGCGCTTCTCGTCGCCGTCGGCGTCGGAACCCTGATCGCGAAGGCGGCCGGCTTCTCTCGGGTGAAGGACGCGATCCTGGCCGCGGACTCGACGTGGTTTCTCGTGTGCTTCTTCGCCGAGGTGGCAGCGTTCGGCGGGTACGCGGTGGTCGTCTCGGAAGCGCTGCGCTGGCGGGGCGGGCCGAAGGTGAGGTACGGGCTGAGCGTACACGTGACGCTCGCGAGTCTCGGCGCCACGCGCGTCGTGGCCGCCGCCGGTGCGGGCGGTCTCGCGGTGACGTACTGGTGCTTCCGGCGCGCGGACTTCTCGACGAGAGACGCGCTCGTGCGCGTCCTCGGCCTGAACACGCTCGTCTACCTCGTCTTCGGCGTCGGCGCCTGGGTCGCGGCGCTGCTGGTGACGCTCCGCGTCTCCGGCCGTGCGGCGCTCGGGCTCACGCTGCCGTGGCTCGTCGTCGTCCCGCTCTGCATCGTCGCCGCCCACGCCGTGACGGATCCGGCGCGCGGCTGGTCGAGTCGCGCTCTCGACTCCCGGTCGCTCCTTCGTCGGGCGCTTGCGTACGCCGTCGCCGGCGCGGCGTGGGTGCGCGACGTGGTTCCCTCGCCCGAGGGCCGCCGGTCGCTCGCCGCTTCCGGTGTGTACTGGGCCGGGGACGTCGTCTGCCTGTGGGCGGCGCTGCGCTCGGTCGGAGTCGAGATCCCGTTCGCCGAGATCGTTCTCGCGTACGCGACGGGCTACGTGGCGATGGTGCTTCCGCTTCCGTTTGCAGGCGTCGGCGGAGTCGACGCCGCGATGACCTTCGCGCTCACCGGGGTCGGAGTCGCGCTTGCGCCGGCGCTCGTGGCTGTCGCCGTGTACCGCCTGTTCGGGTTCTGGGTGCCGACGATCCCGGCACTCGCCGCCCTCGTGCTCCTTCCGCGCGCCGGTCGCGGCCTCGAGCAGGCGGCGGCGGCGCCCGCCTAAGATGGGCCTCGTGCGTTCTCCTGTCCTCGCCGTCGTTGCGCTCGCGCTGGTCGCGCCGGCCTCGGCGCCGGCGGCGCCGCCCAAGGCGCCGATCAAGGCGACGATGAGGACGAGTTCGGCGACGCCGGTCGTGGACGCGCCCTGGCGCTACACGGTCACCGTCAAGGACGCCGCCGGGAAACGGGTCGCGGCGCGGATGCGGTTGCAGATCCTCTTCGGAGGGGTCGTCGTCGGCTGCTGGAAGGGCACGGCGATGACAGCGTGCACCGGGGCCACCGCCGGCACGTGGATTCCGTTCACGGGCAGGCGGACGGGTGTTCTCAGCTGGCCGGCGCAATCGCTCGGCGTCAAGCTGACGTTCCAGGCGATCGTCCGGGCAGGGACGAGGACGTTCCGGCTTCGCGCGCCCGTCACGGTTCAGCCCAAGGCCTGAGCGCCTGCCTGCCGCGCGGCGGGACGCGCCGACCCTCGACGCCTACTCCGCCTGGGGAGGCGGGAGACGCGTGGCCGAGCGGTCGCCCGCGTCCTCGAGCTCGAGCGCCGTCTGCCCGATCGGCGGGCCGAGCCAGGACGGATCGTTCGGCGCCGCCGGCGCGTACGTGAACGAGCTCGCGAGCAGGGCCTGCTCGCGTCTGGCGGTCCGCGAGGTCAGCCACTCGGCGAGGGCCACGAGCACCCAGGCGACGACCATGACGGCCACGACGACGGGCGCGTCCAGGTCGGCGATCGCGGCGAGCGCGGCGACCGCGACGAGGAAGAGCATTTCGAGCAGGAGCCAGGGAACGGCGAGCCGCCGTCCCGACGGCGCGTCGACCGATCGCACCCACGCGGCCGTGTCACGGACGACGGGTGCGCCGTCCTCCCAGCCGGGACGCTCGCCGTCCGCGCTCGGGAGCGCGGGAGTCTGCGTGCGCAGCGCGTGCACCTCCGTCTCGAGGCTCCCGACCTGCGTGGCCAGGGTGCGGACGGCCTCGAGCAGTTCGTCCTGCCCCGCCGCCTGCGGCTCTCGGGAGACCTGCGTCGTCTCGGACGGGTCCGCCATAGCTGCCCGCCTCAGCTCTCGGGGGAGGACTCCATCTCGTCGAGCGCCGCGCGCGCCTGCTCGTGCACCTCGGCTCGCCGCTCGGCGACGCTCGTCTCCGGTTCCGTCGCCGCTTCGCCGGGCTCCGCGGCGTCTCGCTGTTCGGCGAGCTTGCGCCGTAGCGCCTCGGCGGGGTCGACCGGCTGCTCGGACGGAGCGCCGATCTCGACGGCAGCCTTCCTGCTCTTGAGCCAGCGCACGAGCGCGGCGATGCCGAGAGCGACGATCGTCCACCGCACGAGTCTGCGCATGCGTGCGATGGTAGCGTCCTCGGCCGAAGACGGTGGCGCGGGCGCACCGACCCGCTCGGCGCTGCTGGTACCATGCCCCGGCTTCCTGCCTCGCCCAGGCTCCGCCCGTTCCCGGCGGCGCCGCTCCCCGGCGAGGCCGACTCAGACCGAAGGAAGGAGAACGAGGGAACGTGAACGAGTACGAGATCCTGCTGCTGCTCGACCCCGACCTGGACGACGAGGGCCAGGCCGAGATCACGGCGCGCGTGCGCGAGCTCGTCGAGGGCGGCGGCGGCTCGTGGGACCTCCACGACGTCTGGGGCCGTCGGAAGCTCGCCTACGAGATCCGCCACAAGGGCGAGGGGAGCTACCACCTGCTGCAGTTCACCTGCGACGCGGGCACGCTCGACGAGGTGTCGCGCGTCCTGCGCATCGACGACGGCGTCATGCGCCACATGGCGACACGTCGGATCGAGGGCAGTCCCGCGCGGCCGGTAGCGGTGGGCGCCGTGACGCGCGACGATGCAGACACCGCATCCGACGTCGAGGAAGAGGAGGAGTAGGGCATGGCCGGCAACATCAACCGCGTCGTCCTGGTCGGGAACCTGACGAGGGATCCCGAGCTCAGGCACACGCCGTCCGGAACACCCGTCTGCTCGCTGCGGCTCGCCGTGAACACGCGACGGCGCGACGAGTCGGGTCAGTGGACCGACAAGCCGAACTACTTCGACATCACCGTCTGGGGCCAACAGGGCGAGAACTGCGCCCAGTACCTCGCCAAGGGCCGCCCCGTCGCGATCGACGGCAGGCTCGAATGGCGCGAGTGGGAGGCCCAGGACGGGGCGAAGCGGCAGGCCGTCGAGGTCATCGCCGAGAGCGTCCAGTTCCTCGGCGGACGGCAGGAGGGCGAGAGCACGTACGTGCCCGCCGGCGCCACGGCCTCCGGCGACGACTTCCCCGGGTCCCCCGCCGACGACGACATCCCGTTCTAGGAGCAGCGAATGGCCTCGAAGAAGCAATCGACGCCTCGGCGTCGCCCCAGCCCGGCAGCCGCCCCCGGACGGCGCAAGAGCTGTCACTTCTGCCGGGACAAGGTCGCCGAGATCGACTACAAGAACATCGTCCAGCTGCGGCGCTACATCTCGGAGAAGGGGAAGATCCGCTCCCGCCGGATCACGGGCGCCTGCCGGCGCCATCAGATCCAGGTCGCGGCCGCGGTCAAGCGTGCCCGGGAGATGGCCCTCCTTCCGTACGTAGGGTGAGGAGCGAGACGTGATCGACAGCGCACACGGGGGCCGCGGACGCGGCCGAGTCGAGGGGTCTTCACGCAGCGGTGCCCGGCGCGAGCGGGCGAGGGGCTAGGCGCCGATGGAAGTCATCCTGCTCCAGGACGTCGAGAAGCTCGGGCTCCGCGGGGACGTCGTCGACGTCGCCCGCGGGTATGCCCGTAACTACCTCCTCCCGCGGCGCCTGGCCGAGACGGCGACCCCGGCGCGCGTCGCCGAGCTCCACCGGATCGAGGCGCAGCGGGCGCAGCACGAGGCGCGAACGGCCGAGCAGGCGCAGGAGCTCGCCGAGCTGCTCGGCAAGACCGTTCTCCGCTTCGAGGTGAAGTCGGGCCCGACGGGCGCCCTCTTCGGCTCGGTCACTCCCTCGGACGTCGCCGACGAGATCTGGCGGACACGCAAGGTTCGCGTCGACCGCCGCAAGATCGCGATCGACCCGATCAAGCGCATCGGGCGGTACTCGATTCCGATCGAGCTGTTCCAGGACGTGCAGGTCGAGGTGAAGACGTTCGTCGTGCCGGAGGGCGGAGAGCTTCCGCCCGAGGAGGAGCTCGCGGCGCTCGAGTCCGCGGAGGCGGAAGCCGCGGCCACCGCCGCGTCCGAGTTCGAGACCGTGCACGCGGAGGCGGAGAGCGCGATCGCCGAGGTGCTCGCCGCCGACGAGGAGGACGTGGTCGAGGGCGATGCCGGCGAGGAGCCCGCGCCAGCCGAGGGCGAGCTCGCCCTGGGCGAGGGCGAGTCGAGCGTCGTCGACCAGTAGCCGCCGCGCGAGCTCTCGAAGCTCTCCCCAGAGGCATCCACAGGTCTGTCGAGAACGGACGGAACTTCGCGCTGCGAGCGGACGTTTTCGTCTGGACAACTCCGCTCCGGCTGTCGAAAGGCCGTCCGGCGTCGGGGATAAAGTGCGAACGTATGTTCCGTTCTCCCTGCTCCGGCGCTGCACGAGGCTCGCGCCCCCGCGGTTGGACGCGCAGGCTCAGAACGGATTGACTGCGCGCCGTGACTCGCCGCCTCGCCACGCCGGAGCTCGTACCGTGAGCTCGGCCGAGCTCGACCGCGTGGCGGAGCGCCTGAGCGCGATCGTCCCGCCGCAGAACCTCGAGGCGGAGGAGTCGGTGCTCGGCGCGATGCTCCTCTCGCCGACGGCCGTGGGCACGGTCAGCGAGATCCTGAGCGCCGCCGATTTCTACCGCGAGAGTCACGCGAGGATGTACCGGGCGGCGCTCGCCCTGTGGGCCAAGGGCGAGCCGGTCGATGCCATCACGCTGGCGAACGAGCTCGACGAGCGCGGCGAGCTCGAGGCCGCCGGCGGGCAGTCGCGCGTCGCCGAGCTGGCGGCCCTCGTGCCCTCGACGTCGAACGTCGAGCACTACGCGCGGATCGTGAAGGAGATGTCCATGCTCCGCGGGCTCGTGCGCGCAGGGCAGGAGATAGTCCGGCTCGGACAGGAGCGGCCGGGCGAGGTGTCCGATCTCGTCGATCGGGCCGAGCAGATCGTCTTCGAGCTCGGTCAGCAGCGGGTGGCGAGCGACTTCTCGCACATCGAGGTACTCCTCAAGGAGAGCTTCGAGCGCATCACGCAGCTCTACGAGGCGGGCGCCGAGATCACGGGCGTGACCTCCGGGTTCCGCGAGCTCGACCTCCTCACCTCGGGCTTCCAACCCGGCAACCTCGTGATCCTCGCGGCGCGGCCGTCCATGGGAAAGTCGGCACTCGGACTCTGCATCGCGGCCAACCTCGGCGTTCGCGGCCAGACGCCCGTCGCCCTGTTCACGCTCGAGATGTCGAAGTCCGAAGTGACCCAGCGGATGATGTGCAGCGAGGCGAAGGTGGAGTCCCAGCGGCTCCGCACCGGGCGCCTTGCGCCGGACGACTGGCCGCGCCTGACGGCGGCCTGCGACCGGCTGATGAAGGCGCCGATCTACGTCGACGACTCCGGCTCTACGACGATCATGGAGTTGCGCTCCAAGGCTCGGCGGCTGAAGTCGCGCGAGCCGGGGCTCGGGCTCGTCATCGTCGACTACCTCCAGCTCATGGCCTCGGACACGAATGTCGAGAGCCGGGTGCAGGAGGTCTCGCAGATCTCGCGGGCGCTGAAGGTGCTCGCCCGCGAGCTCGACGTCCCGATCCTCGCCATGTCTCAGCTCTCTCGCGCCGTCGAGCAGCGTCACGACAAGCGGCCGATTCTCTCCGACCTCCGCGACTCGGGCTCGATCGAGCAGGACTCCGACCTCGTCTTCTTCGTCTACCGCGACGAGTACTACAACGGGGAGGAGTCGGACCAGCAGGGCATCGCCGAGGTGATCCTCGCGAAGCACCGCAACGGCCCGACCGGCACGGTGAAGCTCTCGTTCCTCCGCCGGTACGCCAAGTTCGCCGATCTGCAGGCGGCATAGCCGCGGTGCTTGAATAGGGCCGATGAGCGACCGCCGCCACGTGCGCATCGAGTACTGCGTCCCCTGAGGAGCGCGGCCGAACGCCGCCGGTCTGGCGGTGGAGATCCTCGAGGAGCTGGAGCGGGAGATCGCCGCGGTCGAGGTCGTGATGGGCGCGAACGGGATCTTCGACGTCCACGTCGACGGCGAGCTCGTCTTCACGAAGTCGATGCTCGGCCGCTACCCGGAGCCACAGGATGTGATGCCGCTCATCCACGCCGCCCTCGCCCGCTCGTAGCCGCGCGTGTGACGTGTCGCTATCCGGGTCGCGGCGGCGAATCCGGTGGCCTTCGCCGCGCGTACGCCGCGGCCGTCGCAGGTGGGCGCGCGACGGACGCCGCCTGACGAGCCCTAGGCTTCGGCGCCGTGGCCGAGGTCGCTTCATCCGTTCCGCCGTCGAGCCGACGGATCCTCACCGGGTACTTCACGCTCTCGGGTCTCTACACGCTCTCGGCGGCCCTGATCTGGGGTGTCAACACGCTCTTCCTGCTCGACGCGGGCCTGAGCTTCTTCGAGGTGTTCGTCGCCAACGCGGCGTTCTCCGCCGGGATGGTCGTGTTCGAGGTGCCGACGGGCGTCGTCGCCGACACGCTGGGCCGGCGGGTGTCCTTCCTGTTGTCGGTGGCGGTACTCGCCGTGACGACGCTCCTGTACGTCGGCCTCGCGCACATGGGCGCCGGCGTGGTCGCGTTCGCGCTCGTCTCGGTTCTCATGGGGCTCGGCTTCACCTTCTACTCCGGTGCGATGGAGGCGTGGCTGGTCGACGCGCTCGGGGCGATCGGCTACGAGGGGCTGCTCGATCGGGTCTTCGCGCGAGGACAGCAGGTAACGGGCGCGGCCATGCTCGTCGGGACGATCGGAGGCGGTCTGCTGGGCCAGGTCGATCTCGCTGTCCCCTACCTCGTCCGTGCGACGCTGCTCCTCGCGGTCTTCCTCGTGGCGTACGCCGTGATGTACGACCTCGGCTTCACGCCGCGCACGGTCACGGTCGCCGAGCTCCCCGGCGAGGTGGCGCGGAATGCGAGGGCGGGGGTCGAGTACGGCTGGCGCCAGCGCGGGCTCCGGCTCCTCATGCTCGCCTCCGCCGTCCAGATCGGCTTCTTCACCTGGGCGTTCTACGCGGCGCAGCCGTACCTCCTCGACCTCCTCGACAGCGACGCGGTCTGGATCGCCGGGCTCGTCGCGGCGGGTATCGCGCTCTCGACGATCGCCGGCAACCAGGTCGTGAGCATCGCCTCGCGCACGTGCAGGCGACGGACGACCCTCCTCCTCTCCGCGGCCGCGGTCGAGACGGGCGCGGCGGTGACGCTCGGGCGCGCCGACTCGTTCTGGGTCGCGCTTCCGGCTCTCCTGCTCGTGACCGCGTCGCTGGGCGTCACGAGCCCCGTCCGCTCGGCGTACCTCCACCAGGTCGTCCCGAGCGAGCAGCGGGCCACCGTCGTGTCGTTCGACTCCATGGTCTCGAGCGCGGGTGGGATCGGAGGTCAGGTCGGCCTCGGGTGGCTCGGCGAGGCGCGCTCGGTCGGCTCCGCTTTCGTCGTGGGCGGGCTCGTGACCGCGGCGGCGCTTCCGCTGCTCGGCCGCCTCCGGGAGCTCGGCGGCCCGGCCGACCTGATCGTGGGAGAGCGGGGCGGGGTCGAAGGCGCGTGCGCTGCGTCCGGGATACCCGCCGTCTCGGCGGTGGAGACGGGGCTCGCGAGCGAGCCCGAGGTCGGAGTCGCCGCCTCGCGGGGCTGAGACGGCTCCGCGCGTGCAAGACTGGCGCGCGTGCCCGCAACCGTGATCGTCGGCGCGCAGTGGGGCGACGAGGGAAAGGGGAAGATCGTCGACCTGCTCGCTCAAGAGTCGGATCTCGTCTGCCGCTACCAGGGCGGCCCGAATGCCGGCCACACGGTGGTCGTTGGCGAGGAGACGTACAAGATCCGCCAGATCCCGACCGGAATCATCGCCGGGAAGCGCAGCGCCATCGGCGCAGGCTGCGTCGTCGATCCCGGGGTCCTGATCGCCGAGCTCGACGAGCTCGAGTCCCGTGGCTACGTGACCGACGGCCGCCTCTTCGTGTCCGGAAACGCCCACCTCATCATGCCGTGGCACGTCGCTCTGGACGGCGCGCGCGAGCGTCGGCTCGGAGGCCTGCAGATCGGCACGACGCGGCGGGGCATCGGCCCTGCGTATGCGGACAAGGCGACGCGCATCGGGATCCGCGTGCAGGACCTCCTGGACGCGAAGATCCTCCGCCAGAAGCTCGAACTCGCGGTCACGGAGAAGAACGTCTGGCTCCAGCAGGTCTACGATCTCGAGCCGTTCGACCTCGACGAGGTGGTCACAGCGCAGCTCCGGTACGCGGCGCGGCTCGCACGGTATGTCGCCGACACCTCCCTCCTCGTCGACCGGGCGCTGCGCGCCGGAGAGCGTGTCCTCTTCGAAGGCGCGCAGGGGACGCTGCTCGACCTCGACCACGGGACGTACCCGTTCGTCACCTCCTCGAGCCCGATCGCAGCCGGCGCCGCCGTGAGCTTCGGGATCGGGCCGAGTCGCCTCGACGAGGTCCTGGGGGTCGCCAAGGCGTACGTGACGAGGGTCGGCGAAGGGCCGTTCCCGAGCGAGATCGAGGGGCCCGAGCACGCACGCGTGCAGGCCGTCGGCCACGAGTTCGGGACGGTCACGGGCCGCGAGCGCCGGTGCGGCTGGCTCGACCTCGTCGCGCTTCGCTTCGCCGTGCGCGTCAACGGGATCACGTCGCTCGCGCTGACGAAGCTCGACGTCCTCTCGGAGTTCGCGGAGCTCCCGGTCTGCGTGCGCTACCGGCTCCGCGACGGCACCGAGACCGCGGAGCTGCCGGCGCACCAGAGCGACTTCCATCACTGCCGTCCGGTGTTCGAGACGCTCCCGGGGTGGGGCTCGGAGATCGACGCCGAGCTCCCTGCCGCCGCCCGCGACTACGTCGAGTTCGTCGAGCGGGACCTCGGCGTTCCGGTTGCGCTCGTCGGGATCGGGGCGGATCGCCAGCGTGTGCTCGCGCTGACCTAGGCGGCGCGCATCGCGCTCACGCGGGCGATCGCGTCCGTCATGAAGGTCACGACGAGCTGCGACATGACGGCGTCGAACGGGCGCCGAAGTCCGGCAGCTGCTCGGCCGTTCCGACGCGGACCTCGGCGCCGGGAACGCGGCGCCGGCAGGCGGCGACGAACGGCTCCGAGGGGTCGACGGCCGCGACGCGGGCGGGGCCGAGGACGTCGGCGAGCGCCTGGGTCAGCGGCCCGGGATTGCATCCGACGTCGAGCGCCCGGCTTCCGGGGGCGATCTCGGCCGACGCGAGGTGGCCCCGTGCGAGTGCCGGGCCGGAGCGGCCAACGTGCTGCTCGGAGGCTCCGGTGGAGGTGAACGTCCACGCTCCTCCGCGAGCGTTCGGTGCGGTCCAGAGCTTGCCGGCTTCGACGCATAGACTCGTCGTGTGCGTGTCCTCCTCGTCGGATCGGGCGGGCGCGAACACGCGCTTGCGTGGAAGCTCGCCCAGTCGCCGTCGCTGACCGAGTTGCATGCCGCGCCGGGGAACCCGGGCATCGCACAGCTTGCAGAGTGCCACCCCATCCGAGCCGACGACGCGGAGGGGCTGCTCGGGCTCGCGCGCTCGCTCGCGGTCGAGCTCGTCGTCGTCGGGCCCGAGGCGCCGCTCGTCGGAGGCCTCGCCGACGCGCTCCGGCGCTTCGGGTTTGCCGTTTTCGGCCCGAGCGCGACGGCAGCGCGAATCGAAGGCTCGAAGGCGTTCGCGAAGGAGGTCCTGGCCTCGGCCGGAGTCGCGAGCGCGGCCCGCCTCTCGCTCGCGCGCGCTCCGTGCGTCGTCAAGGCGGACGGTCTGGCCGCGGGGAAGGGCGTGCACGTCTGCCGGACGCAGGCGGAGGTCGAGGACGCGCTTCGCGCTCTCGCCGGCTCCGGCGGCGGCGTCCTCGTCGAGGAGCTCCTCGAGGGGCCCGAGCTCTCCCTGCTCGCCATCTGCGACGGGCGCGACGCCATCCCCCTCGCTCCGGCTCAGGACTTCAAGCGCGCCCGCGACGGCGATCTCGGGCCAAACACGGGAGGGATGGGCTCGTACGCACCGGTGCCCGGAATCGGCCCGGCGGCGGTCGCGGAGCTCGTCGAGAGCGTCCACCGACCCGTGCTCGCCGAGCTCGCACGCCGTGCGGCTCCGTTCACGGGGCTGCTCTACGCGGGACTCATGCTTACCGACGAGGGCCCGCGCGTGCTCGAGTTCAACTGCCGGTTCGGGGATCCCGAGACGCAGTCCGTGCTGCCGCTCGTGGACGGCGACCTCCTCGAGGCGCTCGCCGCTGCGGCGGCGGGCGATCTCCGTGGTGTCTCGCTCGGTGCCGGGCCGCTCGCGGCCGTGACCGTCGTCGTGGCGGCGCGTGACTATCCGGACGCCGGCGATCGGGGCTCGCCGATCGGCGGAGTCGAGACCGCGGAGGCCGCCGGCGCGCTCGTCTTCCACGCGGGCACCGCCTCGCAGGGCGAGCGGCTCGTCACGAACGGCGGCCGCATCCTGGCGCTGACGGGGGTCGAGGAGACGCTCGCGGCTGCGCGCGAGGCCGCGTACGGTGCCGCGAGCGTCGTGTCGTTCGAGGGGATGCGGTACCGCTCGGACATCGCCGGTGCGGCGGCGGCGGGTGCCACCTTCGGGCTGCGCCGCGACCTCCGCTAGCCGACGGGCTGCGACGCGACGCGAGACCCGGCGCCAGAGTCCGCTTTGCGACAGACTGCTGCCAGCGGCCGTCCGCGTACCGGTGCTCCGCGACCGGGGAGGCCCCACCAGCCCGGATTCCGTGCCCGTACAATCGCTCCGGTGATCGAGCGCTACGCCAGACCGGCCATGTCCCGCGTCTGGTCGGAGGAGGCCAAGCTCGAGCGCTGGCTGGCCGTCGAGCTCGCCGCGCTGGACGCGCGCGCGCAGACGGGGGAGATTCCGGCTGCGGCCGTGGACGACATCCGCAGGCGGGCCCACGTTCCGACTCCCGAGCACGTGGCGGAGCTCGAGCGGACGACGGGCCACGACGTCGCGGCGTTCGTGGACGCCGTCTCCTCCGAGCTCGGCAGCGAGGGCCGCTGGTTCCACTACGGGCTGACGTCGTCGGACGTGCTCGACACGGCGCTCTCGCTCGCGGTCCAGGAGGCCGGGCGGCTCGTCCAGACAGGTGTGGCCCGTGCCTTCGCCGCGGTCGTCGCCCGCGCGGAGGAGCATCGCGAGACCCTGTGCATCGGTCGCACGCACGGGGTGCACGCCGAGCCGACGACGTTCGGGCTCAAGCTCGCGGGCTGGGCGTTCCAGCTCGAACGGGACCGCGTTCGACTCGAGCAGGCGCTCGCCGGCATGCGCGTCGGGAAGCTCTCCGGCGCGGTCGGGACGTACGCGACGACGACGCCGGAGGTCGAGCGCAGCGCGTGCGAGTCGCTCGGCCTCGAGCCGGCTCCGAGCTCCACCCAGATCCTGCAGCGCGATCGCCACGCCGAGCTGCTCTCGACGCTCGCGCTGCTCGCGTCGTCACTCGATCGCTTCGCGCTCGAGATCCGCCACCTCGCACGGACGGAGGTGCGCGAGGTCGAGGAGCCGTTCGGTGCCGGCCAGAAGGGCTCCTCGGCGATGCCGCACAAGCGCAATCCAATCGTCTGCGAGCGCATCTGCGGGCTCGCACGGCTCGTCCGCGGGTACGCGCTCGTCGGGCTCGAGAACGTCGCGCTCTGGCACGAGCGCGACATCTCCCACTCGTCGGCGGAGCGCGTCGTTCTCCCGGACGCGTTCCTCGCCGTCGACTACATGCTCGACCGATTCGCGTGGGTCGTCGACGGGCTCGTCGTCCGTCCCGAGCGCATGCGGGCGAACCTCGAGTCGACGGGCGGTCTCTTCTTCAGCCAGCGCCTGCTGCTCGCCCTCGTGGATTCGGGGCTCGAGCGTGACGTCGCCTACCGAACGGTGCAGCGCCACGCCTTGCGCGCGTGGGACGAGGGCCTCGACCTTCGCCACCTCGTGCGCGCGGATGCCGAGATTGCCGCGCGCGTCGAGCTCGACGACGTCTTCGACTCGAGCGCGTTCACGCGGCACGTCGACGTCGTCTTCTCGCGGCTGCGGGGCGTGACCGCTCCGGCAGGGGTGACCGCGTGACGGCCGGCCCGACGCACCTCGCGAGCGGGAAGGTCCGCGAGCTCTTCGCGCTCGACGACGAGACGCTCGAGATCGTGGCCAGCGATCGCATCTCGACGTTCGACGTCGTCCTCCCGACCCCCGTCCCCGACAAGGGGAAGGTGCTCACCGGACTCTCGGCGTTCTGGTTCGCGCGAACGCGCGAGATCGTGCCGAACCACCTGCTGCGGCTGTGCGCGGACGGTCGCACGATGGTCTGCAGGCGGCTCGAGATGCTCCCGATCGAGTGCGTCGTTCGCGGGTACCTCGCGGGTTCCGGGTGGAAGGACTACTGCCGGACGGGCGCGATCAGCGGCCACGTGCTCCCGAGCGGGCTCGAGGAGTCGGCGCGACTCCCGACCCCGATCTTCACTCCGGCAACGAAGGCTGCGGCGGGGCACGACGAGAACATCGACGAGGAGCGTGCCGCCGAGCTCTGCGGGGAGGAGCGGTTCGCCGTCGCCAAGGAGGCCTCGCTCGCGCTCTACCGATTCGCGGCGGCGCACGCGGAATCGTGCGGACTCGTCGTCGCGGACACGAAGTTCGAGTTCGGTATCGCCGCGGACGGCGCCGTCGTGCTCGGGGACGAGGCGCTCACCCCCGACTCGTCGCGCTTCTGGTCGCTCGCCGAGTACGCGCCCGGGGGAGCGCAGCCGTCGTTCGACAAGCAGTACGTCCGCGACTGGTGCGAGCGAACCGGCTGGAACAAGGAGGCACCGGGCCCCGAGCTCCCCGAGGCGGTGGTCGCCGGGACGCGTGCCCGGTATCTGGAGGCGTTCGAACGACTGACCGGCATCCCGTTCGCCGAGTACAACGCGCGCCCGGAGGTGGTTCTCTGAGAGCGACCGTGTTCGTGCGCCCGAAGGAGGGCATCCTCGATCCCCAGGGAGACGCCGTCCAGCACTCGCTCGAGAAGCTCGGTTTCGGTGTGGTGCGCGTCCGGGTCGGCCGCGTCATCGATCTCGAGGTCGACGCGGCCGACGCCGCGGACGTCCGCGCGCAGGTCGAGCGCATGTGCTCGGAGCTGCTCGCAAACCCGCTCATCGAGAGCGTCGAGATCCACCTCGGCGAGTCGTGAGCCGGCCGGTCGTCGCCGTCGTCGTCTTCCCGGGGTCGAACGACGACCACGACGCAGCCTGGGCGCTCCGCGCGGTCGGCGCGGAGCCGGTGCTCGTCTGGCACGAGGAGACGGCACTCCCGTCGAGCGTCGGAGCCGTCGTCCTGCCGGGCGGGTTCTCGTACGGCGACTACCTGCGAACAGGAGCGATCGCGAGCCTCGCGCCGGCGATGGGCGCTGTGCGCGCTTTCGCCGCTGCGGGCGGACCCGTGCTCGGCATCTGCAACGGCTTTCAGATCCTGTGCGAGTCCCGGCTCCTCCCCGGTGCGCTTCTCCCGAATCGGCAGCTCGAGTTCGTCTGTCGTGACACAGGCGTTCGCGTCGAGAACTCGGACACGCTCTTCACGCGCCGCTGCTGGGCGGGGCAGGAGCTCGTCCTGCCGATCAAGCACGGCGAGGGCGCCTGGTTTGCGGACGAGGGAACGTTCTTCCGGCTCTCGGCGCGGGGCCAGATCGTCCTTCGCTACACCGAGGACGTCAACGGCTCGCTGGGAAGAGTCGCCGGGGTGACCAACGAGGTGGGCAACGTCATGGGGCTCATGCCGCACCCGGAGCACGCCCTCGATCCGCTCCTCGGGTCCGCCGACGGCGGGCTCCTGCTCGCGGCCCTCGCGGACGCAGCCGCCGAGCACACGCTCGCCGTCGCGTCGGCGACGGCTGCGCCGGAGCGGAGGGGTGGAGCGTCTCCACCTAGAGCCCGAGCGTCTCCCTGAGGACGGGCGCGCGCTCGAGCGCCGCCCGCAGTCGCTCGAGGTCGCGCGCCCGCATCGTGACGGGGCCTCGCCTCGCGGCCCCGCCGGTCGTGTACGCGAATCGGATCAGACGTTCCCCGCTACCCGTCTCGAGCAGCTGGACGACGACCACGAACCGCCTGTCTCCCGCACGCTGGGGCACCGTGGCCTCCTCGCGGAGCACCGCCCTACCCCACGGGGTCGTTGCCGTGGCGGTCTTCGCCGCGGTCGGTCGCCGCTGCCTCGCGGTGGACGTCGCCATGGAACCGAGCGTACGGCCGCAGCGGTCACAGGTGGGGAACGTGTCTGTCCCGAAAGCGCGACGACCGTAGGATCCCGGCGTGCACGACTTCGTCATCGTCGGCGCAGGCTCCGCCGGTTGTGTCCTCGCCGCCCGCCTGACCGAGGATCCGAGCGTCTCCGTGCTCCTGATCGAGGCGGGGCCCGCGCGTCGCAAGCTCGAGGTGCGGATCCCGGCGGCGTTCTCGCGCCTCTACCAGAGCGACGTCGACTGGAGCTACTCGACGGTACCGCAGGAGGCGCTCGACGGGAGGGAGCTCGTCTATCCACTCGGCCGCATGCTCGGGGGAAGCGCGTCGATGAACGCGATGATCGTCGCGCGCGGCAATCGGGCCGACTACGCGGAGTGGGCGGCCGTCGCACCCGGGTGGGCCTGGGAGGACGTCGAGCCCTACTACGCGAGGAGTGCCGCCGGCCCGTTCGCAATCGCAGATCAGCGCGACCGCAGCCCTCTCAGCGACGCCTTCGTGGCCTCTGCCCAGGCGGCCGGCATCCCGTTTCGAGCCGATCTCAACGACCCCGACAACGAGGGGGTCGGTGTCGTACGGGTGTCCCAGCGACGCGGTCAGCGCTTCGGCGTCGCCGAGGGGTACCTCCGGCCGGTCAGGAGGCGCCCGAACCTGACCGTCCAGACCGGTGCGCTGGTCACCCGAATCCTCATCGACGGGGCGCGCGCGGTCGGGATCTCCGCCCGGGCGAATGGCACGGAGGAGGAGGTCTCGGCTACACGGGGGGTGGTCCTCTCCGCCGGCGCCGTGGGAACGCCCCGTCTGCTCCAGCTCTCCGGCGTCGGCCCGGGGACGGTGCTCGCCGAGGCTGGGGTAGCGCTCGTGCACGAGCTCCCGGGCGTCGGCAACGGCCTGCGAGACCACATCGCGAGCGGCCTCGTCGTCCGCACCCGACCCGGCGTGGAGACCCTGACATCGGCGGGCTCGCTCAAGAACACCGCGCGCTGGCTCCTCTTCCGCCGGGGTCCGCTCACCTCCAACCTCGGGGAGGCGCTCGCCTTCGTCCGCACGAACCCGAGCCTGTCCGCCCCCGACCTCGAGCTCGTCTTCGCCCCCGTGCCGTTCGAGGACGAGGGGTTGAAGGAACCGACGGAGCACGGCGTCACGATCGGCGTCGTGGAGCTCCAGCCCCGGAGCGTCGGGTCGGTGCACATACGCAGCGCCGACCCGCTCGCGCCGCCCGCGGTCGATCCCGCGTTCCTGCGCGAGCCGGAGGATTGCGAGGCCCTGCTCCTGGGCCTCCGGCTCGCGCGCCGGATCGCCGCTCTCGAGCCGCTGTCGTCCTTCCTCGCAGGCGAGCTGCTCCCCGGCGACGAGGTCGAGGACGACGAGGGCCTGCGGACCCACATTCGCGCTCGCTCCCAGACGCTCTACCACCCCGTCGCCACCTGCCGCATGGGGGCCGAGGGCGACGCGGTCGTCGATCCCCGGCTGCGCGTTCGGGGCCTCGAGGGGCTCTACGTCGTCGATGCCTCCGTGATCCCGTTCCTTCCCCGCGGCCACACGAACTGGCCGACCGTGATGGTCGCCGAGCGCGCGGCCGACTTCCTCACCGGCGCCGCCTAGCCGTCCGGCTGCAGGGTGCGGCGCCAGCCGCGGAGGAGCTCGTTCACGGCTGCAGCGCCAACGATCGGCCCTTCCGGCGGCGGCAGCGTGGCCGGATAGAGGAGGAACGGCCGGGTCTGCGGACCGCCGAGCCCGCCGTGGAACGAGATCAGCTCCTCGAACGCGCACCCCTCGTCCAGCTCGGGGTCGTAGAAGCTCCCGATCATGAGGTCGGCCACGTGCTCGAAGCCGTCGGTCCGCAGGAGGTGGCGACCGGCGTTGGGCGAGAAGGACGCCAGCGGGTCCTCGCCCTCCACTCGCCCGTCCCCGAGGTGGCGCCGTCCCCTGCTCCCGAGCGCGAGCGGGCCGTGCTCTGCGGAGCGGACGAGCACCCAGCCGACGTGCGGGTGCTCGCAGAGCGCCGGAACCAGCTTCGGGTGCCGCTCGTCGAGCTCCTCGAGCGTGAGCCGCCGACCCTCCTCCATGAGGTACACGAGCCCGAGGTTGCCCGAGCCGAGGACAACGGTGTGCCGGTCGGAGACGTCGTTCTTCGGGCGCTTCTTCGCCTGCTTGTCGGTTCGACCGGTCGCCTCGCTGAACGCGTGACCGACCATCGCGTCCTGCTCGTCGCCGCCGGCGAAGTCCGCGACCTCGCCTCCCCTGAGCGAGCGCTGCACGAGGTCGTCGAGGCCGTACCCGTTCCGCTGCTTGAAGGTGGCTCCCTGCGTCTGCCCGTGGTCCGAGAGGACGACGATCTCGTACGGGCGAGGCGCGTACCGTCGCGCCCGGTCGATCCGGCCGAACTGCTGGTCGAGCTTGCGCAGCGCCTCGAGCGTGTCGGCCCGCTCGAGCCCCGAGTGGTGCGCGACCTCGTCGTAGCTCGAGAAGGTCGCGTAGACGGCGGGCCGTCCCTTCATGAGATCGGTGAGGACGCCGTAGACGATGAGGTCGCGCACGACGACGCACATCGCCGCCCGCATGAAGGGGTAGATGCCGCCCCGGTGGCCGCGCGGCCGGACGTCTCTGCGGATTGCGCGGAAGGCGGCGATCCACTCGAGGATGACCTCCCAGCCGAAGAGGACGAGGACACGGGTGACGTTGAACCCGTTCGCGAAGAAGGCGCGATAGCCGGGGTTCGCCTCCTTCTCGGCCTCCATCCGGCTCACCGTGAGGATGACGTGGTCGGCCTCGCCCGAGAGCAGGTTCCCGCGACTCGCGCCGCCGTTCGCGAGCAGGCCCCTGCCCGACGAGTGGCGGCGCTCGATCTCGGCGCAGTCCGGTGGCGCCGAGCAGGTCATCAGGATCCCGCGCTCCTTCTCGACCCAGCGGAAGGCGGGGATGTCCTCGTTCGAGCCGAGCAGGATGCCCGCCTGGCTCGCGCCCGTCTGCGACGAGAGGTCCGTCTCCCACTCCAGGAAGCGATGGCTGTCGTCGGCGAGCCAGCGCGCCATGGTCGGCGCGTTCCCGTCGCGCATCGCCCGCTGCAGGACGGGGAGCGCGAGCCCGTCGATCTCGAGGAAGACGATGCCCGGAACGTCGGTCTCGACGCGCTCTCCCGACCGCCTGGCGATCCGCTGGATGACGCGGATCGTGTACGTGTCGTCGTCGTTCGTCCCGAAGACGACGTCGAGGACGACCGTGACCGCCGAGGCGACGAGCGACGCGAGGAGGGCCGCCCAGAAGCTCGAGACCTCGATTCCGTTGTCCGTGATCGCCGACGCCGCGAGGAGCATGAGCGCGTCGAGGACGAGCACGAGCAGGAACCCGAGGACGAGCGTGAAGGGCAGGCGCAGAGCGGCGACGATCGGCGGGAGGAGGGCGTTGAGTACGGCGATCACGAGCGCGGTGGCCAGCGCGCCCCCGAACGTCGAGACGTCGACGCCGGGGACGATCCAGGCGGCGACGATGAGCGCGGCTGCGGCGACGAGCCACGAGAAGAGGAGGCGGACGGGATGGATCTTCGGGCGAACGTCTCCCGCGCGGGGCGGGCGCCGGTACTCGGTGGGTTCCGCTGCTGTCATGTCTGGAGGTTCGGCCGTTCTACCGGCGACTGCGTCGGCCTCGTCTTATACACGCTTGCGGAACGACCCATGGGCACGGTCGCAACGGCACCGTGGTCGGGAGTGGGTCACATCCAGGCATGCAGCTCGGGCGACGCCAGCTCCTCCCACGCGTCTCTCCAGGCTCTGCGCCAGCGCTCTGCCTCGGCCCGCTCGCAGGCCATGAGCCCGGTTGCGGCTGTGGCGCCTGTCGAGGAGGCGTGAGCTTGCACCCACTCGCGCAGCCAGCTCTCGGCGACGACGGCGCCGTTCAGCTCGCCGAGCACGTCCTGCAGGCGAGCCGCGGCCTTCGCGAACGCACGCACGTGCGGTCCGAGGAGCGGAGCCGCCGCCTCCGCTGCGTACCGTGCGCGCTCCGTGCGGATGCGGATGTCGTGGAGCTCCTCGTCGCTCGGAGAGGCGCCGAGCGCGGCGACGTGGCGCTCCAGCGAGTGCCAGGGGCGGCGCGCAAGCGTCCGGAGCACGGCCTCGGCGGGTGCGCCGGCCTCGGGTCGGAGCGCGGGATCGTTCGCTGCCGCGATCAGGCGCTCGAGCAGTGCGAGGTAGCGCTCTCCGCGGATCGTCTCGAGCAACGTTCGGTGTGAGCCGTCACGCGCTGCCTCGAGGGTTGCGAGCACCTCGGTGGCGCCGGGTCGCGCGGCGTCGGGCAGCTCCAGCGCGTGCCGGCGAAGGCGCTCGAGGAGGACGTCGCCGTCCCGCACGGTTCCGAGGAGCGACGCGAGCCAGCCGAGCTCGTCGCGGAGCGACGTCGCCCAGCCGTCGTCGACGACCTTCCTGAACGTCCGGAGGTCGGAGCGAAGCCGGCGCGTCGCGACACGCGCCCGACGGACGCCTTCGGGATCCGTGTCGAGGCGCACGATCGGGTCGTGGCGGATCAGTCGGACGACCGAGCGGGCGATCGCGTCGCGCACCACGTCGCCCACCGAGGCACTGCCCGCTCGAAGCTCCGGGACCTCGACCTCGGGCGCCGGGGAGGCACCGGGGTCGAGCGAGCGGATGTACCTCGATGTCGAGCTCGCCGCCCCTGCGCCCGCCAGCCGGAGCCGCGCGACGAGCGCATCGAGGAGGGCGGGCGTCGTCGCGTCTCCGATCTCCACCTCGATCTCGCGGAACGCGCTCCGGGAGGCGTGGCCGTCGTGGTGGACGGAGACGTCGTCCTCGACGACGCCTGCGAGCGGTTCCGGCCCCGTCCCGAAGAGCTCGACGCGCCGCCGGCGCGTGCTCAGCCTCGTCCGCGCGCGGAGGTCGGCCGCCCGTGTGAGTCCGCGCACGAGGTCGACGAGCTCGTCCGGGGGGCTGTCCCCTTCTCCAGGCACCGTGATCTCGCTGCGGGCGAGGACGGGGCTCGAGGACTCGGCCGGAAGCTCGACCGTCCACCCCTCGCTCCGCCGCTGACGCAGGTTCGCGCCCCAGCGCGCCAGCCGTAGGTCCTCGGTGTCGTAGTAGGTCGTCACGAGTCGCTCGGGACTGCGGAGCCGAATCGCGAGACCGCGGTCCACGCCGAACAGGCTCGGGAGCTGGAACTCCGGCCCGGCCTCCAGGGTGAGCTCGCGTTCGGGCGTGTCGCTTCCCACGTCCGAGGAGCGTAGCTCCCTCTCGGCTGCCTTCCGGGGCGTCAGGGCGGTGCACGGCGTAGGGTGAGCGCATGAGCCGTCGTATCGGCCTCCCGCTCGTGGTCGCGCTCAAGGCGGCGGTGATCGGCCTCACAGCGCTCGGCGCCTTCGGCGGTCTCGAGCGCTTCGAGGAGAAGGGATTCGGCTGGCGGCTCCTCTGGTATCCGATCGCCGTGCTCGCGCTGCCGGTGCTGTGGAAGGTGCTGAAGAGGCGGGGCCCGTACCCCTACCTCGCGGACGCGCTCATCACCTTCCCCTTCTTCGTGGACGTGATGGGGAACGTGCTGAACCTCTACGACACCATCGACTGGTGGGACGACGTCAACCACTTCGCGAACTGGCTCTTCCTCTCGCTCGGCCTCGGGGTGCTGCTCCTGCGCACGCACTTCGAGCCGATCGCCCTCGCCGGCTTCGTCGTCGCCTTCGGGGCATCGCTCGCGATCCTCTGGGAGCTCGGCGAGTACGCCACGTTCATCCGGACGAACGAGGAGGAGTTCGCGACCGCCTACACCGACACGCTCGGCGACCTCACCTTCGATCTCGTCGGGGCGCTGATCGCGGCCGGGCTGACCTACCGGTGGGCGCGCCGCAGGGGAGGGGCGACCGTGGCTCGGACGTGAGCGCCCGCCGAACGGGTCGGCGCGCGTCCCGGTCGTGCGCTCTTCCTGCCGCCGCCGCGGGCCTTCGCGCGTTCGCGCTCGAGGACCACCGTTGACTCACCCGGCACATGCGCCGACACCGAGCGGCTTGACCGGGGACGCTCGGCGGATCCTCGCCGTCCAGGCGCTCCGGGCGTTTGCGTACGGGCTCGGGAGCGTTCTCATCGGTGTGAGCCTCGCCCGGCGCGGGTTCTCCGGCTTCGAGGTCGGGATCGTCCTCGCCGCGCTCCTCGCCGGCGTCGCGCTCGCCTCGATCGCCATCGCGCGCACCGGCGATCGAGTCGGTCGCCGCCGCTGGTACACCGCGCTCTTTCTGGTCATGGGGCTCGCCGGACTCGCCTTCGCGGCGACCGACGAGACGTGGCTGCTCGTCCTCGCTGCGCTGACCGGGACCGTCTCGACAGAGGTCGTCGAGTCGGGCCCGTTCACGTCGCTCGAGCAGGCCATGCTCCCGAGCGCCGCCGGCGGCTCGGGAGTGACGCGCCTGTTCGGCACGTACAACACGGTGGCGACGCTCGCCGGCTCGCTCGGGGCGCTCGCCGCGGGGTTGGTGGCGTTCCTCGACGTCGAGCCGCAGCGGCTGCTCCTCGTCTACGTCGTCGTCGCGCTCGCAGGGGCGGGGCTGACGGCTGGGCTCTCGGACGCGGTCGAGCCGCCCCCCGGCGCCGAGCGAGCCCCCCTGAAGCGGTCGCGCGGCGTCGTCCGCCGCCTCTCGGGGCTCTTTGCCCTCGACTCCTTCGGCGGGGGCTTCGTGACCCAGGCCTTCATCGCCTACTGGTTCACGGAGACCTGGGGAACCTCGCCGGAGGTCCTGGGGGTCGCGTTCTTCTCTGTCGGGGTTCTCCAGTCACTGTCGTTCCAGGTCGCCGTGCGGTTGGCCGGGAAGGTCGGCTTGCTCAACACGATGGTGTTCACGCACCTGCCGTCGAACGTCCTCCTCGCGCTGATCCCGTTGGCTCCAAGCGAGACCGCCGCGTTCGCCCTCCTCTTTGCACGCTTCGCGCTCAGCCAGATGGACGTCCCGACCCGGCAGGCGTACGTGGTCGGCGTGGTCGATCCCGAGGAGCGGACCGCGGCCGCCGCCTACACGAATACGGCGCGCTACGTCGTCCGGCCGCTGGGGCCGCTCGCGGCCGCGCCTGTGCTGCAGGTGTCGCTCGGCGCGCCCTTCCTCATCGCGGGCGCGCTGAAGAGCGCGTACGACGTCCTGCTGTACGCGGCGTTCAGGCGCCGCCCTCCCGACCTCGGCGAATAGCGGTGCGCCGGCCGGGGCGCTACCGGAACTCGATGAGCTCGACGCCTTGGACGTCGGCGTGGGTCACCACGTCGAGCGAGCCGCGAAAACGGCCAGCGGTAGGAGCGCGCTGACGATGTACTGCCCTGCGTCGACGACCTCGGAGATCCTCAGATCGACGCAGAGGCTCGACAGCACATAGGCATCCTCGCGTGAGAGGCCGTGCTGCTCGCCCAGGTGATCGATCATCGCCCGCACCGCGTCTTGTGCGGCCACATAGAGGTCTGGCCCGACGCCCGTAGTCCCATACCAGCCCGAGCCGTCTACGCGCGCAGTCAGTGCACCCGTCGTCTCGAATTGCGGCGCCGGGATCCGCCGGCCTTTCTGAAGGGTGAATCGGAGCTCGCCGTGCATCGGCGCCTCGATGCCGGTCACGCAGACCTCGCCGTCACCCTGGGCTGCGTGCGCGTCGCCGCAGCTGAAGAGCGCCCCCTCCTCCTGCACGGGCAGATAGAGGGTTGTGCCCCGCACGAGCTGACGCGTATCCATGTTCCCGCCGAAGGTGCCAGGCGGCATGACCGCCTGCTGCTGCGCCCCCTCGGGGCAGACCCCCATCGTTCCGAAGAACGGCTCGACTGGGATGGCGATGTCCTCGCGCAGGAGGGCGAAGTCGCCGTCGGGGAGATCGAAGACCCGGAGATACGGCTGTGGGAAGTCGTCCGGGAGCAGGCCGAACCCGGGGATGATCAGCGTGTAACCCCAGCCCCGTGTCTCGACATCGAGGATCTCGACGGCAAGCGTGTCGCCGGGCTCCGCGCCCTCCACTCGGACCGGCCCGGCGAGCGGGTAGACGCGGTCCCAGTCGAGCTCTCCAATCGCCTCGGCCGTGGAGTCCCTGGTGATCTGGCCGTCGCTCACCTCGCGCGTCTCGAAGACGACCGTGTCGCCGCTCTCGATCGCGAGCCCTGGCTCGTTGCCGACGTCCCACACGTAGTGGACGGTGTCGACCGGGAACTCGTGCGTTCGTGCCATTTGCCCTCCTCGCTCGTAGAGAGCCCGACGCTAGAGACAGATCTGGGCCCATGCAAGGGGGCGCGTGACCTGCTTCCGGTACGGCGTCCGCCTGCTTCTGACTCGCCGAGCCAGGCGGTCTCGATGGCGGGAGCGCGAGCGTCGAGGTGCCATCCCCGCGCCCGGCGGGGATCGGTGGCCACGGGGGGCGGGTTCGCTCTGGGTCACGAACGGCACGGCGCGTTTCGCGAATCGACCTGGACACGAACGAGATCGTGGCGAGGGTCGAGACGCGCGACGACAGCCTCGAGACAGCCGCGGTCGACGATTCGGACGTGTGGGCGCTCGTACCCGACACCGTGGATCGCAGCAGCGCCGCCACCACATCGGTGACGACGCGCGTTCGTCTCCCCGCTTGGGTCGGTCCGAGGGGAGTGCGATCGCAGCGGGGCCGATCCGGTCCCCCTGGAGCACGGAGGATCGGTCGCACGCATCGATCCCTCGACGAACAAGGTCGTCGCGACGATCGCGATCGGCTCGCTCGGGCCCAATGGCCCGCTCGCCGTAGCGCCCTCCGGCGGTGCCGTGTGGGTGAGCGTCCCCGCCGACGGAGCGGTGGTGCGGGTCGACCCGGACACGGGCCGGGTCGTTGCGAAGATCCCAGCCGGTCGAGAGTGCGAGTTCGCGGCAACCGAGGACGAGCTCTGGGTCGCTGGAGGTTGTCGTGGATCCGAGGTCGCGCGCGTCGACCCGACGGCCAACGCCGTGTCACCCAGTGCAGATCTCGCGCCCGACGCCATCGGCGGGCCGGTCGCGCACGGAGGGTCGCTCTAGCTCGTCACGTTCGACGGTGATCTCGCTCGGATCGCTGCCGAGTCAGGCTCGGTGACCCGTCTTGCGCCATTCGAGGGGTACAAGGTCGAGGGCGAGCCGGTAGCAGCCGACGAAGGCTCACCTTGGGTGAGAGCGGCAGACAGCGTCCTGCGCCTGAAGACCTACGCGGTCTCGATGAGCTCGACTCGATAGTGATCGGGGTCGCGGACGAAGCAGATGCGGGAGCCGCCCTCGCGGACCTGGTAGGGCGGTCGCTCGGGCTCGATTCCCTGCCCGGCGAGCTCGGCGAGGGTCGCGTCGAGGTCGTCGACGCCGATCGCGATGTGCCCGTACGCCGTGCCCAGCTCGTACGTGCGCCCGTCGTGGTTGTAGGTGAGCTCGAGCACGTTCTCCGAGTCTCCGAGCGAGAAGAAGTAGTTCGTCGCCTCGAGCGCGCCGTCTCTGACGATGTCCAGGTCGCGGGAGAAGCGGAAGCCGAGCGCCTCGTAGAAGCCGCGGCTGCGTTCGGGATCCGTGATCCGAACCATGGTGTGGAGGAAGGTGGCCATGGCTCGAGCCTACCGCCCGGGCCGTCCGCAGGGGCGAGGGTGGGCTCGGGGACGCGCGAGCTCGGTGTCCACGCGCCCGAGCTCGCCGGGGCGAGAAGTGCATTCGCGGACGCGAGGGGCTGCTGCGATTCGCCCCGGCTCGACGCCCACCGCCCGGGTCCGCGGCTGCGTGCGGGCCGCGTGCTTCGCGGCATCGGAGGCGGCTTCTCGGAGCGTTCCCTCCAACGAGGGATTGCACAGATCCCCCGACCGCGTAGCGTCAGCGTGTAGTGCTGATGCTCACCTGGGGAGGGGGGCGATCTTGAGTGCGACGACTGACGGGTCCGTGCGAGTGGAGATCCTCGCTCGCGCCGACTGCGAGACGAAGGGGATGGCGATCGCGGTCGTCCAGCGTGCCGTCGACGAGACCGGTGTTCCGGCGCGCATCGACATCGTCGAGGTGAGCTCGCTCGCGCAGGCGAAGAAGCGGAGGCTCCTCGGGTCGCCGACCGTGCTCGTCGACGGGCGTGACGTCGACCCGGGAGCGAACGGGGGGGAGTTCACGCTCGACGATCGCGTGTACCGCACGGACCGGGGGCTCGCGGGCTGGCCGGATGCAAGCTGGGTCCGTGACGCGCTCCTCCGCGCGGTCGCGAAGACGACGTCGAACGGGAACCACGACTAGTCCGACACGTCCTCCGCGACCAGCCCGTAGAGCACGCCGTCGACCCACTCGTCGTTGCGCCAGTAGGCCTTGCGGCGGACGCCCTCGCGGAGGAACCCCGAGCGCTCGGCGTGCCGCATCGCGCGCTCGTTGAAGCCGTAGATCTCGAGCTGGAGGCGGTGGAAGCCGAGGTCGTCGAAGAGGTGGCGCTGGAAGAGCCGCGCCGCCGTGTCCGAGATCTTCCCGCCCCGGAAGTCCGGGTGCACGGCGAGGCCGCCGAGATCGGCGATGCGGCTCCGCTGGTTCGTGCGCGCGAAGCGCATCGTGCCCGCGCGCTCGCCGTCGACCTCGATGACGAAGAGGCCGAACGCGTCGGGCTCGCGGTCGGAACGCTCGATCTCGGCGAGGATCTCGTCACGCCCCTTGGCGCGGATCGCGGCGAGGAACGGCTCGACGTCCTCGTGCGTGGCGAGCGCGACGAGGAAGTCCACGTCCTCCGGGCGGGCTCGCCGAATCGCCACCTTCACGCCGGCTCCTCCTGGGCGGCGACGCCGAAGAAGCGCTGACCCGAGGCGAGCGCGACGCCGAGCAGGATGAGGGCGAAACCGGCGAGCATCGCCGCGGTCACGGGCTCCCCGAGGAGGAGCGCTCCGTACGCGACCGCGAAGGCCGGCATGAGGTAGGTGACGATCGACAGCCTCCGGCTCCCGAACAGCCGGAGGATGCGGAAGAGCATGAGCTGTCCGGCGACCGTCGGCACGAGGATGAGGCCGACGAGGCCGGCGACCGCGGTCGCTCCCGGCGCCTGCGTCGGCGGGTGGGCGAGGGCGAACGGCAGCAGAACGAGCGCGGCGCCGAGCATCGATCCGGCCGCGAGCACCGGGCCTGGGATGCCCCGGACCTGGAGCTGGCCGTAGACGCCGCCGCTCGCGTAGGAGAGCGAGGAGAGGACGACGGCGAGCGTTCCGGCGACCGCCCACGACCCGCCCCCGGCATGGAACCCGGCCAGAATCGCCACTCCGGCGAATCCGAGCCCGACGCCGGCGATGCGCAGCGGTCCCACCGGCTCGTGCGGGAGGAATCGCGCAGCGAGGAGGAACGTGAAGATCGGCACCGTCGACTGCGCGATCCCGGCGATGCTCGAGTCGATGTGCGTCTCCCCCCACGCCACGAGGCCCATCGGCAATGCCGCGTTGATCACTCCCAGCACGAGACACGGCTGCCAGGCGACGCGGAGCTCGTGCAGCGCGCGCGTCGCACCCATCCGGATCGACACGTAGAGCGCGAGCAGCAGGCCGGCGACGAGCACCCGAAGCTCGGTCATCGCCGCCGGCGGGATGTCCTCGACCGCCACCTTGATGAAGAGGTACGAGCCACCCCACATGGCGGCCAGGAGCAGGAGCATCGTCCAGTAGGAACGCACCCCCGGAGGCTACAGCCGAGAAATCCGCAGACGCCTTGGGGTTCTTACCGATGCCGCCGGTCACCCGCCCGACGAGGATGGAGGCGTGGGCGAGGAGCTTCTTGCCGACGCGCACGCCCGGACGACGGGTGAGGTCGCTCGCGCGCTCGGGTCGGATCTCGCATCCGGCCTGACGGCCGAGGAGGCTGCGGAGCGGCTGCGTGTCGTGGGACCCAACGAGCTCGCCCGCCCGACGCGCCCCGCCTACCTTCGCATCGCGCTCCATCAGCTCACCGATCCGCTCGTGGCTCTGCTCGTCGTCGCGGCGATCGTGTCCGCGACGGTCGGTGAGGGGATCGAGGCCTCGGTGATCACCGCCATCGTCGTCCTGAACGGGGCCTTCGGGTTCGTCCAGGAGGTGCGGGCCGCACGCGCCGTGCTCGCGCTGACGAGAGCCGTCGACGTCCGGTCGACCGTCGTTCGCGACGGCGAGCCTCGCGACCTCTCCGCCCGCGAGATCGTCCCCGGAGATCTCGTGCGCGTGCACGAGGGCGACCGCGTGCCCGCCGACGCGCGCGTCGCCACGGCCGCCGGGCTCGAGGTCGACGAGTCGGCTCTGACCGGCGAGTCCGTGCCCGTCCTCAAGGGAGCCGATCCCGTCGAGGAGGGCGCGGCGCTCGCCGAGCGCGACTCGATGCTGTACGCCGGCACGGGCGTGACGCGCGGAGCCGCCCTGGCGCTCGTCGTCGCCACGGGTCGCTCGACCGAGCAGGGACGGATCGCGGAGCTGACCGAGCAGGCGGCGCCACCGCCGACCCCGCTCGAGCAGCGGTTCGCACGACTCGCCGCGCGGCTCGCCGTCGTGGGGATAGGCATCACCGTCGCGCTCGGGGCCGCGATGCTCCTCCAGGGCGAGAGCGCGCGTGAGTCGTTCCTCGTCGGAGTGTCGGTCGCGGTGGCGGCCGTCCCCGAAGGCCTCGCCGCGACGGTCACGATCGCGCTCGCTCTCGGCGCGCGCGAGATGGCACGCCGCGGCGCGGTCGTTCGCACGCTCTCCGCGATCGAGACGATCGGAGAGGCGACCGTGGTCTGTGCGGACAAGACGGGGACGCTGACGGAGAACCGGCTCCGCCTCGAGCGGCTCGAGCCGGCCTCGGGTGTGGAGCGCGTCGACCTGCTCGAGGCCGCCTACGCGTCGGCCGAGGCCGAGATCGATCCGGTCGATCGTGCGCTGGTCGCGGCGGCCCGCGCCGAGAAGGTCTCGGCACCGGGGACGGTCGTCCGCAGCGTGCCGTTCGAGGCAGCGCGCAAGCGCGCCGCCGTCCTCGTTCGCGACGGCGCGCGCCTCCGCTCGGTCGTCAAGGGTGCTCCCGAGGTCGTCCTCCGGCTGACCCCCGGCTCGGCGACCGAGGGGCACCGCCTCGAGACCCTCGCGGCCGAGTGGGCCGACGACGGGCTGCGCGTCCTGGCGCTCGCCGGCTCCGAGCTGACGGACGAGGAGATCGGCGATCTCGAGTCGGGTGCGGTGCCGCTCGGGATCGTCGGGCTCGCCGATCCGCTGCGCTCGGAGGCGGTCGCGTCGGTGCAGGCCGCGCGCGAAGAGGGCCTCGAGATCCGCATGCTGACCGGCGACCACCCGCGCACCGCTCGCGCGATCGGACGGCGGCTCGATCTCGGCGAGGACGAGATCGTCGCCCGCTGCACCCCGGCAGAGAAGCTCGCGCTCGTCGACCGGCTCGAGGAAGCGGGCGAGGTCGTCGTCGTCACCGGGGACGGTGTGAACGACGCGCCCGCGCTCCGTCGCGCGCACGTGGGTGTGGCGATGGGGCTCGGCGGGACGGAGGCCGCGCGCGAGGCGTCGTCGATCGTGCTCACCGACGACAACTTCGCGACGATCGTGGCGGCGGTGCGGGAGGGGAAGCGCATCGCCGGCAACGTGCGCTCCTTCCTTGCGTTCCTGCTCTCCGCCAACGTGGGCGAGGTCGCGCTCTTCGCGGTCGCGGTGGTGGCGGGGTTGGGAGCGCCGATGACGGTCGTCCAGGTGCTGACCGTCAACCTGCTGACCGACGGGCCGCCGGCGATCGCGCTCGCCCGCGATCCCGCGGGGCGGCTCGCGTTCAGGCGCGGCGCGACGAGCGAGCTTCTCGGGCGCGGAGTCTGGCGGGTGCTGCTCGCCGTCGGCGCGGTCGTGGGGATCGCTGCCCTCGCGGCGTTCCTCGCCGTCCGGGAGTCGCGACCGGAGGCGGCCGAGACTGCCGCCTACGCGACGATCGCACTCGCCGAGCTCGTCTTCGTCTTCTCGTGTCGGGCCGAGCTCCAGCCCGCCTGGCGGCTTCCACGGAACTCCCAGCTCGAGCTCGCCGTGCTCGCGTCGCTCGCGTTCCTCCTCGTGACGATCTACCTCCCGGCGTTCCACGAGCCGTTCGGCACGGTCTCGCTGACCGCCGGCGAGCTCGTCCTCGTCCTCGTCCTCGCGTTTGCCCCGGCTGCGGCCGCTGAGCTGACCAAGGCCGCCGTCCGTAGTCGGGCGGCGCGGCTAAGCTCACCGGTCTGAGCAGCGTGACGGAACCCGCGCTCCATCGCGCACTCGGCCTCACGGACGGGGAGTACGAGCGAGTCCGCTCGCGGCTCGGCCGTGAGCCGAACCACTTCGAGCTCGCCGTCTTCTCGCTCCTGTGGTCGGAGCACTGCGGCTACAAGCACTCGGCGCTCCTCCTGAAGCGGCTCCCGAGCGCGGGGGAGCGGGTGCTTCAGGGGCCCGGGGAGAACGCCGGCGTCCTCGATCTCGGCGACGGCGTCGCCGTCGCGTTCAAGGTCGAGAGCCACAACCACCCCTCTGCAGTCGAGCCGTTCCAGGGTGCGGCGACGGGCGTGGGCGGGATCCTCCGCGACATCCTGGCCATGGGCGCGCGCCCGGTCGCGCTCCTCGACGGACTCCGCTTCGGCGAGCCCGACTGGCACTTCTCGCGTGCGGTTGGCGGGATCGGCCACTACGGGAACTGCGTCGGAGTGGCCACGGTGGGAGGGGAGTCGGTCTTCGACGAGGCGTACCGCGACAACTGCCTCGTGAACGCGATGTGCGTCGGGCTGCTCCCCGTCGAGCGCCTCATGCGGGCGAAGGCGACGGGCGCGGGCCAGTCCGTTGTCCTCTACGGCGCGACCACGGGGCGGGACGGCATCGGTGGCGCCTCCGTGCTCGCGAGCCAGGAACTCGACGAGGGCGCGGCGGAGAAGCGCCCGTCCGTGCAGATCGGCGATCCATTCACGGGGAAAAAGCTGATCGAGGCATCCGTCCAGCTCGTCACCGCTGGCCTCGCGGAGTCGCTCCAGGACTGCGGCGCGGCCGGGATCGCCTCCTCGCTCGCCGAGATGGCCACCGACCTCGGCATCGACGTTCACCTCGACCGCGTGCCGCAGCGCGAGGAGGGGATGGCGCCCTGGGAGGTGATGATCTCCGAGAGTCAGGAGCGCATGGTCGCGATCGTGCGCCCGCAGATGCTCGGGGCGGTCGAGGCCGTCCTCGACCGCTGGGAGCTGAACCACGCGGTGATCGGCGAGGTTACGTCGAGCGGCGAGCTGCGTGCCTTCTGGCACGGGGAGCTCGTCGGCGCCATCCCCGCGCGGCTGCTGACCGAGGAGTGCCCACGCTACGAGGTCGAGAGCGAGCCGCGACCGCCCAGCCCGCTCCGAGAGATCGTCGACGCGCCGCCGACCACAGAGGCGCTGCTCCAGCTGCTCGGGTCACCCTCGCTCCGGAGCCGCGAGCCGGTCTTTCGGCGCTACGACCAGCTCGTCGGCTCGCGCACCGTCCGGCGGCCAGGCCTCGACGCGGCGGTGCTGCGCCTGCGTCCTTCGCTTCGAGGTCTTGCGCTCTCGCTCGACGGCCAGGGCCGGATCGCGCGGCTCGACCCGTTCACTGGCGGTGCGCTCGCCGTGCTCGAGTCTGCCCGGAACGTGGCCTGCGCCGGCGGCGAGCCGCTCGGCTTCACGGATTGCCTGAACTTCGGGAACCCGGAGAAGCCTGGGATCGGCTGGGAGCTCTCCGAGGCGATCGACGGGATCGCGGCGGCCTGCGAGGCGCTCGGCCTGCCTGTCGTGTCCGGCAACGTCTCGCTCTACAACGAGACGAACGGCCGGGCGATCTACCCGACCCCGGTCGTGGGAGCGGTGGGCCTCGTCGAGGACGTGCGGCGCGTGCCCGCGACGTGGAGCGAGCACGACGTCGTGTTCGTGGCGTCCGCCTCCGGCCTCTCGCTTCCCGGATCGGAGTACCAGGCCCGGTTCGGCGCAATCGGAGGCGCGCCGGCCGTGCTCGACCTCGATGTCGAGACGCGGCTCGTCGGGTTTCTCTGGCGAGTCGCTCCGCACGCGTCGCTCGTGCACGACGCCGCCGAAGGCGGGCTCGCGGTCTGCCTCGCGGAAGCGGCGCTCGTCTCGGGCTGCGGTGCGCGACTCGAGCTCGAGGACGACCCGGTCGCGCTGTTCGGGGAGGTCGGTGGCCAGGCGGTCGTCGCGTGTCGCCCGGAAGCCGCCCCTGAGGTCGAGCGGCTGGCGGCCAAGTCGGGTGTTCCGCTCCGCCGGGTCGGCTCGGTCGGCGGCGGTACCCTGCTCGGAGTGGAGCTGGCGCGGCTGCGACGTGCCTGGGAGAGCGGCTGATGTGCGGGGTCTTCGGCATCCGCTCGGAGGGGCGGGACGTCTCGCGTCTCGCGTACTTCGCCCTGTTCGCGCTCCAGCACCGGGGGCAGGAGTCCGCCGGGATCGCCGTCTCCGACGGCGGCCGGCTGACCGTCGTCCGGGAGATGGGCCTCGTCGCACACGTCTTCAACGAGCAGCAGCTGCAGGCCCTCCCCGGCCAGATCGCGATCGGCCACACCCGCTACTCGACCACGGGCGCCAACCGCTGGGCGAACGCGCAGCCGCTCATCCACCACGGCCGCGTCCGCACCGTCGCGCTCGGTCACAACGGGAACCTCGTGAACGCCGAGGAGCTCCGGGCCGAGCTCCTCGCGGACGGCGTGCGCCTCGCCTCCGGCTCCGACTCCGAGGTGATCGCCGCGCTCGTCGCCCGTGACCCGGCGCCGCTGCCCGAGGCGGTCGCGAACGCGATGCGCCGACTCGAGGGCGCGTACTCGGTGAGCGCGCTCGCCGGCGAGACCCTCGTCGCGTTCAGGGATCCGCTCGGGTTCCGTCCACTCGCCCTCGGCCGGCTCGGGGACGACTGGGTGGTGGCGTCGGAGACGTGTGCGCTCGACCTCATCGGTGCGGTCGCCGTTCGTGACGTACGTCCCGGCGAGATCGTCTCGGTCGATGCCGAGGGGCTGCACGCGGCGCAGGCGGTTCCGGCCGGCCGGCACGCGCTCTGCATCTTCGAGCACGTCTACTTCGCGCGCCCCGACTCGCGTCTCGGTGGCGTCGAGGTGCATGGCGCGCGCGTGCGGATGGGGGAGCGGCTCGCGCGGGAGGCGCCCGTCGACGCCGACCTCGTCATCGGCATCCCCGACTCGGGGACGCCGGCGGCGATCGGCTTCTCGACGGCGTCCGGGATCCCCTTCAACGAGGCGCTCATCAAGAACCGCTACGTCGCACGCACGTTCATCCAGCCCGAGCAGGGTATGCGCGAGCAGGGCATTCGGCTCAAGTTCAACCCACTCGACGAGGTCGAGGGCAAGCGGATCGTCGCCGTCGACGACTCGATCGTGCGCGGCTCGACCATGCGGCAGCTCGTTCAGATGCTCGTCGACGCCGGCGCCGCGCAGGTGCACGTGCGGATCTCGTCGCCGCCGGTCGTGTCGCCGTGCTTCTACGGCATCGACATGGCCGACGAGGAGGAGCTCGCCGCCGCCCACCGCTCCGTCGAGGAGATGCGAGCCCACATCGGCGCCACCTCGCTCCACTACCTCTCGGTCGAGGGGATGCAGGAGGCGACGCGGCTTCCCGCGGAGGCCGTCTGCCGCGCCTGCTTCACGCGCGACTACCCGACGCGCGTCCCGCCGCGAGCCGAGAAGCTCCGCTTCGAGCCCGCGCCGGCCTAGCGGTGCCTCCGGTCGCGCCTCCGTGCTCTCCGGTCTCCGCGCCGAGGGCGGTCATAGGGCTTTGGAAGAGTAATAGGAGCATCGGCTATAACTGTGCGCCGCGGCCCGTCCGGGCGCTCGCGCTCGCCACGGCCTCCTCCTCGCAGAACTTATAACCAGGTCAACTCCAACCTAGGAAATCGCCTATGGATGCGCTCCGGAATCCGTATACCCCGGGAGCCGGCACTCCCCCTCCCGCACTCACCGGCCGGGACCCCGAGCTCGAGCAGTTCGCGTTGCTGCTCGGCAGGCTGGAGCGAGGGCGGCCGGAGCAGAGCCTGCTCGTCACCGGTCTTCGCGGCGTCGGCAAGACCGTTCTGCTGGATGCCTTCGCGGGTATCGCCATCGAGCGGGGCTGGTTCGCGAGTTCGACCGAGATCACCGGTGACACGCGCCTGGCGAAGGTCGTCGCGACGATGACCAGGGAAGCCCTTCTCGACCTGAGGCGAATCGAGCGCGTTCGCGAGGCCGCCCGGCGAGCTCTCTCCATCCTCAAGGCATTCACGCTCACCACGGGTGTCGGTGTGGAGATCCGACTCGAGCTCGACGTCCAGGAGGGCATTGCGGACAGCGGAGATCTGGGACGCGACCTCGGCGACCTGTTCGTGGAGGTGGGAACCGTCGCCGGGGACGCCGGCCGCGGCGTGGTCTTCCTCCTCGACGAGGTGCAGTTTCTCGGACGATCGGACTTCGAAGGCCTCATCGCCGGCCTGCATCGCTCGACGCGGCGCCAGCTTCCGTTCACGGTCGTAGGCGCGGGTCTCCCTTCGCTGCCGAGGCTCGCAGGCGAGGCGAAGTCGTATGCCGAGCGGCTCTTCACCTTCCCGACGATCGGCGCGCTCAGCGATCCCGCCGCACGCATGGCTCTCGTCGAGCCGGCGCTCGCAGAAGGCGTCAGCTTCACCGAGGGCGCCCTGAACGAGATCCTCAGGCTGAGCGCCAGGTACCCGTACTTCCTGCAGCAGTACGGCAAGCACGCGTGGCTGACGGGCACCGACGACGTCATCGACGAGGTCGCCGTCGAGCGCGCTCACGAGCTCGTGCTGAGCGTCCTCGACGTCGACTTCTTTCACGTGCGATTCGAGCGGGCCGCGCCCGCCGAGCAGCGCTACCTCGCCGCCATCGCCGCGCTGGGCGACGGGCCGCAGCGCTCGGGAGAGGTGACGAGGCTTCTCGGCTACACGAGCACGACGGAGACCGGCCCGGTTCGCGACAGCCTCATCAAGAGGGGGCTGATCTACAGCCCCCGACACGGCCTCGTCGACTTCACGGTTCCCTTGTTCGGCGATTTCATGCGCCGCCAGCATCCGCTCGCCGAGCTCCTGCCCGAGCCCTGAGCGCCCGGGCCGGCGACTACGCCCGCGCCCGGCGAGGCGGGAGCGGGACGAACGCGCTCGTCGTTCGCTGGTACTCCGCGTAGTCCACGCGCGAGCGGAGCGCCTGTGCCTCCGTCGCAGGGATTCCGGTCACGCGGAAGAGGAGGAAGAGCAGCCCGGCCGGGACGATCCAGGCGATCCAGCCGCTCGGCGCGGCGGTCGCGACGAGCGCGATGCCGCACCAGTTGACCCACTCGAAGAAGTAGTTGGGGTGGCGCGACCAGCTCCAGAGGCCTGCCCGCGCGGTCTTGCCCTTGTTCGCGGGGTCCGCGCGCCACCGGGCGAGCTGGCGATCGGAGAGGATCGTGCCCGCGTTGCCGATCGCCCAGACGGCGATGCCGACCCAGGCGAGGACGCCGAGCCCGCTCTCGGGATCGAGCGCGATGAACGCGAACGGCAGGGAGAAGAAGACGACGAAGACCGCCTGGAACTGGAAGAACCCGAAGAGGTTCCGATTCGCGTTCGCGCCCCACTTCTCGCGGAGCGCCTTGTAGCGGCCGTCCTCCTCCTTCCCGAGCACGCGGTTGAAGAGCAGGTAGCCGCCGAGGCGGAAGCCCCAGAGCGAGGCGAGCAGCGCGGCGACGAGGCGGTGGCCGACGTCGCCGTCGGCGAGCAGCGCGTAGAGGATCGCGCAGCAGGCGATGAGAACCGCCCAGGCGACGTCCACGTGGCTTGCATCGCGAATGCGCACCTGCAGCATCCAGAGCAGCGCCATCACGACCGCCGAGAGTGCGAGGCCGACGAGCAGGAGGCCCCAGACCGACCCGATCATGCGGCCTCCGGGGCCGGTGCGGTCCCCTCGGGGGAGGGCGCTCGCTCGCGGCGCGAGAGCGCCGACGGCCACCACGTCCGCTCGCCGAGCGAGAACGTGAGCGCGGGGACGAGGATCGAGCGCACGACGAAGGTGTCGAGGAGGACGCCGAGCGCGACCGTGATCCCGACCTGGGTGAGCGCCACCAGAGGGAGGACGGCGAGCACGGAGAAGGTGCCGGCGAGCACGATGCCCGCGGAGGTGATCACGCCGCCCGTGACCGCCAAGCCCTTCAGCATCGCTTCCCTCGTCGGCATCTGGAGCGCCTCCTCGCGCACGCGCGCCATGAGGAAGATGTTGTAGTCGATCCCGAGGGCGACGAGGAAGATGAACGCGAAGAGCGGGTAGCTCGGATCCTCGCCCGGGAAGTCCGCGAACACCTCGAAGAGGAGGAGGCTCAGGCCGAGCGCGGCAAAGAACGAGAGCACGACCGTCGCCATGAGCATCAGCGGCCCGAGCAGCGCCCGCAGCAGGAGCACGAGGATCGTGAAGACGACGAGCAGGACGAGGGGCACGAGCAACAAGGTGTCGTGGCGGATCGCGTCGCGGAGATCCGCCTCCTCCGCGGTGGCTCCGCCGACGAGCACCGCGTCACCACCGGCGGCTCGGAGCTGCTCGCGGAGCGGCGCGATCTCTGCAAAGCCCGCCTCGCTGAAGGGATCCTCCGTCAACGTCACGTCGAACCTCGCGCCGGGCGGCCCGGTCTGGACGGGGCCGACCGCCGCAGTCTCGGGGGCGTCCCTCGCGGCGGCGACCACGGCGTCGACCCTCGCAGGGTCGGTGACGATCACGGTGGTCGGCGCGCTCGCTCCGGCCGGGAACGAGCGCTCGAGGAGCTTCTGTCCCTGCACCGACTCGACCTCGCCGCGGAAGGCGTTGCCCGTCGTGAGGCTCGTGTCGAGCGTGAGCGTCCCGAGCGCCACGAGGGCGAGCGCGAGCGTCGTGGCGACCCACACAGGGCGGTGCCTCCGCTCGATCCGCTTGCCGAGGCGGCCCCAGAACCCTCGCCGCCACGCGCGCTCGCCGGCCTCGCCGTCCTGCCGGGGGACGAAGGGCCAGAACGCGCGCCGGCCGCCGATGAGCAGGAGCGCAGGGAGGACGGTGAGCATTGCGAGTGCCGCGACGGCGACGCCCATCGCACCGACGGGCCCGAGGCCGGCGATCGAGTTGACCGACGCGAGCGTGAGGCAGAGGAGCGCTGCGACGACGGTGCCGGCGCTCGCGAGGATGCCCGGCCCAGCCTGCCGAACGGCGATGCGCATCGCGTCGTGCTTGTCGGCGTGGAGGTGCAGCTCCTCGCGGTAGCGGGCAGTCAGCAGGAGCGCGTAGTCGGTGCCGGCCCCGAACACGAGCACGAGCAGGATGCCGCCCGTCTGGCCGTTGATGACAAGCCCCGCCTCCGCGAGCAGGGTCCCGATCCCGCGAACGAGGCCCTCGGCGAAGAACACGGCGAGCAGCGGGAGAACCCAGAAGATCGGGCTCCGGTAGATGAGGACGAGCAGGACGAACACGAGTGCCGCGGTCGTGTAGAGGAGCGTCGAGTTGATGCCCTCGAACGCCTTGCTCGCGTCGGCGGAGTAGCCGCCGGGGCCCGTGACCTTCGCCTCGAGGCCCGGGGGCGTTCCCTCGGCGACGGTCTCCCTCACCGACTCGACCGCATCGACGAGCACCTCCTCGTCGCCCTCCGCGACGATCTGGACGACGACGAGCGCCGCCTTCCCGTCCTCGGAGTACTGTGGCGGGCTCACGGCGACGACGCCTTCGGGAGGCGACGCGGCGAGCTCCGCCCGCGTCTCCTCGATCGTCTCGCGATCCTCGGTGGTGAGGCCGTCCTCACGCGCGAGGACGGCGATGGCCGACACGCCCTCGCCGTTCGCGAACCTGTCGGAGAGCTCCAGCGCGCGTACCGACTCCGCGCCCTCGGGCAGGAAGCTGGACGGCTCGTTCCGCTGCTTGGACTCGAACTGCCCGATGAGCGGGCCCATGGCGACGAGCGCGACGAGCCACGCCGCGAGCACGACGAACTTCGAGCGGCGGCCCGAGACGATGCGTGCGAGCGTATGCACGGACGGAAACTATACAAAAATTGTACGTCGGAGCAGGCCGTGCCGCTTCCGCTCCGACGAGCCGCTACGCGAGCTCCTGCCAGCGCCGGTAGCGAACCGCCCGCTGAACCGTCCGCGGGTCGTGCCCACTCTCGATGAGCTGCTGGCGCACCTCCCCCTCCTGCGCCATGCGCAGGAAGAGCCACGCGATCGCGACGAGGGTCACGATCGACCCCTCGAGCATCATCAGCGAGCCCGCGAGGCTCTGATCGGCGCTCGGAGAGAGCCCGAGGTAGTCGTCTCCGCCTGCGTAGATGTCGTAGAAGGGGTGCCCGCCCCACACGAAGACGTTCCCGATGGCCGTCGCAACGAGGCGGACGACGACGATGTACGCGAGCTTCCAGCCGGTACCGAACCACTCGGGCGCCGGCAGGGTCTCGAGGACCGGAAGCCAGAGCGCGATGCCGGCGGCGAAGAAGCAGACGTGCTCGAGCGCATGGAGGGCGCTGTGGTTCACCGCTCCCTCGTACAGCGCCGGGACGTGCCAGAGGATCAGGTTCCCCGCCCACACGGGAAGTGCGACGAAGGGGTTCGCGAGCACACGCAGGTGCGTGACTCCGGGAAGCGCGAGAACCGGTCGAAGCAGAGGGCCCGTGAGCCCGGCGAGCAGGCACAGCGGGGCGAGGTCGCCGAGGAGGAGGTGCTGCGCCATATGGAACGAGAAGAGCTCCTCTTCGCCGACGGCGGCGATGGGGGAGGCGACCGCGACGACGAGGAGCGCCAGGCCGACGGCGAAGAGGCCGATTCGCCACGCGGGTACCGACTGACCGCGGCGCGCGAGGGTACGGGCGCGAACGCCGTACGCGATCCCGACGAGCACGATCGGGGCGAGCTGGAGTGGCTCGATCGACCAACTCGTCAGGAGCGAGGTGGCGGTCACGGCTCCACTGTATTCGGGGCGCCCGTAGACTCGGGACGTGGGGACCGGCGAGGAGACGTACTGGGAGGCAGGGGTCTCGCTCGCGACCGCCGAGGCGATCGTCGACCGCCTGCGGGCTGCCGCCGAGTCGACCGGAGCGACCGGCTTCGGAGCCTTCGCCGGCCTCTACCAGCTCGACGGGACGAGGCTGCTCGCCGCGTCGACCGACTCGGTCGGCACGAAGCTCATCCTCGCCAGGCAGCGCGGCGAGCTCCGGGCGTGTGGGGCCGACCTCGCGGCTCACTGCATGAACGACGTGGCCACGTGCGGCGCCGACCCGCTCTTCTTTCTCGACTACGTCGCCGCGAACCGGATCGAGCTCGAGACCGTGGCCGAGCTCGTCGAGGGCGCGGCGGAGGTGTGCCGCGAGGCAGGCTGCGTGCTGATCGGAGGGGAGACGGCCGAGCTTCCCGGGATCTACCGCGAGGACGAGCTCGACTTCGCGGGCACGTGCGTCGGGCTCGTCGAGCGCGATCGCGTCATCGACGGCTCGCGGATCGAGGAAGGCGACGTCGTCATCGGGCTTCCGTCTGCGGGGGTCCACGCGAACGGCTTCACGCTCGTCCGGCGCGTGCTCGGCAAGGAGGAGTACGAGGGCGACGACCTGCTCGCCCCGACCAGGCTCTACCTCGACGACATCCGGCGCCTTCGCCGCGGCCTCGACGTTCGCGGGCTCGCCCACGTCACGGGCGGCGGCGTCCTCGGGAACCTCTCCCGGATCCTCCCGGAGGGGTTGCGCGCGGAGATCGACTGGCTGTCCTGGCCGCGCCCCCGCGTCTTCGGCTGGCTCGCGCGGCACGTCTCCGAAGCCGAGCTACGCCGCGTGTTCAACCTCGGCGTCGGGTACGTCGCCGTCGTCCCCGATCCGGGAGAGGAGCGGGTCATCGGCCGCATCGTCGGAGCGTGATCGGCGTTCTCGTCTCCGGCGAAGGGTCGAACCTCCAGGCGCTGCTCGATGACGGCCTCCCGGTCGTGGCGGTCGCGTCGAACCGGCCGGGTGTGCGTGCGCTCGAACGAGCGGCGGCTGCGGGTATCACGACGGCCGTGTTCGAGCTCGAGGCCTACGCGGACCGCGACGCCCGCGACACCGCGATGGCCGACTGGCTCGAGTCGCACGGGGTCGAGCTCGTCGTCTGCGCCGGGTACATGCACCTCCTGCGGCCTGTGTTCCTGGAGCGCTTTCCCGGTCGAGTCGTGAACGTGCATCCGGCGCCACTCCCCGAGTTCCCCGGCTCCCGTCCGCTCGAGGACGTGCTCGCAGCCGCGGCCTCCGAGACGGCTGCGACGGTGCACTACGTCGACGAGGGTGTCGACACGGGCCTGGTCATCGCCGCCGAGCCGGTCCCGGTGCTTCCGGGAGACACGGTGGAGACCCTGCGCGAGCGCGTCCACGAGGCGGAGCATCGCGTCCTCACGAGGGTGGTACGAGAGCTGTGCGCGCGCTGATCTCCGTCTACGACAAGCGCGGCCTCGTGCCGTTCGCACGCGGCCTCGCCGACCTCGGAGTCGAGCTCGTGGCGAGCGGCCGGACGGCGACGGCGCTCGAGGAGGGTGGGCTCGCCGTGACGCGCGTGGAGGAGGTCACCGGGTTCCCCGAGCTGCTCGGTGGACGCGTGAAGACGCTGCATCCGCGGATCCACGCCGGGATCCTCGCGCGCCGAGATGTCGAGGACGATCTCGCCGCGCTCGCGGAGCAGGACATCGAGCTCTTCGATCTCGTGTGCATCGACCTCTACCCGTTCGAGCGCGCGACGGACACGCCCGGCTCGTCGTGGGAGGACGTTGTCGAGATGATCGACGTCGGCGGCCCCGCGCTCCTCCGTGCGGCGGCGAAGAGCCACGCACACGTCGTTCCCGTATGCCGGCCGCAGGACTACGACGCCGTTCTCGAGGAGCTGCGCGAGCGGGGCACGACCTCGGAGGAGACCCGCCGGCGCCTGGCGGCGGCCGCCTTCGCGACGACCGCGGCATACGACACAGCGATCGCACGGTGGTTCCAGCGCGGAGAGGAGCACCCGGAGCGTCTCACGCTCGCCTTCGACCGGATACTCGAGCTCTCGTACGGCGAGAACCCGCACCAGCGGGCGGCGTACTACGCGGAGCGCGGGGCCCGCACACACCTCCTCTCCCGGGTCGAGCAGCTCCAGGGAAAGCCGCTCTCGTTCAACAACCTGCACGACCTCTCGGCGGCGAGGCTGCTCGCGCGGGAGTTCGACGAGCCGGCGTGCGTCATCGTCAAGCACGCGAACCCGTGCGGCGTCGCGATCTCGGAGACGATCGAGGCCGCCTACGAGGGCGCGCTCGCCTCGGACCCGGTGTCCGCCTACGGAGGCGTCGTCGTCTTCAACCGGGAGGTAACGGCCGCGCTCGGCGAGCTGCTCGCGAGCCAGTTCGTCGAGGTGCTCTTCGCTCCGGGGTACGACGAGCGGGCGCTGGAGGCACTCTCGCGGAAGGCGTCGACGCGCATCCTCCACGACGCCGAGCGACGAGCGCACGTCGATTCCGAACCCGACTACCGGAGGGTGCTCGGCGGCGTGCTCGTCCAGGATCGGGACTGGGAGGTCGCGTGTCGCGACGGCATGGAGGTCGTCTGCGGCTCGGTCTCCGACGCGCAGTGGGAGGACATCGTCTTCTCGTGGCGCGTCGTGAAGCACGTGACGTCGAACGCGATCGTCCTCGCTCGGGGCAGGCAGACGATCGGAACCGGGGCGGGGCAGACGAGTCGCGTAGACGCGGTGCGAAGCGCGGTCGAGAAGGCGCGCGACCGCGGGCATACGACCGACGGCGCCGTCCTCGCGTCCGACGCCTTCTTCCCGTTCGCCGACGGGCCGCGGCTCGCGCTCGACGCCGGCGTCTCCGTCCTCGTCCAACCCGGCGGGTCGAAGCGTGACGCGGACGTGGTCGACGCGGTCTCGGCGGCCGGCGCGGCGATGGTCTTCACCCATCGGCGCCACTTCCGGCACTAGCCGCTGGGTGCGGCGCCGGGCTCGGTTGGGGGTCGCGGTCCCCAGGCCTCGAGCTCCTCACGCGTGAGGCGCAGCTCCGCCGCGCCCGAACCATGGCTGCCGCCTCGTCCTCGTTCCGCAGGCCGACGAGGCCCCCGTGACCGCCGCGTGCGAGAGCACGAACGCGCGCGCCCCTCCGCAGCGGTTCGGTCGACCTCGCGGAGGGCAGAGGCAAACCGGCTCGAGCTCGAGCGCCGCAGAGCGGTGCGGGCGGCGGACGTCGTCCGGGTGGAGCTGCCCGAGGGCGACGCCGTCCGTGAGGACCTCGCTCGCGATCGGGGCCTCCCCGAGGGCGCCGAGACTCCGCTCGGGCGTGAGCGGCAGGAGCGCCTGCTCGATCCCACGCGACAGGTTCGGAACCCCGGGGTCGTGGATCGGCCGGAGAGCGACGCGCTCGACCCCGAGCCGTCGCAGGCTCCCTTCGACGGCGCGGCCGATCGCCTTCCTCGCGGCCGCGGATCGCCCGACCTCCAGCCCGCAGGCCCACCGACCTCTGCCTGGTCGCGGGTCAGAGCTTGCGGATCGCGTCGCCCGGCCGCACGACGCCAGGCTCGACCACGCGCGCGTACATCCCGCGCAGGCGGAGGGCTCGTCCCGACGGGGAGTTCACGAAACGAATCGCAGCCGATCCAAAGCGCTCCGTGAACTTCGCGCAGCCGGCGTGGAGCTCGTCCGTGACCTCGATCAGCGCCGATCCGACCTCGAGCCGTGTTCCCGGCGGAAGGTTCTCGGGGCTGAGGTCGAAGTCGACGTACAGCTGGTCGCCCGCCAAGGCCCAGCGCTCGCGATCGCCCGCGATGGACGCGATCACGCGCGAGTTCATCAGGGTCAGCTGGGTGTCGGGGCTGATATCGCCCTCCGTCACGCTCCGGCCCGCGCGCGTCAGCCAGTCGTCGCCCACGAGGCCCTCCGTCGGGTCGAGCATCCCCTCGTCGAGCACCTCGCGTACGCCCTCGCCGGGCCGGCGCACGACCAGCTCGACGAGGCCCACGGACGTCGGCGACGCGCGGATGACGGCGAGCGCCGCCTCGAGCTGCTCGATCGCCACGTGCGCGCTCACGGATGCGCACGCTAGCGGATCGGATCCCGGCGGGATCCGCCGGGAGCGATCACGCGATCGCGTCGCCCTCGTTCAGGAGCTGGGCGAAACGAGAGCGGGCCTCCTCGACCTCGATTGCCCGGCCTCGATCTCGCGACGGAGATCGAGCAGCAGCGCTGCGACCTCGGGCCGGTCGTCGAGCTGGTACTCGATCCGGGTGAGCGCGCAGCCGTGCTCCCAGAACGCGCACTCCTCCCCCGGGCAGCGCTCGGCGTGGCCCTCGGCGATCAGCTCGATCGTGCACAGCGGCCGATGCTCGTGCGCTCGCTTCACCGAGGCGACCTTGCTCCGGCGCGCGAGCGGCTCCATCGGCGGCTGCGCTGATCCGATTGCGGGAAGGTACGGAACTCTTCGACGGAGCGGCGGTCTCGGCCACACCGAGGCCCGGGCGGTCCGGCGAGGCGCTGAGTAGGCTTCGTCGACAGGTGTCTCGTCGCGTGTACCCATCGGTTCTCGAGCTCGTCGGGAGCACGCCGATCGTGCGCCTGGAGAGGCTCTCGCGCGAGGTTCCCGGCGAGCTCCTCGCGAAGCTCGAGTACCTGAATCCGGGCGGCTCGGTGAAGGACCGGATCGGGCTCGCGATGATCGAGGCGGCCGAGCGGGACGGACGGCTCACACCGGGTGGGACGATCGTCGAGCCCACCTCGGGGAACACGGGCGTCGGCCTCGCGATCGCCGCCGCCCTGCGCGGCTACCGCTGCATCTTCGTCATGCCCGACAAGATGAGCCAGGAGAAGATCTCGATGCTGCGCGCGTACGGCGCCGAGGTCGTGATCACGCCGACCGCCGTCGACCCGCACTCGCCCGAGAGCTACTACTCGGTGTCCGACCGACTCGCGGAGGAGATCCCCGGTGGCTTCAAGCCGGATCAGTACTCGAATCCCGCGAATCCCGAGGCCCACTACGCGACCACCGGCCCCGAGCTCTGGGAGCAGACGGACGGCGGCGACGTCGACGCGCTCGTCATCTCCGTCGGCACCGGCGGGACGATCACCGGCGTCGGTCGCTACTTCAAGGAGCGCAAGCCGGACGTGCGCATCGTCGGCGTCGATCCCGAAGGGTCGATCTTCACCGCCGACGAGCAGCATCCGGAGGGGCCGTACCTCGTCGAGGGCATCGGCAAGGAGTGCTGGCCCGACACGCTCGATCCGGAGGTGATCGACGAGTGGGTGCGCGTGTCGGATCGGGACTCCTTCCTCACCGCGCGGAGGCTCGCCCGCGAGGAGGGGTTGCTCGTCGGCGGCTCGACGGGCTCCACCGCGTGGGCGGGGATGCAGGTCGCGCTGCGACTCGGTCCGGAGGCGCGCGTCCTCATGATGTTCCCGGACTCGGGCCGCTCGTACCTCTCGAAGTTCTACGACGACAACTGGATGATCCAGTACGGCTTCCTGGAGCGGACGACGCCACCGCCTGCGGTCGAAGAGGTCCTTCGCTTTCGCAGGGTCGACCACGACGTCCCCGACCTCGTCACCATCGGCTCGCACGAGAAGGTCGGCGCCGCCATCGACGTGATGCAGCGGTACGGGATCTCGCAGCTCCCGGTCGTGCGGGACGAGCCGATCCACTCGCTTGCCGACGTGGTCGGCTCGCTCCAGGAACGCGAGCTGCTCGACCGGGTGTTCCGGAACGCCGATGCGCTGAACGAGGACGTCGCCGTCGCGATGCAGCCGCCGCTGCCCGCCGTGGATGCGGATGCGTCCGTCGACGTCGTCTACGAGGGGCTGTCGGGCGGAAGCGGAGCCGTCGTCGTCGTGAGCCGCGGTCGCCCGGCGGGAATCCTCACACGGTCCGATCTGCTGGAGTTCCTGGCGGCCCGACGGTCGCAGGTCGGGCAGACCCCCTAGCCGCTCCGCCACAGCTCCCCTTCGACGTGCCGGCCGCCTGGCGCAGGGTCGAGCCATCGACCACGGTCCAGCGCGGTAGGGGACTTCGGGGACGTGGATCGCAGGTGAGCGAATCGACACACGGATCTCACACGGATCCCACGCCGCCGAACACGGAGGAGAGAACACCGGTCTAGCGTTTGCACCAGAGACTCGGAGGGATGGATGTCGAATGCCCTGGCACTCCGCGGGTTCGGGGTTGTGTTGCTGCTCCTCCTCTTCGCGCTTGCCGGAGTCGGCAGTGCTGCCCTCGACACGAAGCTCGAGCAGCCGCCCGTCGACCGCCGCCCACCGCGAATCACCGGCACCGCGCAGGTCGGTGGGATTCTCGAGTCGACCCGCGGGACGTGGCAGAGAGCTCGTGGCGCGGTGTTCTCCTATCAGTGGCGCGTCTGCGATGCGGTAGGAGCGACGTGTGCCGACGTCACCGGGGCGACGGACGGCATCTATCCGGTTCGCCCGACCGACGTCGGTCGCACGGTGCGCGTCACCGTGACAGTCGAGACGGAGGGAGGACGAGCTTCCGCCGTGTCGGCCGCGACGCCCGTCGTGCGCGAGGCACGTGCCGGAGCTCCGGTCGTCACCGCTGCACCGGGTATCGAGGGAAAGGCCGAGCTCGGAGCCGTGCTCAGCGTCGACAGGGGGACCTGGCGGGGCGACGAGCCGACCGGATTCGCATATCGGTGGCGTCGCTGTGCGGCAGATGGAGGTGCATGCAGGGCCATCCCGGGTGAGACAGGGGCGACGTACGTCCCCTCCACGCCTGACGTCGGGCACACGCTGCGAGTGCTCGTGCAGGCGAGAAATGCCGTCGGTGGCGGCGCGGCGCTTTCCGACCCAACCGGGGAGATCGGAGGGCCCCGGAAGGCCGGCGCTCCGAGGAGCACGTCACCACCCGTGATCTCCGGTGTCCCAAGCGAGGAGAGGCTCTGACCGTGTCGAGCGGAACGTGGAGTGGGACGAGTCCGATGACGTTCGCCTTCCAGTGGCTTCGCTGCGACAGGGCGGGAGATCGGTGCTCTCGCATCCGGCGGGCGAGCGGTCAGGTGTACGCCCTCGTCGAGGCGGACGTTGGGCACACGGTCAGAGCCCGCGTAACCGCGCGCAACTCTGCAGGATGGGGCTCGGCGATCTCGGATCGGACGCAGGTCGTCACGGGCGCGCGTGCGCCGGTCAACACCTCCCTGCCCACGATCTCGGGGACGGCACGCGAAGGAGGCGTCCTTACCGCCTCGTCAGGAAGCTGGAGAGGCGACGAGCCGATTCGCTTCTCGTATCAGTGGCTCGGGTGCGGCTCGGCGGGTGAGGCTTGCGTGGCGATCGCCGGAGCGAACAGCCGGGCCCGAACCGTCGCTTCGGCGGACGTCGGCCGCACGGTGCGCGTACGCGTCACCGCGAGGAACAGCGCCGGGAGCTCATCGGCGCTCTCGGCTCCGAGTGCGGTCATCGCGAGCACGGGAACCGCGCCAGCAAACCGGTCTGCCCCGGTTCTCTCCGGCAGTGCGCTGCAGGGAGAGAGGCTCACGCTGTCGAGTGGCACGTGGACCGGTACACGGCCGATCACCTACTCCTACGCGTGGCAGCGCTGCGGTGCCTCCCTCGCCGACTGCCGGACGATCTCCGAGGCGACTGGCAACAGCTATGTGCTCACCCGTTCCGACGTCGGACACCGACTCTACGGAGTCGTCACGGCTCGCAACAGCGCGGGGGCCACGAGCGCCGGGTCGAACGCGACAGCCGTCGTCGTGGGAGCACCGTTCAACACCGTGGCTCCGACGATCTCGGGGTCCGTCGTCGAGGGGCACGTCCTCTCCGCGGCCGCGGGAAGCTGGGACGGCATTCGCCCGATCACGTTCGGCTACCAATGGACCCGGTGCAGCGCCACCGGTGAGTTCTCGAGTTGCGTGCCGATCGTCGTCACTTCGCAGTCGACCTACACGCTGCGGGCCGCTGATGTCGGGCATCGCATCTTCGTTCAGGTCAAAGCACTGAACCGGTTCGGTGCGAGCTTCGTCAACTCCGCGCTGACACCTGTCGTCGAGGCTGCGCCCATCGGATCCGTGACGATTCGAAGCACCCGAGCCGTCGTCCTCTACGGGCATGCCGTGACTCTCACAGGACGAGTGGTTGGCGCGCCGGCAGGAGAGCCGGTGACCATCGTCGAGCGGCCCGTCACCGCGAGTGCCCGGGTCCACACACGCGCCGCGGTCACGACCTCGGAGGGAACGTGGACCTGGGTGACGAGGCCGGCGATCCGCGCGACCTACCACGCCGCCGTTCGAGATCGCACGAGTGCGCTCGTGACCGTCCGGGTCGAGCCGCGGCTCGAGCTCAGGAGGAGGCGAGGTACGAGCATCCTGACGCTCCGCGCCTATGCGTCACGCTCGTACACCAACCGCCTGGCGACCGTCCAGCGGTGGAATGCGAAGCGGAGGCAGTGGGTCGTCGTTCGGCGCATCCGTCTTGGCCCGAGCCGGGCTCAGGTAGCTCCGACGACGGTGACGTCGGTGACGTTCCGCGCACGGATGAAGCGCGGAACGGTCGTGCGGGTCATCCTCCCGAGCGTCCAGACCGGTATCGGCTACCTCAAGGGTGTCAGCAACCCCGTGCGCTTGTAGCCGCGGCGGCTCGAGTCGGATAGAAGCTCCCGGCTGGGATCCTCAAGCGGTCCGACTTGCTGGAGTTCCTCGCGGCGCGACGCTCTCACGTCGGGACCGGGTAGGCGACTCGGCCCGCACGGCGACGTAGACGGCGCCCACGATCAGGGCCGCGCCGAGGAGCGTCGGCGAAGGGGGTCGCTCCCCGAGGAGGAGGACGCCGAGCGCGACGGCGACGAGCGGGTTCACGTACTGGTGCGTCACGACGAGCGAGATCGGCGCAGACCGGAGCAGCCAGGCGTAGGCCGTGAAGCCGACGAGCGAGCCGAACACGACGAGGTAGCTCCAGGCGAGCAGGGAGTCGAGCGCGAAGGTCGTGCGGTGGACCTCCGCCCACTCTCCGGTCACGAGGGCCGCAACGAGAAGCAGCGTCCCGCCGAGTGCCATCTCCCACATCGTCGCGACGAACGGGTCGCGAGGGAGCTCGAGTCGACGCGACAGGAACGAGCCGGTCGACCAGCTGAGCGTGGCCGCGAGCATGACCGCGAGGCCGAGCGCCGTGCTCCCGGCTCCGAGGCCGGGCGCGACGACGAGCAGGAGCCCGGCGAGGCCCGCGAGCGTGCCGACGCGCGTCGCGCGGGCCGGACGCTCGCCGGCACGGAGGCGCAGCAGGACGATCTGGAGGGGCACCGTCCCGGCGATGACCGCGGCCACGCTCGAGTCGATCCGTGTCTCCGCCACGTGCACCAGTCCGATGCCGAGGGCGAGAAGCAGTCCTCCGGCAAGCGCGCTCGCCCCCAGCTCGCGCCTGGTGACGCGCAGGCTCGTCCCCCGGATCGCGAGGATCACCGCAAGCAGCGCAGCCGCGGCGAGGAAGCGCGTCCCGGCCGCCAGGGCCGGCGGGATCGTGTCGACCGCGATCGTGATCGCGAGGTACGTCGAGCCCCAGACGACCCAGACGACGAAGAGGGCGGCCCAGACGTGTTTGGCGGGTGCGGTCATGCAGGTCCCAACGCAGGAGGGGGTCGTTCTGTGAGAACGACCGGCATCCCCTGTGGACTCCCGCTGATCGACGCGAGGGAGTGATCGACTCGAGCGGCGCTGCTAATCGGGCCGCCTCGCCCCGCGGCGCGCAGGGCGAAGGCCTCAGTCCCAGCCGCGCGACAGGCGGAACGCGGCGTTGATCAACCCGACGTGGCTGTACGTCTGGGGGAAGTTGCCGCTCTGCTCCAGCGTGTCCGGGAGGATGTTCTCCGAGTACAGCCCGAGGCCGTTGTGGAGTCCGAGGAGGCGGTCGAAGAGCTCGCGCGCCTCTTCTCTTCGGCCGACGAGCGCCAGCGCCTCGACGAGCCAGAACGTGCAGACGGTGAACGCGGCCTGCGTGGGTCCGAAGTCGTCCGGGGCCGCGTACCGACGAAGGAGGCCGCCGTCGATCGCGAGCGCATCGCGAATCGCCTCCACGTGGCTCGTCGCGCGCGGGTCGTCGGGCTCGAGGTAGCCGAGCTGGAGAGCGAGGAGCAGCGAGGCGTCCAGCTGGCTCCCGCCGGCCACCTGCGTCAGAGCGCCGATCTCGTCGTTCCAGCACCTCGTCGCCAGGATCTCCGCCGCCCGCTGCTCGACCTCCCGAGCCGTCTCGGCCAACTCTGCCGCCCCCAGCGCGTCCGCGACCTCGGCAGCTCTCCGCGCACCGGCCCAGTGCATGAGCACCGAGAAGCTGTGGAGTCTCGTGTTCCCGCGGAACTCCCACGGCCCGGCGTCCGGCTCCTCGAGACGCTCCATGATCTGGTCGAGGAGCTCTTGCACCATGTCGACGGCCGTGTGTGGCGGGATCTCGCCGACGAACCGCGTGTCGAGGAAGAGCCTGCTGACCGCCAGAACCATCTCGCCGTAGACGTCGTTCTGGACGTGCTCGAACGCCTGGTTGCCGATGCGAACGGGACCGTCTCCGCGGTACCCGGCGAGGTGCCCGAGCTCGCGCTCGGGCGCCTCCGGGTCGCCGCTGATGCGGTAGGCGGGCTGGAGCACGCCGCCACGCTCCTCGCACAGGTTGCGAAGGTAGCCGAGGAAGAGCTCCATCTCCTCGGAGTGCCCCAGCCGCTCGAGCGCGTGCAACGTGAAGTAGGAGTCGCGGAGCCAGCAGTAGCGGTAGTCCCAGGTGCGCCCCGATCCCGGATGCTCGGGGAGGCTCGTCGTCGTGGCCGCGAGCAGCGCTCCCGTGTCCTCGTACTGATGGAGCTTGAGCGCGAGCGCCGAGCGGACGACCTCCCTCTGGTAGTCGCGCGGAACCCGCGTCCTCTTCACCCAGCGCCTCCAGTAGTCGAGGGTCCGCTCGAGGAAGCGCTCGACCGTCTCCTCGAGACCCGCCTCGAGGGGTTCTCCCCAGGTGAGCACGAGATGGCAGTCCTGTTCCAGCAGGAAGGCCCGCTCGTCCTCCACGTACGTGAGCGGAACGTTGGTCGTCAGGCGGACGGGCGTCGGGAAGCCGGTGAACTCGACGTGGTTCGACGCTCGCCAGTGGCGTGACCGGAGGACTCCGTAGTCGTAGACCGGCCTGCAGCGAATGCGGGCACGCGGCTCACCGGAGAGCGGGCGCAGGATCCGGACGAGCATCTGCGGCTTGAAGAAGCGGTCGTAGAGCTGGAAGCGCGGCGCGAAGTCGAGGAGCTCGAACTCGCCGCCGGCCCCGCTGAAGACGGTTCGCAGGACGTTCGTGTTCTCGATGTACTCCTGGCGGACGCCCGTGGCGCCGACCCCCTCGACGACGAACGCGCCACCCTGCTCGCGGTCGAGGAGCGGGCCGAAGACGAAACTCGAGTCGGGGCGCGGCCAGCACAGCCACTCGACGGAGCCGTTCTGGATCAGCGCGCTGTAGGAGCAGTTCCCCACGATGGCGAGACCTCTCGTCATGAGAGAAGCTATTCGGGAGCGCAGAGGTTCTCCCTACCGCGCTCGGAAGGAGGGACGACTGGCTCGGCACCACGGACATCCGCTCGTTCTCGCGAGCAACCGACTCCCGGTTCGGCTCGAGACCGGGGAGGGATCGTTCACGCTCGCTCCGAGCACGGGCGGTCTCGCGTCCGCACTCGGCGCGGCACGGGGGGACGCGACCTGGGTCGGCTGGCCCGGGTCGGTCGTTTCGCGACGGCTCGAGGAGGCCGTGGAGGAGCGCCTCGCGGAGCACAATCTCGTCCCCGTCTTCCTGACGCGGGACGAGGAGGAGGACTTCTACGGGCGGGTCTGCAACGAGACGCTCTGGCCGCTCTTCCACTACTTCCCCGGCCGGCTCCGGATCACCCCGGAGGCATGGGCGCGGTACGTGGAGGTGAACGAGCGGTTCGCGCGCACGATCCTCGAGCACTGTGAGCCGACGGGCCGCGTGTGGGTGCACGACTTCCACCTGATGCTCGTGCCGGGGATGCTGCGACGCCTCCTGCCCAGGCTCTCGATCGGGTTCTTCCTCCACATCCCGTTCCCCTCGTCGGAGATCTATCGGCTCCTCCCGGCTCGCGAGGAGATCCTGCACGGCCTGCTCGGGGCGGACTACATCAGCTTCCAGGTCGGGGACTACGCGCGGCACTTCCGCTCGTCGTGCCTGCGGATCCTCGGGATCGACTCCGAGCCCGACTGGCTCGAGCTCGACGGCCGCCGCGTCGGGATCGGCGTCGATCCCATCGGGATCGACGTCCAGGGATTCCGTGAGGCGCTCGCGGATCCCGAGACGGCACGCCTGCTCGGCGTGCTCGAGCGCCAGTACGCAGGCCGTCGCCTCGTGCTCGGCGTGGAGCGGCTGGACTACACGAAGGGGATCCCGCAGCGGCTCGCCGCGTTCGAGCGCTTTCTCGAGCTCGATCCCTCCCGCGCGCAGACGACGACGATGATCCAGGTGCTCGTCCCCTCGCGTCTCGCGAGCCCCGAGTATCAGGCGCAGCGCGACGAGATCGAGCTCCTCATCGCACGGATCAACGGTCGCTTCGGGCAGCCGGGGATCACGCCGGTCGAGTACCTCCACCGCGACATGTCGAAGCCGGCCCTCGCGGCCCTCTACCGGCGGGCCGACGTGCTGCTCGTGACTGCGTTGCGAGACGGGATGAACCTCGTCGCGCAGGAGTACGTCCTGTGCCAGTCCGAGCCCGGCCTCCCGGGTCGCTGGCGGGGAGCGCTCGTGCTCTCGGAGCTCGCGGGCTCTGCGCAGGTCCTCCCCGGTGCCCTGCTCGTGAACCCGTGGGATATCGAAGGGATCGTGGCCCGACTCGGACATGCGCTCGAACTTCCGGCGCGCGTGCGCCAGCGGAGGCTCGAGATGATGTCCAAGCGCGTGGAGCTGCTCGACACCAGGCGCTGGAGCGAGGGATTCCTGACGCGCCTCGGACGCTACTCGCGGCGGGAGCGGAGGCCCCGGCGCCCTCCCACCGTCGACGGCGCGCTCACGGAGCGCCTCGCCCGCCGGTTCGCCCGGGCGCGCAGGCGCACGATCCTCCTCGACTACGACGGGACGCTGCGCGAGCTCGAGCCGCACCCCGACCTCGCGCAGCCGACGACGGAGATCCGCTCGCTGCTGCGGACGCTCGCGGCGCTTCCAGAGACGAGCGTCCACATCGTGAGCGGCAGGCGGCGTCGAAACCTCGAGCAGTGGTTCGGTCGCCTTCCCGTTCACCTCTGCGCCGAGCACGGCTACCTGGCGAGGGAGCCGGGAGGCGAGTGGGTGACGCTCGTCGACCTCGATCTCTCCTGGATTCGGCCGATCGAGCGACTCCTACGCCGCGTGGCCGCGGACGTCCCGGGCGCCCACGTCGAGCGCAAGTCCTGCAGCGTCGCGTGGCACTACCGGGAGGCGGAGCCCGAGTACGGCGCCTGGCGAGCGCACGAGCTTCTGAACGACCTCCATCAGCACCTCCAGAGCGCCCCGGCGGAGATCCTCAGCGGGCGCCTCGTCATCGAGGTGCGGGCCCTCGGGGTCGACAAGGGCGTCTACGTGAGGAGGCTCTTCCCGGAGGGCCGTGACCCGGGTCACTTCGTCATCGGCCTGGGGGACGACCGCACCGACCACGATCTCTTCGCCGCGCTGCCGGCAGGTGCGGTCGCTGCTCACGTGGGCGGTCTCCAGCCGACGACGCGGCTGGTCGAGGGCCGGCGGGAGGACGTCCATCTCGCCGGGCCCCGGGAGGTGCGGCAGCTCCTGAACGACCTCGCCGCCGGGCTCGGCGGCGGGGAGAGGCCGGGAGGTCGCTAGATGCGAACGGCCGCCCGGCGCCCGAAGGCCGAGGCATGTCCACGGGCGTTCGCCTCCTGCAATCCTGCCTCGTCGAGTGCCCCGATGCGGTGGAGGAGCTCGAGCTCGTCCCGAAGGTGAGTCCGCATCATCTCGGGGCCGTCCGTCGCGATCGTGAAGGGGACGTCGTTCTCGAGGAAGCGCCGGATCGTCTCGCGGACCGCGCCCTCGTCGGCCAGCGCCTTCGTCAGCAGGTTCGACGTCGGACAGACCTCGAGGACGATCCCGAGGTCGCGTATCGCGCGCATGAGCTCCGGGTCGCCCGCCGCCAGGATGCCGTGCCCGATCCGGTCAGGGCGCAGGCGCTCGACCACCTCGCCGATCTCCTCGCGCCCCATCTCGCCGCCCTCCTCGCCGACGTGGATCGTCACGCCCAGCCCGGCGTTCCGGGCCATCTCGACCATCGGCTGGATCCGCGTGTAGTCGTACCGGGCGCCGCCCGGGCGCGGGCCCGCGATGTCCACGCCGACCACGCCCCGTCCGGCCCAGTGGATCGCCTTCTCGACGATGATCTCGTTCAGCCGGAGATCGAAGGTGCGATCCATCATCAGGATGAGACCGGCGTGCACCTGAGGGTACTCGAGGCTCGCCCGGTCGAGCCCTCGGATCGCGGCCAGGATGATGTGGTCGAGGTCGCGCTCGCCCCCGCGGTTCCGCTTCATCGGGTTGAATCGCAGCTCGAGCGTCGTGATCCGCTGGGAGCGGTACGCGCCGCCGATCGCGCCGTGCACCGAGCGCTCCACGGCGATCGGCGACGACTGGATGAGCTCGGTCCAGTGGTAGATCTGGTCGAGCTCGTCGAGGCCGTCCACGCCGCGCGGGTCGGAGACCGTGACGAGCGCGTCGAACTCCCAGTAGTCCTTCACCGGCAGGGCGATGCCCTGCTCGTGGGCGATGCTCCAGAGGATGTCCGAGGCGACCGAGCCGCCGAGATGGGTGTGGAGCTCCGCCAGCCCTTCCTGCGCCAGGATCATCGGGCGAGTCTATTTCGCGCGGCGCTCGACGAGAGTCGCATTCAGTGAGGCCGCGAGCTCGATGCTCCGTCCGATGAGGAAGAAGCCGAACAGGAGCCCCGCGGCGACCCCGAGCACGCCGTAGGTCTGCGCCTTCTGAGAGACCCATGGAAAGAGCACGAGCCAGTTCACGATCCCGATCAGGATCACCGCGGCCCCCATGAGCAACGCTCCGGGCGCGAGCTCCGACCAGCGCTCCGCGGCATGGGGGAGGAGCCACCAAGAGATCGCGAGGAAGACCCCACTCAGGAGAGCGAAGGAGGTCCCCCAGGCGACCAGATCCAGGGGGAACGCGAGGTGCAGCCTGATCGCTGCGCCGTTCGAGGCGAGCGCGAAGAACGCGAGGAGGCCGACGAGGGCGACCGCGGTGTCCCGGCCGGGTCGTGCCGTCCTCTGAACCGGAAGGCCCCAGGCGATCGACGAGACCGCGCGCATGGCCCGGAGGAGCGCGTACGTCTCGTACAGGAGAACGAAGCCTGCGACGACGAGGCCGGTGACTCGAGCCCAGCCGTGTACGTTCTCGCTCGCGGACGCGACGGAGCGCGCGACGAGGCCGCCGAGACCGGCCTCGTCCATCACCTTCGAGCTGTCGGCCACCCGGCCCAGGCCGAGCACGAGGCAGAGGGCGAGCGGGAGGAGCCAGATGAAGATCCGGTACGCGAGCGCGGCTGCGAGGACGCTCCCGCCGATCGCCGCGTCGCGGCGTGCGGTCTGCCACCCGATCTCGGCCGCCGGCGCCAGCGGCCCCCACGTTGTCGCCCGCTCGGCCCACGTGAGCAGGCGCGCGCGAGCCCGGTCGACTCTCCTGTCGCCGATCGGGCGTGCCTGGAGCTCGGTGAGCTGCTCCGCGAGTGACGACGGTGCGTCTGGCTCGCGTTCGTTGACGTCCATCGGCGGAGGAGCCTAGTCTCGCGCGGAGGTGCCAATCGGCTGGCCGTGAGCGCGACGAATGTCCTGCCTGACCCGCTGCGGCATGGGCGAGGTGTGCGGGATGGTGCCCGCGTCGTGCCGGAGCCCCGGAGACGCAGCCTCGCTCGCGCTCGCCGTGGCCCTCAGCCTGGACGGGGTCAGGGTCGTGGATCCGGCAGTGGGGTCAGCATCGGCTCGACCTTCGAGCGCAGGTGCTCGAACGCGGGCGGGAGGATGAGCGCTTCGCCGAGATGCTCGGGATCCTCGTCGACGGCGAAGCCTGGGCCGAGCGTCGCGATCTCGAACAGCACGCCGCTCGGCTCGCGGAAGTAGAGGGAGCGGAACCAGAAGCGGTCGATGATCGGCGATGGGTGCATGGCCGCCCCTGCGACGCGGTCGTGCCAGGCCGCGTGGTCGTCCAGCGTGGACGACCAGGCCACGTGGTGGACGGTTCCGGCGCCCCCCAGCCCGCGCTCGGCGGGAGGCTCGTCGTAGCGATAGCGCCCCCCGCGTGACGGGCCGCGAGCCTCCCACGCAGGCGAGCCGGCAACGGTCTGTTGCAGGCGCGGGGCGGCGACGAAGCCCAGGACCTCCTCCAGCAGCCGCCGGCTTGCGGCGGGGTCGGCGGCGAACGCGCGCACGCCGTCGAGGCCCTGCAGCGCGTGCTCGGCCGGGACGTCCGGGTGCTCCGCGACCAGCGGTGCGTCGTCGACGGTCGAGACGACGAGCCGATGCCGGAGCCCCTCCGGATCCTCGAAGCCCAGGCCCGCGTCGTCGCGGTCGATCGTGCTCCCCTCCGACGCGAGTCTGCGCTCCCAGAAGTCGAGCGCGGAGTGCGAGCCGACGCGCCACTCCACCGTGTGCACCATCCCCGCCCCGGCGCGCCCGCGAGGCAGGCCCGGGTACTCGAAGAAGGTGATGTCGCTCCCGGGACTCCCGTTCTCGTCCGCGTAGAAGAGGTGGTAGACGGTCGGGTCGTCCTGGTTCACGGTCTTCTTGACGAGGCGCAGCCCGAGGACCCCGGTGTAGAAGTCGACGTTCCGCGGCGCGTCGGCGGTGATGCAGGTGACGTGGTGGATGCCGTCCAGTCGGTGCACGCGCTCGCGCTCCTCGTCGTCGTTTCGCCTCGGCCCCGCGGAAGGGCTCCGGCCGCGGCCCCGTCACTCTAGACGGCGGCGCCGGCGAGTCCGCGAGGCTGCCCGCAGGCGGCGACGGGTTCCGGGTGGCGAGAGCCGGGCGAGGGTGAAATCATGGTCGCACGCCCGGCTCGTCCCGGGTAGAGATCCGACTGTCAAGTGCGGAGGTGGTGGGTGTTCCCGGCAGGTTTCGAATACGTCAAGGTCGACTCGGTCGACGAGGCGATGGCGACGCTGGACGAGCACGGCTTCGACGCGCGTGTGCTCGCCGGCGGTCAGAGCCTCATCCCGGCGATGCGCTACCGGCTGGCGCGGCCCGCGGTGCTCGTCGACATCGGCGGCATCGCCGAGCTCGCGCGTCTCGAGGAGAACGACGGCATGCTCCGGGTCGGCGCGATGGTTCGCGACCGGGCCCTCGAGACGTCGGATCTCGTCACGCAGCGCTACGGCCTGCTCAAGGAGACCTCCGACGTCGTCGCGGACCCGGTGGTGCGGTACCTGGGCACGGTCGTTGGCTCCATCTGCCACAACGACCCGGCCGGCGACTGGGCGGCCGCCGCGCTCGCCTCGCGCGCGCAGCTGGTCGTCCGCGGCAAGGACGGCGAGCGTACGGTCGGCATCGACGACTTCCTCGTCGACAGCTTCGAGACCGACCTCGGCGAGGGCGAGCTGGCGGTTGCCGTCCTGTTCCCGACCCCGGACGCCCGCACGGCCGGCGCCTACATGAAGATCGAGCGCAAGGTGGGCGACTTCGCGACCGCGGCCGCCGCCGTCCAGGTGCGCCTCGCAGAGGACGGCTCCGTGACCGAGGCCGGCGTTGCCCTCGCCGCCGCCGGCCCGACCGCGATCCGGGTCGAGGCGGCAGAGCAGGCACTCGTCGGGCGGTCGCCGAGCGCGGACGCGATTCGCGAGGCGAGCGACGCGGCGCGCGACACCGCCGACCCGGTTGCCGACCAGCGGGGAGGCGTGGACTTCAAGAAGGACATGGCGCGGGTGCTCGTGGCCCGCGGGCTTGCTCGAGCACTCGGTCGACTCGGAGTGGAGGTGGCGGCATGAACATCTCGGTCACCGTCAACGGGACGCGTCACGAATCGGATGTCGAGCCGCGGACGCTGCTCGTCTACTTCCTCCGGGAGCACCTCGGACTCACGGGCGCGCACGTGGGCTGCGACTCGTCGAGCTGCGGCTGCTGCGTCGTCGTCCTCGACGGCTCGACTCCCGTCAAGTCGTGCACGATGCTCGCGGTGCAGGCGGACGGCCACGAGGTGTCGACCGTCGAAGGGCTCGCCGACGGGGCGGAGCTGCACCCGCTGCAGCAGGCGTTCTGGGATCAGCATGGCCTCCAGTGCGGCTACTGCACTCCGGGCATGCTGATGACCGCGTCGGCGCTGCTCGCCGGGAACCCCGACCCGACGGAGGACGAGATCCGCGCCCGGCTCTCCGGGAACATGTGCCGCTGCACCGGCTACCAGAACATCGTCAAGGCCGTCTCGCAGGCGGCCGAGGCCATGCGCACGTCCGCCACGTCCGCCGAGGAGGCGCGAGCATGAGCACCGAGACCACGACCAGCCGTTCGCTCGGCCACGCGATGAAGCGCAAGGAGGATCCGCGCTTCATCCAGGGCAAGGGCCGCTACGTCGACGACATCGTGCTGCCGAACATGCTGCACATGGCCATCGTCCACAGCACCCACCCGCACGCGAACATCACGGGCATCGACACGTCGGCTGCACTCGAGGTGCCCGGCGTGGTCGCCGTCATCACGGGAGCCGACCTCGACGCAGCGGGGCTCGGCTGGCTGCCGACGTTCCACGGCTTCGACAAGCAGATGGTGCTCGCGATCGACAAGGTGCTCTTCGAGTACCAGGAGGTGGCTGCCGTCTTCGCCACCTCGCGGGAGGCCGCGCACGACGGTGCCGAGCTCGTCGAGGTCGACTACGAGCCCCTGCCCCCCGTCGTCGACCCGTACGACGCGGCGAAGGACGAGGTGCTGCTGCGACCGGACCGCGAGCAGCAGACGAACCACATCTACCACTGGGAGGTCGGGGACCGGGACGCGACCGCGCGCGCCTTCGACGACGCCGAGGTGACGGTCGAGGAGCGGGTCTGGTTCCAGCGCTGCCATCCCGCCCCGCTCGAGCCCTGCGGCTGCATCGCGGAGTTCGACTCGATGGGCCGCCTCACGTTCTACGTGACCTCGCAGGCGCCGCACGTCTACCGCACGGCGCTCGCCCTCGTCGCGGGCATCCCGGAGGACAAGTGCAGGGTCGTGTCACCGGACATCGGCGGCGGCTTCGGCAACAAGGTTCCCGTCTATCCGGGCTACGTGTGCGCGGTCGTCGGCGCGCTCAAGCTCGGCCGCCCGGTGAAGTGGATCGAGACGCGCACCGAGAATCTCACCACGACCGGCTTCGCCCGCGACTACCACATGGACGTCGCGCTGGCGGCCAAGCGGGACGGCACGCTCACGGGGCTTCGCGTCTCGACGACTGCCGACCATGGCGCGTTCGACGCCGCCGCCGACCCGTCGAAGTACCCGGCCGGCATGTTCGGCATCGTCACCGGGAGCTACGACTTCCCGACGGCCTTCGCGGAAGTCGACGCCTACTTCACGAACAAGGCCCCCGGTGGGATCGCGTACCGCTGCTCGTTCCGGGTCACCGAGGCGAGCTTCGCGATCGAGCGGGCGATGGACATCCTCGCCGACGAGCTCGAGCTCGACCCGGTCGAGCTGCGGCGCAAGAACTTCGTCGCGAAGGACAGGTTCCCGTACGACTCGGCGCTCGGCTTCACCTACGACTCGGGCGACTACCACGCGACCCTCGACAAGGCGCTCGAGACGATCGGCTACGAGGACCTCCTGCGCGAGCAGGCGGAGAAGCGGGCACGCGGCGAGCTGATGGGGATCGGCGTCTCGTGCTTCACCGAGGTGGTGGGCGCGGGGCCGTCGAAGCACTTCGACATCCTCGGGATCAAGATGTTCGACTCGGCCGAGATCCGGATCCACCCGACCGGGACGGGGATCGTCCGTGCCGGGACGAAGTCCCAGGGCCAGGGGCACGAGACGACATGGGCGCAGATCGTCGCCGAGGAGCTCGGGCTCGATCCCCAGGACATCCTCGTCGAGGAGGGCGACACGGACACCGCGCCTTACGGGCTCGGCACGTACGCGAGCCGCTCCACGCCCGTCGCGGGGGCGGCCATCACGATGGCCGCGCGGCGGATCCGCGAGAAGGCGCGCCTCGTTGCCGCGCACCTGCTCGAGGCCTCGCCCGACGACGTCGAGTGGCGCGACTACGCCTTCAACGTCACGGGCGCGCCGGAGAAGGCGGTGACCATGAAGGACGTCGCCTTCGCGGCGTACACCAACAATCCGCCGGGCGTCGAGCCGGGACTGGAGGCGACGTACTACTACGACCCGCCGAACATGACGTTCCCGTATGGGACGTACATCGCGGTCGTGGACGTCGATCGCGACACCGGTGAGACGACCGTGCGCCGATTCCTCGCAGTGGACGACTGCGGCACGATCATCAACCCGCTCATCGTCGAGGGTCAGATCCACGGCGGCCTCACGGAGGGCTTCGCGATCGCGTTCATGCAGGAGATCGCCTACGACGAGGACGGCGAGAACCTCAACACGAACTTCACCGACTACCTGATCCCGACCTCGCTCGAGACGCCGGTCTGGGAGACGGAGAAGACGGTGACGCCGAGCCCGCACCACCCGCTTGGCGCCAAGGGTGTCGGGGAGAGTCCGAACGTGGGCAGCCCGGCGGCGTTCGTCAACGCGGTCATCGACGCGCTCTCGCCGCTCGGCGTGCGCCACATCGACATGCCGCTGACGCGGGAGAAGGTGTGGAGGGCGATACGTGAGGCGGAGGCGCAGCAAGGAGCGGCAGCGTGAAGCTCGAGTACCAGGGGCAGGAGCAGATCACGGCGTCCACCGACGCGGTGTGGACGTTCATGAGCACCCCGGACACGCTGGGCTCGTGCCTCCCGGACGTGAAGGAGGTGGTGGTCCACGACGCGACGCACTTCGACGCCGTCGTGGGCGTGGCCGTCGGGCCGGTGCGGGGCAGATTCAAGTTCAAGCTCACGATCGAGCCCGACGAAGCAGCGCGGACGCTGAAGGTGGTAGCGATCGGCGGAGGAATGGGCAGCGCGGTCGACCTCGTCGCCAATGCGGCGATCTCGGGTGAGGGTGACGCTGCCGTGCTCGACTGGAGCGGCGAGGCCGTGGTACACGGCCCCGTTGCCAGCGTCGGCGGTCGCATCCTCGACCGGCAGGCGCGCAAGCTCGTCACCAAGACCTTCGAGAACGTGCGCACGCGGGTCGGGGGCGCCTGACGAGTATCGTTCCTCACGATGTCCGGGATCGACGAGTTCTTCGAGCGGGTCGCGGCGCTGCGGCGCGAGGGGACGGCGTTCGCGATTGCGACGGTCGTCTCCCGTCAGGGCCCGGTCAGCTCGCATCTCGGCGACCGCGCGATCGTGTTCGGGGACGGTCGGATGGAGGGCTTCGTCGGCGGCTCCTGCTCCCGAGACGTCGTGCGGGAGCAGTGCCTGGACGCGCTCGGTGCCGGGCAGCCGCGCCTCGTCTCGATCCGCCCCGACGCGGGTGAGGCGGAGATCGTCGGTGACGACGCGGTGCATGTGCCGATGAGCTGCGGCTCGAAGGGCGCCGTCGACGTGTACATCGAGCCGTTCGTGCCTGCGCGCACGATCGTGGTCGTCGGGTACACGCCGGTGGCCGAGGCGATCGTGCGCCTCGCGAGCGCGCTCGAGTACCACGTCGTGCACGTCGTCTCGCGCGACGAGCTCCGCGATGCGACCCGCGAGCCCGCGCGGACGCTGCCGCTCGACGAGCTCGGCGGCTTCCTGGCGGAGCTGCCGGCAACGGCGATGGCGTCGCTCGGCGTGGTCGTCGCCACGCAGGGGCACTACGACGAGGCTGCGCTCGATGCGGCTCTCCGGGCTCGTCCCGCCTACGCCGGGCTCGTCGCCAGCCCGCGCCGCGGGGCGGAGGTGCGCGACGAGCTCGCGTCACGAGGACTGCCTGCCGAGGACGTCGCGGCGCTGCGCTCACCGGCGGGACTGGCGCTCGGCGCCCGGCATCCGGGCGAGGTCGCCGTCTCGATCCTGGCCGAGCTGATCGAGCTCCATCCCTCGCCGCGCGTGTTCGCCGCGGCCATGCCCCCGCCGGTCGAGACGGGCGCCGCCTCACCCGCGCCCGACCTCGACCTCCCGCTCGCCTCCGCGATCGAGGGTCCGCCCGAGAAGGCCCACGACCCCGTCTGCGGGATGGAGGTCGTCATTGCCCCCGGCGCGGTCACTGCCGAGTACGAGGGCCAGACGTTCTGGTTCTGCTGCGGGGGCTGCAAGAAGCGCTTCGAGGCCGAGCCCGAGAAGTACGCGGCCGCGACTCGGTGAGCGCCACCGCGCCCGGCCCGCCGCCCGTCGTCCCGGCCGGAGCCGAGCCCGACGCCCTGCGCGCGCTCCTCCACGAGCGTGGCTACGTCGCGGGCGACGAGCTGGCGACCGCGCTCCAGCTCGCGCTCGCGCTCGGCAAGCCGCTCCTGCTCGAGGGGCCCGCTGGCGTCGGCAAGACGGAGGCCGCAAAGGTGCTCGCCGACTCGCTGGGCCGACGCCTGATCCGCCTCCAGTGCTACGAGGGTCTCGACGCCGCGGCCGCGCTGTACGAGTGGAACTACCCGCGCCAGCTCCTGTGGATCCGGCTGACGGAGCAGGAGCGGGCGAGCCCCGCGGAGCGGGAGGCCGAGATCTTCAGCGAGGAGTTCCTGCTCACGCGGCCCTTGCTGCAGGCGATCCGCGAGCAGGCTCCGCCGGTGCTCCTGATCGACGAGGTCGACCGTGCCGACGAGGCCTTCGAGGCGTTCCTGCTGGAGGTGCTCGGCGAGTGGCAGGTGACGGTGCCGGAGCTCGGGACGATCACGGCCGTCACCCGTCCGGCCGTGGTCGTGACGAGCAACCGGGCGCGGGAGCTCTCGGACGCGCTGCGGCGTCGGTGTCTCTACCTGTGGCTCGACTACCCGACCGTGGAGCAGGAGATCGCGATCCTCCGGGCACGGCTTCCCGCGATCTCCGAACGCCTCGCGGAGCAGGTCGCGCGCGTCATGGCGGTCTTCCGCGCGCTGCCGATGACGAAGGCGCCGGGCGTCGCCGAGTCGCTCGACTGGGCGACGGCGCTCGTCTCGCTGCACCGTGACGCACTCGACCCGGCGGTGCTGGACGAGGCCTGGAGCTGCGTCGTGAAGGTGCACGAGGACAGGCGGATCGTCGCCGAGGCGCGGCTTGCGCTCGTCGAGGCGATCGAGGGCGCGCCGCCGGGGGCCGGCCGTGTCGAGGCCGGAGGGCACGCCCTCGCGACCGACTTCGGGATCGGCAGCGTGTCCGTGCGCGACTGAGCGTTGGCCTACCCGCACGGAGACCTCGCCCACAACGTGCTCGCGTTCTGCGACGAGCTCCGGCGCGAGCACGGCTTTCGCCTCGGCACCGGGGAGGCGCTCGACGCGCTTCGGGCCACCGAAGCGGTCGGGGTCGCGGACGAGCAGGCCTTCCGGCTGGGCCTCTCCCTCGTCTGCTGCACGACACCGGCCGAGCAGGAGGCCTTCGGGGAGCTGTTCGACGCCTTCTTCTTTCCCGGGCCCCCCGGCCTGCCCCAGCACGCGCACGCGCAGCTCTCCGCGCGGGAGGAGGGGGACGAGCGAGCCTCGGAAGGCGAGGGCGGCCGTTCCGGCCCCCCGAGCGAGGAGGACGAGGTCGGCGAGGGGACTCCGGGTGACGCGGCCGCGGCCACCGCGGAGGTCGGAGAGGAGGACGAGGACGTGGCGTCGGAGACGCGCCGTGCGCGTGCGAGCCGCGTTGCCGCTGCGGGATCGGGCCCCGAGGTCCCGGCGGACGACGACGCGGCGATGCGCGCTGCTGCTGCGCACCTCCTCGCGCGCCTTCGGATCGGCCGGGCCCGACGGCTCGTCCCGCTGGCGCGGGGCCGGCGCTTCGACCTCCGTCGGACCCTCCGGGCCAACCTCGCCTCCGGCGGCGAGCTCGTCGACCTGCGCTTCCTCGGCCGCCCGCCCCGTCATCCCCGGATCGTCGTTCTCCTCGACGCCTCCCGCTCGATGGCGGCCCACCTCGATCCGGCACTGCGGTTCGCGCGCGCGCTCGCCCGGTGCTCCTTGCGCGTCGAGGTCTTCGTGTTCAGCACCGAGCTGGCCTGCGTCACCGCGCAGCTGCGGGCGCCAGGAGAGCACGTGATCGGCGACCTCGGCGAGGCCTACGGGGGCGGCACGCGCATCGGCGAGTGTCTCACCGCGTTTCTCCGGGATCACGGCGAGCGCCTCCTCGGCACCCAGACGCTCGTGATCGTCGCCTCCGACGGGCTCGACGTGGGCGACGTCGGGCTCCTGCGGGAGGCGATGCGGGCGCTCCGACGCCGCTCGGCGGGCATCGTCTGGCTCAACCCACTCCTCGAGACGCGCGGCTACGAGCCCGAGGCCCGCGCCATGCGGGCCGCGCTCCCGTACGTGACGACCTTCACGAGCGCCTCGGACGCCCCCGGCTTCGCACGTCTGGCGGAGACGGTTCCGCTGCGGTGCTGACCGCCGCCGACTGCCTCCGCGCGCGGCGCGGCGGCTTGGCGAGGGAGCTGCGAACGCCGTGACCGCGTCGCCGGGCGGCGCGCTTCCCTCCGCTCGCCGGCGGGAGACGTCGCAGGGAACCTGAGGAGGCGAGGGAGCGGGGCGCCGGCCCGGCCGCGCGCGTCCGTCGTGCTGCCTCACCCGGGCGACGCCTCCGAACGGTTAGTCTGCACCCGGTGAAGATCGGGATCGTCGTCCCGTTCTCCTGGTCGTTCTGGGGCGCGGTCGTCGAGCACGCGGAGCTCCAGGCGGCGGCGCTTGAGAACCTCGGGCACGAGGTCCGACTCCTCATGGGGAACGACCCACCCGGGCAGTTCACACGGGTGCTCCACCCGCGGATCGGCCGGCACGGCAACCCTCCGGGCAACGTGATCCCGGTCGGGAGGTCGGTCATCGTCCCCGCGAACGGGTCGCTCCCGAACATCGTCCTCTCGCCGCGCTCCTACTTCCGGATCACGCGAGCCCTCGAGCGCGAGCGGTTCGACGTCCTGCACCTGCACGAGCCCATGACGCCGACGATCTGCCTGGCGGCGCTGTGCGTGGCGCGGTGTCCCCTGGTCGCCACGTTCCACGCGTCCGGCGAGCTCGGCTGGATGCGCTTCGGTCTGCCGCTCTGGGGGTTCCTGATCGACCGCATCGACCACCGCATCGCCGTATCCGAGCGCGCGCGCGCGTCGCAGATGCGCTGGCTTCCAGGCGGGTACGAGGTGATACCGAACGGCGTGCTCGTGCCACCGCACGCTCGGGTCGGAGGGCGTGAGCACCGGATCGTGTTCGCGGGCCGCCACGAGCCGAGGAAGGGTCTCCAGGTCCTGCTCCGGGCCTGGCCCGAGATCCATCGCCGGAGCGGGCTTCGGCTTACCATCGCGGGCGCGGACCCACTGACGGTGCGTCTGCTCCTCGCACGGCTGCGCGTCGACGATGCGGGCATCGACGTCGTCGGCTTTCTGAGCCAGGACGAGCTGACGGCCGCGCTCCTCGCTGCGAAGGCGCTCGTCGCGCCGTCCATCGGCCAGGAGAGCTTCGGCATGGTCCTGACACGCGCCTTCGCGTGCTCGCTTCCGGCCGTCGCGTCCGACATCCCCGGGTATCGCGAGGTCCTGGAGCCGGAGGCGTCGGTCGCAGTCCCGGCGAACGATCCCGACGTGCTCGCGGACGCCGTCTGCGCGCTCGTCGCCGACGAGCCGCGTCGGGCGGCGATGGGTGAGGCCGCACGCCGGATCGCGGTCGAACGCTACTCCTGGGGTGGCATCGCACAGCGGCTCGAGCAGATCTACGAGACGGTGACGCAGCGCTCGCCGGAGGTACGTGCCGCGTGAACGCCGCGCGCAGTGCGTGGCGCTCGGGCTGGGTGCAGGCGCTCGTCGCGGTCGTCGCGTTCGTGGTCGCGGCCACGCTCCTGTGGTGGCGCGGGCCGGAGTGGGGGAGCGTGCTCGAGGCCTTCCGCATCGTCATCTGGAGCTGGATCATCCTCGCCTTCCTGCTCAACGTCGTCTCGACGCTCTTCCGGGCGCTCTCGTGGCGGTTGACGATCTCTCAGGCCCTGCCTCGCGCCGATCAGCCCCGGCTCGTCCACGTCCTGTCGTCGTTCGGCGTCGGCCTCCTCGCCAACGCCATCGTCCCCGGGCGCCTCGGCGAGCTCGCGCGTGTGGCGACGCTGCGCCGTCACCTCCCCCAGGCGCCGCACGGCACGAGTGCGACCCTCGTCGGAACGGTTTTCGCGCATCGGCTGTTCGACCTCGTTCCGGCCACGATTCTCGTCGTGTGGGTTCTGCTCACGGCGGAGGTGCCGCACTGGGCCGTCGTCTCCTTCGTCATCGCCGCGCTGGTGGGCTTCGCGCTCTTCACGATCGCCTGGCTCGGCGCCCGCCGCCACAAGCGGCCCGTCATGAGCGAGGGCGTCGGGAGCGTGAGGCACCTGCTCGGCATGGCCCGGCAGGGCCTGACCGTGTTGAAGGCGCCGCTTCCGCTCGCCGGGGCGGTTCTTCTGCAGTGCCTCGGCTGGCTCATGCAGCTCCTCGCGGTGTACGCGGCCATGCAGGCGTTCGACATCGACGCGCCCCTGCCGGCGGCGGGTCTCGTCCTCGTCCTCATGAACATCGCGACCATCGTGCCCTTGTGGCCGGGGAACGTCGGCCTCGTCCAGGCGGCCGTGGCGCTGCCGCTGCTCAACTACGGCGTGCCGTACGCCACCGGGTTCGCGTACGGGATCGTGCTGCAGGCGATCGAGATGGCCTGCGGTGTGGGGCTCGGGCTCATCGCGCTCGGGCGCGAGGGCATCTCGATCGCGATGCTCCGGCGGATGCAGGCGGAGGAGGACTCGAGCGAGGACGTGCTCGAGGGCGTGAGCGAGATGGTCGAGGAGCTCGAGCACGAGGCCGTCGCGCGTGAGAGCGCTTCTGTGTCCCGCTAGCCTGAAGGGCGTCTGTGGCGCCGCCGTCGCCGCGGCTGCCCTGGGGAGAGGGCTGCGCAGAGCAGGTGCCGAGGCCGACGAGCTGCCGATAGCCGACGGGGGCGAAGGCACGGCGGAGGCGCTGCAGGCGGCGCTCGGGGGTGCCTGGCGGGAGGCCATGGTGTCGGATCCGCTCGGCCGGCCCGTTGCGGCCCGGTGGCTCGTACTCCCGGACGGACGCGCGCTCGTCGAGGCTGCGGCCGCAATCGGGCTGCCGCTCGTGGCGCCCGCGGAGCGCGACCCGCTCCGCGCCTCGAGCCGCGGGCTCGGCGAGCTCGTGCTCGCCGCGCTCCGGGAGTCTCCGACGGCGCTCGTCGTCGCGCTCGGCGGATCCGCGACCGTCGACGGCGGTGCCGGAATGCGGGAGGTCCTCACGCGCCTCCCTGTGCCGACGACCGCGCTCTGCGACGTCCGCACCAGCCTCGCCGACGCGGCCCGGCTCTTCGGGCCGCAGAAGGGCGCAGCGCCCGAAGCCGTCCCGGTGCTCGAGCGCCGGCTCGCCGAGATGGAGGAGCTCCGCTCCTACGCGCTCCTCCCCGGCTCGGGGGCGGCCGGGGGTCTCGGGGCGGCGTTTGCCGCGCTCGGGGCCGACCTCGTCCCCGGCGCTCCCGCCATTCTCGACCTCGTGGGGTTCGACGACCGCCTCCTCGGAGTCGACCTCGTCGTCACGGGCGAGGGTCAGGTCGACGAGACGACGGCGGAGGGCAAGGCCCCCGGAGTGGTGGCCGCTCGTTGCGTCGCAGCTCGCGTGCGCTGCGTCGTCTTCGGCGGACGCGTGCGCGCCGCCGTCCCCGGCGCGGAGATGGTCTCGCTCTCCGGCGACCGGACGCGTGTGGAGGCGGATCTCGTGGAGCTGGGCCGGAGGCTCGCGGCCTAGCGGGCCTCGGCGACTGCGAGGCGATCCGCCATCGACTCGAGGAGCTTCCACGCGACCTGCGGGCGCGCCTCGACGAACGGCCGGAAGACGAAGACCGGGAGTCCGTAGGCCCTCACCTCGGTGAGCGCGGTCACGGTCGCCGTGCGCGGGCGGCGATCGATGAGGGCGATCTCGCCGAACGAGCCGCCCGGGCCGATCGTGGCGACCTCCTCCCCGTGGACGTCGACCGAGAGCTCACCGCTCTCGACGACGAAGAACATGAGCCCGCTCTCGCCCTCGAGCGCGATCTTGTCGCCGGCCGCGAAGTGCCGCTCGCTGAACTCGTCCGCGAGGCTGGCGAGGTCCTTCTCGTCGAGGTCGGCGAACAACATGACGTT
>Ga0233416_10000001_pt1 | contig 170494 bp, 171 predicted proteins | sample Sediment_Towuti__2_FD_188638 | JGI IMG/M metagenome (GOLD analysis project Ga0233416, IMG submission 188638) | Sediment microbial communities from Lake Towuti, South Sulawesi, Indonesia - Sediment_Towuti_2014_0_MG | ecosystem: Environmental > Aquatic > Freshwater > Lake > Sediment | place... | reverse complement strand
AGGCCATGAACCGGTCGGTGACGAACGTGATCTTCGGCGCCTTCGGCCAGGTGCAGGCCGGCGTCGGCCAGGCGCGCGCCGACGACGGGCGCACCGTGCGCGCCACCACGGCGGACGACGTCGCGGTTCAACTCTCGTTCGCTCGCAAGGTGATCGTCGCGCCCGGGTACGGGATGGCTGTCGCGCAGGCGCAGCACGACGTCCGGCAGCTCGCCGACCTCCTCGAGGAGAAGGGCGTTGACGTGAAGTACGCGATCCACCCCGTTGCGGGTCGCATGCCCGGCCATATGAACGTCCTCCTCGCCGAGGCGAACGTCCCTTACACGCAGCTCTTCGAGATGGACGAGATCAACCCGGAGTTCCCGCAGACGGACGTCGTCCTCGTCATCGGCGCGAACGACGTCACGAACCCCGCGGCCCGCTCGGACACGTCGAGCCCGATCTACGGGATGCCGATTCTGGACGTCGACAAGGCGGCCAGCGTCGTCGTCATGAAGCGCTCGATGAACCCCGGCTTCGCAGGGATCGACAACGAGCTCTACCTCGACCCGAAGACGACGATGCTGTTCGGCGACGCGAAGGACTCGGTTCTCAAGCTGATCAGCGCCGTCAAGGCGATGTAGTCAGGGCGTCCGGCGCCGGAGCGTCTTCGCTCCGAGCGCGAGCGCGGCGACGGTGACCCCGGCGACGACCGCCACGTCCACCCAGAAGCGCGGCCCCACCTTCACCTCCGTGGAGAGGCGGGCGAGCGCGTCGTAGGCGTAGGTCAACGGGAGGAGGGCGGACAGCGCCCGCAGCCATCCCGCCATCTCCTCGCGGGGGACGAGCAGCCCGCAGAGGAGGATCTGGGGCAGGACGAAGGCCGGCATGAACTGCACGGCCTGGAACTCGGTCCGGGCGAACGCGCTCGCAAAGAGCCCGAGCGCCATTCCGAGCACGGCGTTGGCGATCGCGAGCGCGATAACACCGAGTCGATGATCCGACTCGAGGCCGAGGAGGCCGAACGACAGGACCGAGACGAGCGTCGCCTGCACCGCTGCGACGAGCGCGAAGGCGAGCGCGTACCCGGTGAGGAGGTCGCCTCGCGCGATCGGCGTCGTCAGGAGCCGCTCGAGCGTGCCGGAGGTGCGCTCGCGGAGCATCGTGATGGAGGTGACGATGAACATCGCAACGAACGGGAAGAGGCCGAGCAGCGGGACGCCGAGCGACTGGAAGACCCGAGGCCGATTCTCGAAGAGCGCGTGCACGAGCACCTGCAGCACGCAGGGCACGGCGAGGAGCAGACCGACCGTGCGCGGGTCGTGGCGAAGCTGTCGGAGCACGCGCTGCGCGGTGGCTCGGGTCCGCCGGACGCTCACAACTCCACCGCCCGGTCGACGAGCGCCAGGAACGCGTCGTCGAGGCTCCCGGCGTCCGTCTCCAGCCTGAGCTCGCCGGGCGTGCCCGACGCGAGGACGCTCCCCTCGCGGAGGAGCACGAGCCGATCGCAGCGCTCGGCCTCGTCCATCACGTGGCTCGAGACGAGCAAGGTCGTCCCTCCCTCCGCGAGCCGGTGGAACGCCTCCCAGAGGTCGCGGCGGAGCACGGGGTCGAGGCCGACGGTCGGCTCGTCGAGCACGAGAACCTCCGGTCGGTTGAGCAGCGCCGCAGCGAGCGAGAGCCGAGCCAGCTCGCCGCCGGAGAGCGTCGAGGCGACCTGTCGCTCGAGCCCATCGAGACCGACGATCTCGACGGTCTCCGCAAGTCGCCCTCGAGCCACGCCGAGGATCGCGCCGAAGTACGCGAGGTTCTCCCGCACGGTCAGGTCTGCGTACACCGACGGGGCCTGCGTCTGGTAGCCGACGCGCGAGCGAAGCTCGGACGCGCCCGCGGGCAGGCCGAGCACGTCGACCGACCCGCCCGCGACGATCTGCGCACCCACGACGCAGCGCAGGAGCGTCGTCTTCCCGCTCCCGCTCGGGCCGAGCAGGCCCGTCACGCGCCCCGCCTCGACCTCCAGGTCGACGGCGTGCAACACCTCGCGACCGCCGCGTACGACGCGCAGGCCTGTGATCGAGACGGCTGCCATCCACCGGAATCAAACCGCGCGGTACTCTCGCGCGCATGGCCTTCGTCTTCAGCGCAGCCGACGTCGAGCGGGCCGTCTCCCCGCACGAGGCCTACGACGCGGTCCAGGACGCGTTCGTCGCGTTCGCCCGCGGGGCGTGGTCGATGCCGTCGAAGGTGTACGTCACGAACTACCCGGCGGGCGACTTCCGCGCCATGCCCGCGATCGGCGACGGCCACGCGCTCCTCAAGTGGGTCACCTCCTTCCCGGGGAACCCGGCCCGCGGGCTCCCGACGGTGACCGGGCTCGTGCTCCTGTCGGACGCGGGAGACGGTCGCCTGCTCGCGGTGCTCGACGCCGCCGCGGTCACGGCCCTCCGCACCGCCGCAGCGGGCGTGCTCGCCGCCGACACCCTCTGCCGAGCGGATGCCTCCTCCTACGCCGTGATCGGCTGCGGGGTCAACGGAGCGGAGACGGCGCGCATGCTCGTCGCCCGCGGGGTGACGCCGCTCGTGTGGGATCTCGACGAGGGGCGGCGTCGGTTCGTCGCGGAGCGACTCGGAGCGCGCGTCGCAGCAAGTGAGGAGCAGGCCCTTCGCTCCGAGGTCGTCGTCACGGTCACCCCGGGCGCGGTTCCTGTCTACGGCGAAGGCTCGCTCGAGACGGGGCAGCACGTGTCGCTCATGGGCGCCGACGGCCCGGGGAAGGCAGAGGTCGCGCCGGAGGAGCTCCGCCGCGCGCACCTCTTCTGCGACGACTGGGAGCAGGCGAGCCACGGCGGCGAGCTGGCAACCGCGGTCGCGCAGGCACTCGTGACGCGTGACCAGGTCACCGAGCTCGGCGCCGTGTTGACCGGCGATGCCGACGGCCGCCGAAGCGCTGAAGACATCACCCTCTTCGACTCGACCGGCCTCGCGATCCAGGATCTCGCGATCGCGAAGGCCGCCTACGCGAAGGCGGGCGAGCTCGACCTGCAGACGATCGACCTCTAACCGGAGTCCGCGGCCGCGGAGACCAGCTCCCTGGCGGTCGTGAGATCGCGCTCGTCTACGAGCACTTCGATGGGACCGCCGGTCGCGAAGCCCGAGGTCCAGGCGCCTGCTGCAACGTCCGTCTTGCGGTAGCCACACTCGAGGCCGTTGGCGCGAAGCAGGCCGCAAAGCATCTCGGCTTCGGCCTCGTCGTGAACGATCGTGAGCGTGACCGTTGTCACGGCGGCGCTAGTGCACGAGGAGCCGCGCGGGCTCGAAGAGATCGAGCAATTGGTCGCGGTCGCCAAGAATCGCCCGCGCGACGAGGCGTCCGCAGGCGAACCCCAGCACGTTGCCGTGCCCCGAGTACCCGCCCGCGACCCAGAGATCCTCGTGGCCGGGGACGTGGCCGACGACGGGTAGGAAGTCGAACACCATCCCGAAGATCCCCGCCCAGCGGTAGTCGATGCGCAGCGGGCGGCCGACGTGCGTCTCGACGAAGTGCTCGAGCGCGTCCTGCACGACCTGCGTGATCTCCTCGTCGGCTGTGAACTCGCTGTCGAGCGAGACGTCGCGGAAGCCTCCTGCGACGAGTCGCCCGTCCTCGGCTTGGTGCCAGTAGTCGAAACCGTGGCGACCGTAGTGCGGGATCGGGAAGAGCGTCTCCTCGAGCGGCTCCGTCGCGATCACCTGGCCGCGCGTCGGGACGACGAGGCCCTCGATGTCCCCGAGAAGCCCGCTCGGGTAGCCGTCCGTGGCGACGACGACCACGTCCGCGTCCACCTGGTCGACCGACTCGACGCGCGTGTGCTCGTGGATCTCGACGCCGGCATCGGCGGCCCGGTGAGCGATGCGCCGCACGAGTCGCGCGGGCTGGAGGACGCCGTCCGGCGGGTGGAAGATCGCGGCCGGGTACCGGCCGTCGAGCGACGCCGGAAGCTCGTCCAGCCACTCGGCCTCGAGTCCCGCGCCACGAAGCGCCTCGTACTCCTCGTGCAGCTCGTCCCGCTCTTCCTCGTCCGCGGCCAGCCGGAGACTCCCGGTGGGACGGAAGGCGTCCCCTACGAGCGACGCCAGCGCCGCGATTTCCGACTCCGTCCAACGCCAGATCGCCGCCGTTCGCTCCTCCCCGATCTCCGCGCGGAGCACAGGATACGGCGCCGACCCGCCGCGAAGAGCGAATCCTCCGTTCCGCCCGCTCGCTCCGCCCGCGATCTCGCGCGCCTCGAAGAGCCGGACCCGCAGCCCCGACTCCGCGAGTGCGAGAGCGCACGAGCAGCCCGTGATGCCGCCGCCGACGATCGCGACCTCGGCCGGGCCGTCGAGCCGCACGCGAGGAAGCGGATCGTGAGGCTCGGCGAGCCAGTACGAGAGAGCGGGCACGACCCGCGATCCTAGACGGCCGAGCGGTGGGCGCCGTCTACCAACCGGAGGTCGACGAGCGGTTGAGCTGGGCTACGATCGACTCGTGCCGGACCGGGTCGTGACCGTCGGTCTCCTGGTTCTCGGTCCGCTCGCGACGCTGGCGTACTTCACGGTCGACAGCGCAAGCTGGGCCGCCTGGGTCGGCTGGGCCGTCTTCGCCGCGCTCTTCGTGACCGGAGCGGTCCACACCGTTCTCACCCTGGCTCGGAGCCGCGTCCGAGCGCGCAGGCCGGGCGAGCAGGCTGACGACCGCGCTGTCGGCCGCGGGTTCTGGGCCGCCGGCACCGTGTGGTTTCGGGGCACGCGCAGCGGACGCGGGCGAAGGCACGCGGACGAGCCTCGAGGAGCCGCAGCCGATGCCACCAGCGCACCGCAGACACGCGGACAAAGGAAGTCCTCTCGCCCCGGAGACGGGATCGAGGATCTCTCCCGCTAGAGCGCGGCGCGGTAGACGCCATCCTCCAGCGCGATCCGGCCGGCGAGCTCGAGCTCGATGAGCGCGGCCGACGCCTCCGCCGGATCGACGCCGAGCGCGCGGACGAGCTCGTCGGCGGTGAGCGGCTCGTCGCGCAGGCGTCCGAGAACGGACTCCGCGACCGGCCCGAGCGCCGAGGTCGCCGAGTCGGTCGCGGTGAGGTCGAAGAGCTCGAGCACGTCCTCTGCGCCCGTCACGGGTGCCGCGCCGAGCTTCAGCAGCGCGTTCGTCCCCGCCGAGAGCGCGCTCGTCCTCTGACCCCTTGTTCGCTGCGCTGTTCGAGCCGATCCGTGCTCAGAAGCGAGCCTAAGTGCTGGATCCGGCCCACGGTCGGTCGGCGGCGCGAGGGAAGAGCGACATCGGTGGATGCCTCCTCAGACGACGATCGTGAAGACGAGGATCGCGACGACGAGACTCTGGACGCTGTGCACGGCGATCCCGATCCAGGCGCTCTGGTACCGCTTCGACGGATACGCGAGGGCAAAGGTGTCGATCACCAGCGTCGCGGGCATGACCCACGGCACGTGGACGTGGTAGAGGCCAAAAAGAACGCCGTTCGCAACCCAGTCACCACGCCCGAAAGCTTCGTTCATCCGCGGCAGGAGCAGCCCGCGGAAGAGGAGCTCCTCGCCGAGTACGGTGTTGAAGACCTGCATGAGAACGATGAGGCCGAACCAGCCCCAGGCGCCGCTCAAGAAGCTCTGACCTGCTTCCGAGTCCAGAAACGCTGCGAGGTCCCTGTCCTCCGGCACGCCGACGGCCGGGAGCGTCGACCCGACAGCGAACAGCACGATCAGAGGGATCAGGATCAGCCACAGCCTGCCGCCGACACGGCCGGTCCGCGGGCTCCGCGGCGAACGCAGCCAGAGCGCATCCTTGAGCCTCGACCAGCGGAAGGTGTGCTGCTCGCGCCAGACGAGGACGGCGACGAGGAAGGACTGCCAGATCAGGCCAACCGTGAGGCAGATAAGCAGCGCTTTCGCCATGGGCACGTTCCCGGTCCCGCTGAAGTTGTCCTCGAGGGCCGGAGCGACGAGCCACGCCAGCACTGCCATCGGAAGAGCCGCGACCGCCCACACGGCAAGGATCTGGGCGAGCGAGTACTGCCTTATCGCTGCGTATCGGTCAGCCTCTTCCGCCGGAGTCGCAGTCGGATGACCCACCGGCACGGGGACGCTCTGAGTCGACATGCGCATCACCTCTCTCTGGAGCTACGGAGCCTCACGCGTCCGCAGCATCGAGACATCAGCGAAGCCACTTACTGCCTGTTGTGGTTTCTCCGCGGTGCCCGGATGCGCCCAACGGCTCCGCTAATCCCTTGTGGGCCGCTTGTTCGAGCCGATCCTAGAGGGCTACTCGATAGACACCGTCCTCGATCGTCACGTGGCCCGCCAGCTCCAGCTCCATGAGCGCGGCAGCGCTCTGCGAAGGCTCCACGCCACACGCGCGCACGAGCTCGTCCGCAGTCAGCGCCTCGTCGCGCAGCTTCGCGAGCAGCGTGGACGCGGTGGGCCCAAGCGCCGGCGCGGCGGCCTCGCGCCGATCGATCCCGAAGACTTCGAGGACGTCTGCCGTGCATGTCACCGGGGTCGCGCCGAGCCTGAGGAGCGCGTTCGTGCCGGCCGACAGCCCACTCGTTCTCTCACTCCTTGTTGGCGGCGCTGTTCGAGCCGATCACCCTTGCTGGCTCGAGAAAGGCCCGAGAGGGGGTCCCGGAGCGCGTTCTCCCGCCCTGCCGCACAGGGTAAGGCGAGGAGCACAGTGCGTCCGCTTGCTGCGAACGTTGACTCTTACACACTGCCCTGCTAAGGATCCTCGCAACCGCGACGCAAAGGGGAGGTTGTCATGGTCGCGAGAACTGCAATAGCCGCCGTCCTCGGCTTGGCCGTCATGCTCGTCATCTCGCCTGCCGCCTCTGCCGACCGCCCAGTGCACATATCGGGGACGGAGACGAACGACCTATTCCTTGCCGACTGCGGCGCCTTCCAACTGCGCGATCAGTTCACGGTCGTGTTTAACGGCACGGTGTTCTCCGACAAGGATGGCAACGTGACCCGCGTCGTCGAGCACGTTGGCGGTTCCGACAGGTTCTACAACTCCGTGACCGGAAAGTCGGTGACCGGCACGATCAACTCCGGGGAGATTGTTGACTTGGTCAACGGCACGGTGACACAGAACGGAACGATCGGACGAATTACGGTGCCGGGTGTAGGCGTGTTCTTCTTCGACGTCGGGAAGTACATCATCGACTTCGAGGAGGGCCTCGTCTTCCTCGCGGGCAGCCATCACGCCTTTTTCGAAGAGGACTACGACAGGTTGTGTGAATTGCTCGCCTGACGCCGCGGAGGGTGGGCAAGGCTACTGACAAGGCGAGCGGGTCGTCCGGCCCGGACGAGTTGGCGCTCGTTTTCTCACCCATTGTTGACCGCGCTGTTCGAGCCGATCAGGCTTGGGGCTGACGACTGTGCCGCGCCGACCTCCGCAGCGAGCTCGCGGCCCGTTGGTTTCAGATCACGACCCGTACTGTCGGCGCTTCTCGGCACCCTTGGTTGAAAAGGTGTTCCAGAAGCGCTCGAAGTCTTCGATCTTCGTGGTCGCCAGGATCACCTCTCGCCTCCTCTGTCGCAGATTTTCCGGTTGCGGCGTCCACACTACGCCACTTCCATCAACAAGGTGAAACCGGGCCAACCAATCGCCGTCCGGCCGAGGACGCACTGGTCTTCTAACCCTGGGGCGCGACGGATGCCAGGAAAGCCAATCGCCATGAAGTTGAGCTGTCCTCGTGTGTAGACGCGGTCCTAGACCGCCGGCCGGTAAACGCCATCCTCGAGCGTCACCCTCCCGGCGAGCTCGAGCTCAATGAGCGACGCGGCAAGCGCGGCCGGCTCGATCCGCGCAACGCGAGCGAGCTCGTCAGCGGTCAGCGGGCAGTCGCGAAGCCGGGCTAGAAGAGCGTCGGCGTCGGGCCCGAGCGACGGAACGCGAGGTTGCGGAGCCTCGAGCCCGTACAGCTCGAGCACGTCCGCGGCCCGAGTGACTGGCCCTGCCCCGAGCTTGAGCAGCGCGTTCGTCCCTGCAGACAGCGCGCTCGTGATCTCCCCCGGCACGGCGAGCACGTCTCTGCCCTCCTCGAGCGCGAAGTCTGCCGTGATCAGGGCGCCGCTCCGCTCGCGCGCCTCGACGACCACCGTGGCGGAGCAGAGGCCAGCGATGATCCGGTTCCGCGCGGGGAAGCGCCACGGTGCGGGCTCGACGCCGGACTCGTACTCGGAGACGAGGAGGCCGTTCTCGCAGATCCGCCTCGCGAGCTCCGCGTGCGCCGCGGGGTAGTCGCGGTCGATCCCGCAGCCGAGGACCGCGACGGTCACTCCGCCCGCGTCGAGCGCTCCGCGATGCGCCTCGCCGTCGATGCCGCGCGCCATCCCGCTCACGACCACGAGCCCCGCGGCCGCGAGCTCGCGCCCGAGCGAGCGAGCGACCGAACGGCCGTACGAGGAGCAGGCCCGCGCCCCCACCACCGCCACCGCCGCGCCCTCGAGCGCGTCGTCGGAGGCGCCTCCCCGAAGGTAGAGCTGCGGCGGGGGGTCGTGGATCGCGGCGAGCAGCGACGGGAAGGCTCGATCCCGCCGGCCGATGCGACGGATCGCGCTCATGCGGCAGGGAGATCGCCCGGCATGCGGTAGGAGAGCGCCTCGGCCACGTGCTCGGGCCGCACGACGTCAGAGCCGGCGAGCGCCGCGATCGTCCGGGCCACGCGCGCGACTCGCGACCGCCCCCGCCCCGAGAGCGGGAGCCGGTCGACGGCGCTCGAGAGCAGCTCTGACGCAGCCTCGCTCCTGCGGGGAGCCTCCCCCTTGAGCCGGGAGCGGGCGGCGACGACGCGCTCGCGAACAGCCGCTGATGCCTCGCCGGGCGGTGCCGCCAGCTCGGCAGCGCGGGGTCGCGGCATCGCGACCGCGAGGTCGAACCGGTCGAGCAGCGCGCGCGAGAGCTTCTCGCGATATGCGGCGAGACGTTGGGCGGTGCACCCGCATTCGATTGCGGGATCGCCGCGCGCACCGCACGGACACATGTTCATGGTCCCGAGCAGCTGGAAACGGGCAGGGAAGATCGCGTGACCGCCGACCCGCGCCACTGCGACGAGCCCGTCCTCGAGAGGCTGCCGCAGCGACTCGAGGACGGAGCGGGGGAACTCGGGAAGCTCGTCCAGCAGCAGTACGCCGCGGTGCGCGAGCGACACCTCGCCCGGACGAGGATTCGATCCGCCGCCGATGACCGCCGGAGTCGAGGTGCTGTGGTGTGGCGCGCGGAACGGCGGCACCGTCACGAGCGGGTGGGCGCACGGAAGCAGCCCGGCGACGGAGTGGATGCGCGTCACCTCGAGCGCCTCGTCGCGTTCGAGCGGCGGGAGGGCCCCCGGAAGCCTGCGTGCGAGCATCGTCTTGCCCGTGCCGGGCGGGCCTGCGAGCAGCAGGTTGTGGGCCCCGGCCGCCGCGATCTCGAGCGCACGGCGCGCACGCTCCTGCCCGCGCACCTCTGCGAGGTCGGGGCACGCCGCGGTATCGAGAAGCTCGGTCGGAATGGGCTCGAACGTCGGCGTATCGATCTCCCCCCGCAGGTAGGAGACGACCTCGCCCAGATGGCGCACCGGCACCGGCTCGACGCCGGCGAGCGCCGCCTCCGGCGCGGACTCGGCCGCGCAGACGATCTTCGTCAGACCCGCACGTCGAGCCCCCTCGGCGACCGCGAGCGTGCCGGGGACGGGTCGGACGCGGCCGTCGAGCGCGAGCTCGCCGACTGCCGCGAGGCCCGCGAGCCGCTCGGGCGGCAGCTGCCGCGTCGCAGCCAGCACCGCGAGGGAGATCGGGAGGTCGAAGCCCGAGCCTTCCTTGCGCAGCGCGGCGGGAGCGAGGTTCACCGTGATGCGCCGGTTGACCGGCCACTCGAGCGCGGCGGAGACGACTCCGCTGCGCACGCGGTGCTTCGCCTCCTGGCACGCGCGGTCGGCGAGCCCGACGATGGCGAATCCGGGGACTCCGGGCTGGAGGTGCGCCTCGACCTCCACACGCCGCGGCTCGAGGCCGACGAGCGTGTGGGTGATCGCGCGAGCGAGCACGCACGCCACGGTAGGCACCGGCGCGCGACCGACGATCACGCGCCGGTGTCGGATGAGCTACGAAACGTCTACGGCGTGTAGCACAGCGCGTACACGGTGAACGTGCTCGTTTGCCCGCTGTTGTTGATCCCGACCGCCGAGAATCCGATCACCTGATTCTGCGCGTTCTGTATCGGCTGGAGTTCGCTCGTCACGAGGTCGTACAGCACGTTGTCGTCACTCCAGTGTGTGCCTCCCGAGATGGCGCGCTCGTTTCCGCTGCACTGGCTGGTCACACGCGCCTTTCCGAACCCGAGTGGCGGATCCACGATCTGGACTGACTGAGGCCTGACGGTGATCGCCCCGATCACTCCGGCCGGGCCGGCGGCGCCGGCAGCCCCGGCGGGACCCGCAGGTCCCGCGGGCCCCTGAGGCCCGGTCGGGCCGGCGGGCAGCTGCCCGGGTGCAAAGTCGACTCGGAGCAGCGAGCGGTTCGCCACCTTCGCCGAGTTGACGGCGTTGTTGCGGATCTTCGGGTTCGTGACGGCGCCGTTCTTGAGCTGGAGGGTTCCGACGCTGTTCCTCCCGAGCTGAGTTGCCGCCGCGAAGCTCGTCCCGCCGAGCGCAACGAGCAACGCGACGCAGGCCACGATCATCGCCGGCGAGGGCCGGCGCAAGAGCTTTGGCATGTCGTTCCCCTTTCCGATCGCTCTGGGCCAGGCTACCGCGGTGGGCGGTCGACTCCCCGTGCCCACACAGGGTTCTTACGTTCCCCGTACAGACACCAGAACCGATTCGAAGTACTCCCCCGCTCGGCGACCCGTTCGCCTGTTGACGTGACGCTCGAGCCGCTCGACGAGGCGCAGTCCGGCGCGCTGGAGGATCTCCGGGTAGAGCTCACGCCGATCGTTCACGACGATCAGCACCGGGGCGTCCTCGTCGAGCCTCTCGGCGCAGCGGCGGAGAACGGCGGCGATCCCGTCCACGTACCCCCGAAGCGCCGCCACGCTCGTGCCGCGAACCGCGGCCCCGAGCTCGCGCTCGCGCCGGTCCGGCAGCCCGAGGAGCTCATAGGCGTACCGGTGCTGCTCGTGGTAGTCGATGAGCCCCGGGTACGGAGGCGACGTGAGGAGCGCGTCGAACGGGCCGTCGAGCGCGACCTCGCGCGCGTCGCCGTGCACGACCTCGACCGCGCGCTCCTCGTCGCGCACCCGCGCGAACTCCTCCAGGCGCGCGAGCGTGTCGACGAGATAGCGGGCCAGGAACTTGTTCGCCTCGCTCACCGGACGACACGTGCGGCGGTGCTTGTGACACCAGTACGGCTCCCGCTGCGGGGCCTTCGGAAGCTCGAGGTCGTAGTGCGTCGTCAGCCTGGCGGAGCGGGCTGCACGCGCGAGGACGACGCGGAGGACGTCACCGTGCGCGTACTCGTCGAGGAGCGACCTGAAGTGCAGCAGCTCAGCGGCCGCGCGCGGTGCGTACCACGTCCGCACGTATCCACTCGGACGCGCGGTCGCGCATCCGAGGCGCGCCGACGCGGCGAGGAGGTCCCGCTCGAGCGCGGACAGGTCGTAGCGCGCGGTCTTCACCTGCATCAGGAGGCAGTTGAACGAGGCGACGTCGACTCCGACCGCATCGCGGCCGGACTCGAGGCATTGGACGAGCGTCGTGCCGGATCCGGCGAAGGGGTCGAGGACGCGCCCCGCCGGTCGTACGTAGCGGTCGAGGAGCGCCTCCACGAGCTGCGGCACGAACTTTCCGAGGTACGGGTGGAGGCGATGCACGTGCTTCGTGCGCTCGCGCTCGGGCAGCTCGGTCTCCGACCACGAGAGGTGCAACTCCGGGGAGAGGGCATCGTAGAGCGCGGCTTGCGTGGGAGCCATGGACGCAGCTTTCGACGGCCCCGTGGCGGGTCCTACGTCAGCGGGACCCGCTCCACGCGGCGCCCCCGGACTCCGGCCGCCTCGAGGACGAGCTCGAGCCCGGCGAGGTGGGGATGGGCCGCGAGCCACCCGGCCGCTGCCGTTCGGACGCGTCGAACCTTCTCGTGATCGATCATCTCGAGCGGATCACCGAACGCCGAGCCGCCCTTTTCCTTTACCTCCACGACGACAAGGCGACGGCCCCGCCTGAGCACGAGATCGAGCTCGTAGCGACCGACGCGCGCGTTGGCGGCGAGGAGTCGGTAGCCGCGAAGACGATAGTGAAGGAGAGCGCGCCGCTCGCCCCGGTTCACGCAGCCTCGTAGCAGGCGGCCTGGAAGGAGCGGCGATGGAGGTCGGTCGGGCCGAACGTGCGAACGGCGTCGGAGTGCTCGGGCGTGATGTAGCCCACGTGAGACACGAATCCGTAGCGCGGGTAGAGCGCGTCCAGCCGGCGCATCACCCGATCGCGTACGACCTTCGCGACGATAGATGCGGCCGCGATCGCCGCGCTCTTCGCGTCGCCGTCCACCACCGCCCGGTGGGGCGGCGCCGACGGCCCGAGCCGGAACCCGTCGACGAGGCATGCATCGGCTGGGGGGTGGAGGTCGGCGAGGACGGCGCGCAGGCCGGCGAGATTCGACCGGTGCAGACCGTCGCGGTCGATCGCGCCGACCGGGAGGACGCGCACGCTGATCGCCGACGAGCACTCCACGATCGCCTCGAAGAGCGCCTCGCGCCCGGTGACGGAGACCTGCTTGGAGTCGTTCAGCGCGGCGAGCGGTCGTACCCGCGCGCCGCGAAGCAGCTCGTAGTCGAGGAGGACGCCCGCGACGACGAGGGGCCCGGCGAGCGAGCCGCGCCCCGCCTCGTCGGCGCCGGCGACGAAGCGCACGCCCAGCCTGCGATCGAATCCGAGGAGCCGCTGGCCGCTCGACCGAGACACCGGCCGAGCATAGACGCTAGCTCTGCCGGAGCTCGCGGACCCGCGCCTTCTTCCCCACTCTCTTGCGCAAGTAGTAGAGGGCCGAGCAGGAGTAGTCAGGTGTCGTCATGAGGGGCGAATCGGAGTTAGAAGGCGGAAACGGGGGCGTCTTGCCCCCGCTCTCTGGTCGTCTCTTGTCGCCTGCGCGTAGCACGGCGCGTAGCACCGTGGGCGGGCGCTCGGCTCAGGTGCCGCCGACGGCAACCCGAGACGAGGGGTCAGCGCTTCAGCGTCCGAGGACGGCGTGCCGGTCGCGTGCGTGGTCTCTCTCGAACCGAGGATCTGGCGGCTCGGCGGGCTGCCTATGGGTGCCATGGCCCGGCGGACGGCTAGAAGATCGCCTGGATGATGATGACCGCGAGCGCTGCGTCCGCGATCAGGAGCAGCGGTGTGAGGGAGGCGGCCCGCTGCCGGTAGGCCCAGCGGCGAACGGACCACAGGAGGATCGCGGCGGCGGCGACCAGGTACGCCGCGGTGGCCGAGTAGCCAGGTGCTCTTGACACGTAGGGCGGCAGGTCGGCGAACGCGATCTGGTGGAGGAGGAGCGCGGCGAACCCGACGGTCAAGACCGCAAACACCGCGATCTCGAAGGCGAACACTCTCCGCCTCCTGGGCGGCTCGCTGACGGCTCCTGTCGTCATGGCAACAACCGGCCAATGCCGGAAGCCCCAGATCAGGGACAAGCCCATGAGGCTCGCGGCCAGCAGCGAGCTCAGCGCCACTCCCACGGTCGTGCGCGGGAACTCGCTCTGCGGAAGGTAGGCGTCCATCCGCGCGAAGAACTGCGATTCGTACTCGGACTCGCTGAGACCGATGTGGGTCTCGAAGGCGGACGCGAAGGAAGCGCCGTTCCCCATGTCGAGCATCACGGCTGCGAGGTCTTTCGGCGATCTGCCCAGACCGTCGGTGTCGAGGAGGTAGTCGACGGCGAGGTGGGCCATCGGGTAGTAGTAGTTGGGATACGAGTCCGCCACCTCCGAGGGCGGGAGGTCGACCCTCCACGCGATCGGATTGATCCGGCCGTACTTGGCGATCCGCGCGTTCATGTCGTCGAGCGTCCGGGGTGCGGCGGTTGTTGCTCCTCCCGAAAGGGCTTCGGCCGTGCCCTCGCTGAACCACACCGGCATGCGGCGCGGGTCACCGACGGGGATGTCGCCCGTGTAGTTGCCCTTCAGCAGCGCTTCCACCACGTGGACCAGCTCGTGCTTCACGTCGAACCGGAGCCGGGCATCGGTGCGCTCCACGTCACTATCGAACGACGGGATGATGATCCCGGCGTAGTACGCCGTTGCTCCCAAGCTCAAACCCTCGAGTTCGAGTGCGTGGTAGCGACTGGCGTAGATGTCGATCTTGTCCTGGCCGGCCGGGAAGCGGAACATCGTCGCCGGGTCGACACCCATCTCATCGACAACTTCGACGAGCACCTCCTCGGCGAGGGCGCCGAGCCGCTGTCGCGCCTTCAGGCTGGCGCCGTCGCTGTACACGACGAAGTGCTGGGTCTCGTACGGGTGGCCGTCGTGAGGCCACCAGAAAGCCGGGCCGCGCCCGTACCACGAGCCGCTGTCGACCATCTCCCCTGTTTCAGTTGCTTTCTCCGAAGACGGCGATGTGCCACAAGCTGAAGCGAGACCTACTAGGAGCAGAGCACAGACCGCGAGCACGATCGCACCGATGCCTCTCCTTCCGGACAAACGCCGGGACGCGACCACGCCCACGCTGCGCACACGCAACCTGCCCGCCTCCTTGCCCATCAAGGTGCACCTCACCACTCGCGGCCGCATCAGGGCAGCCGCTGACCCCGCCTTCCTGGAACTACCGAGGTCAGCGCTTCAGCGTCCAGAGGACGGCGTGCCGGTCGCCTTTCTTCGCCTCGTTCCAGCCGACGATCTGGCCTCGATTGCTGATGGCAAGCGCCCCGCTCTGCTTACCGTCCGGAAGCGTTCCGAGGTCGCGCATCCTCCCTTCTCCCAGAGGAAGGCGTGCTCGTTGAACAACGAGTCCAGTCGCTCATCGACCGACTCCCTCGGCGCGCATAGAGCGAGATTCCGTCTCGGGGGTACCGGAACCCCTCCCGAACCCCTTCCATCGCCTTAGCGCGGCCATGTGCGCTGTCACGTCGATCCTGTAGGCACCGACGGCACTCGCCGTCGCCCTCCTCGATCCTGAAGTTCGCCCGGTGGAGGACCTTCCCGCAGCGTGTCGCCAACCCGTCGGGGTCGATCAGGTGCGCGAGTCCCGACCGCTTGTGCCGGGCGACGGTCACCCGGTCCTCCTGCCATTCTGTTCGTCCGTGGACTCGGAGCAGCTCCACGACGAGCTACCGGACGAGGGGTACTGCCCCGCGTGCCGACAGGAGATGTACGCGCACGAGGTCGAGCGCAACCAGCCCGTCTGAGACGCCTGCGACCGGCGACTCGAACGGCAGCTTGTCGCGTGGCTCGACTTCGCCGCCGCGATCCGCGACGAGTAGCCGCAGGGCTGAGAGCTGAGGTCTAGGCCGCGATCAGCCCGCACCGGAGACGGCTCCTACGGCAGCGCGGGTATGTGGCGCGTGCCTTCAGGGTCGTCTTCTCCTCGGGAGTCGAGCGGGGTTGACGGATGTGGCGAACGGCCCGCAAGGGCCGAGCGGCTCATTGAGCGAGCGACTGGCCGGACGAGCTTCCATCCGGGAACGAGATCGGGGGATGAGCGTGTGAGGGGTGCGCACGACGCTACTACCGCCGTCGAACGCCGCACCCCGGAACGTGAACGGGTCGCCTGGAAGCGACCCGCTCGACCCAATGCACTCGTGAACGCCCCGATGCGCTCCCGAATGACGACGGCGAACATACCACCGTCGGCGGCGGTCATCCAGATACCACCGACGAGCCTGCCGACGCGAGGTGGGGATACTCGTCGGTATCGGACCACGAAAGCTCACCGACCTGAGAGCAAGTCCGGGAGTTGCGGCGGCGGCGACGCACAGGTCCTCCGTGAAGTCGGGGCGGCGAGAGCCTTGCGCGCAGCAGGCGCGTAGCACGGCCCCTCTCGTGGTTGCGCCGAAGGTCTAGCTTTGGCGCAGTTCCCGGACGCGCGCCTTCTTCCCCACTCTCTTGCGCAAGTAGTAGAGCTTGGCGCGGCGAACGTCGCCGATGGCTGCGACCTCGAGCTTCTCGATCTTCGGTGAGTGCAGCGGGAACGTCCGCTCGACGCCGACCCCGAACGACTGCTTGCGCACCGTGAAGGTTTCGCGGAACCCCGAGCCCTGGCGCTTGATGCAGATGCCCTCGAAGACCTGGATGCGCTGACGGTTGCCCTCGATCACCTTGAAGTGCACGCGCAGAGTGTCCCCCGCCTTGAACTCCGGCAGGTCCGTGCGCAGATGGCGCTGCTCGAGGCTCTCGATCGTCGTGTTCATCAGAGAGGAGGGCCGTGAGGCCGGCGGGGATGGTACCAGTCGTCGCAGTGGTCGTCTTCGCCGCTCCGTGCGGGGCCCGCCCTCGCGGATCCCGTGCTCAGCGGAAGGAGATGCGCTGAGGCGGCCAGTAGGTCATGAAGACCTTCCCGATGATGTTCGCGCGCGGCACCGAGCCCCACACCCGCGAGTCGCAGGACTGGGATCGATTGTCGCCCATCACGAAGTACTTGCCCGGGGGCACCTTGAACGTCTCCGCAAGTCCGACGTCGCGGCGATCGTGCTCGATGTACGGCTCCTCGAGGCGGCGCCCGTCGATGTAGACGAACGCCGCGCCCTGCCGGAGCCGGATCTGCACCGTCTCGCTCGGGAGCCCGATGATCCGCTTGACGAACGTCCCCCCAGCGCCGCACTTCGCCCTCGCCGCGGGCGGCGTCTCGAAGACGATCACGTCGCCCCGTTGGGGAGCACGGAAGTGGTAGATGAAGCGGTTCGCGAGCACCCGGTCGGAGAACCGCGCCTCGCAGCCCGGGGCCGGTCGGGCGCAGTGCAGCGTCGGCTCCATCGACGACGACGGGATTCGGTACGGGTTGATCACCCAGGCCTTGATCGCGAGCACGATCGCGATCGCCCCGACGATCGTGACGATCCAGTCGACGATGATTCGGGCTCGCCTCGGAAGCCGTCCGGTGACCCGATCCAGCGGGTGATGGAACTCGTGCGCATGCTCCGCGTGCGTCGGCTGCGAGGGAGGCGTGGGCGGCCACGAGAACGGAGGCGCGGGCGGGGGAGGCTCCTGCAACGACTGCGGCGTCGGCCACTCAGGCTGCTCCGACCGGCCGTCGCGAGCCTCCGGCTCCAGTCCCACGGGCCGCGGCGTCTGTTGCTCCTCGGTGCCGCTCATGTCGCGCTCCGCACCCGGTCGCGCCGCCAGGCGGCGATACGGGCATGGTCACCGGAGAGCAGGACCTCGGGGACGCTCCAGCCGCGGAACTCCGCGGGCCGGGTGTAGTGCGGGTACTCGAGGCCGCCGTCGAGCGCCGCGGAGAAGCTCTCGACCTCGCCCGAGCCCTCGCTCAGCGCACCCGGGAGTCGTCGGGCCACGGCGTCGACGAGCGCGAGCGCAGGGATCTCCCCGCCCGAGAGCACGTACGGCCCGATCGAGACGACGTCGCTCGCGAAGTGGTCGAGGATCCGCTGGTCGAAGCCCTCGAACCGTGCCGAGAGGAGGGTGAGCGTGGGCTCGCGGGCGAGCTCCTCGACCAGCTCCTGGTCGAGCTGGCACCCCTGCGGCGAGAGCGCGACGACGCGGTGGTCGGGAACGCCGCCGTACACCGCGTCGAACGCCGCCGCCACGACGTCGACCCGCAAGACCATCCCGGGCCCGCCGCCGTACGGCTCGTCGTCGACCTGCCCCGCGCTGAGCGGCGTCGTGTCGCGGTAGCTCAGGACCCGCAGCTCGAGCGCGCCCCCGAGCACCGCGGCCAGCGGGCGGCGTTCCCGAATCCACGCGAACGCATCGGGGACGAGCGTGAAGACGTCGAGACGCACGAGCGGGAACCGTAGCCGTCAGTCCGTGAACCCGGGGTTGAGAAGCACCCGTCTGCCAGCGAGGTCGACGTCGCGAATGCAGTCCTCGACGAGCGGCAGGAGCAGACCCGTGTCGAGCTCGAGCGCGTCGTTCGCAGGCCCCGGGAGGACGTTGGTCACGACGCCGACGAGAGCGCCGCGCTCGTCGAACACCCTCATCCCCACGAGATCCGCGACGTAGTACGAGTCGGGTGGCAGCTCTGCGAGCTCCTCACGGGGGATCATGAGCTCGGCGCCGCGCTCGACCTCGTGGTCGAGTCTGATCGCGAGACGCCTGCCGCCGATGCGTCGCGAGGCAACGACGGTGGCGCGCTCGCCGGCGACGATGAGCTCCGCCCCGGGGTCGAAGCGACGCGGATCCTCACTGGCCCCCTCCACGACGAACGCCCCGTCGACGCCGTGGGGACGGCCGACCCGGCCGACGCGAACGAGGTGGGTCCGACGCTCAGCCGGCAATCTCGAGGAGATACCGCTCGTGCGCTCTCGCGCCGGCCGCGCGCACGATGCTGCGCAGCGCACGTGCGATGCGGCCTTGTCTGCCGATCACCTTGCCGACGTCGTCCGGGGCGACGTGGAGGTGGAACACGACGACGTCCTCACGCTCCTCCGTCTCGACGCGAACGGCGTCAGGCTGGTCGACGAGCCGTCGCGCGATCCACTCGAGGAGCTCAGCCACCCATGCCTGCGGCCTTCATGAGCCTCGAGACCGGCTCGGTCGGTTGCGCCCCCTTGGCGATCCAGTCCTTGATCTTCCCCTCGTCGAGGTCGATCGTCGAGGGATCGGTCTGCGGGTTGTAGCGCCCGACGATCTCGATGAAGCGTCCGTCGCGCGGGGAGCGCGCGTCCGCGACGACGACGCGGTAGATGGGGTTCTTCTTCGACCCGACACGGGTCAACCTGATCTTGACTGCCATACCTCTTCTCGTGCCTTTCTGCTCGACTGAGCGTGGAAGGCTAGCTCTTTCGCGGATTCCGACGCGCAGCAGCAGCGCCACCGCCGATCGGCGCGTCCTGCCGGCGCGGTCTCGCGGTGCACCCTCGTCATCGGGGTCGCCCCGGGGGCTGCAGGCCCGGAAGCGTCGGCATCTTGCCCTTCCCCATCTGCTTCATCATCTTCGCCATCTGCTTGCGGGCAGCCATGAGCTTGTTCACCTCGTCGAGCGACGTCCCGCTCCCGGAGGCGATCCGACGACGGCGCGGGGTCGAGATGATGTGCGGCATCCGCCGCTCCTGCGGCGTCATCGACAGGACGATCGCCTCGACCCGCGCGAGCTGACGCTCGTCGAGGTCGAGCCCCTGGAGCTGCCTCCCCATGCCCGGCACCATCTTCAGCACACCCTGCAGCGGCCCCATCCGGCGCAGCATGCGATAGCTCGCGAGGAAGTCGTCGAACGTGAACTCGCCCGCACGCAGACGCCTCTCCATCTCCGCCTGCTCGTCCTCCGCAACGGCGGCCTCGGCCTTCTCGATCAGCGTCAGCACGTCCCCCATCCCGAGGATCCGCGACGCCATCCGGTCGGGGTGGAAGTACTCGAGCTGGTCGATCTTCTCGCCGACGGACGCGAGCTTGATCGGGCGGCCGGTGACGGCCTTCACCGAGAGTGCCGCACCTCCGCGGGCGTCCCCGTCGAGCTTCGTGAGCACGACCCCGTCGAAGGCGACCCGCTCCTGGAAGGCGAGGGCGACGTTCACGGCCTCCTGCCCGGTCATCGCGTCCAGCACGAGGAGCACGTTCATCGGCTTCGTCGCCGCGACCACGCGCTGGAGCTCGTCCATGAGCTCCTCGTCGACGTGGAGCCGGCCGGCGGTGTCGAGAATGACGACGTCGAGGCCGTCGCCACGAGCGCGGTCGAGCCCGAGGCGGGCCGCCGCGACCGCGTCCTCTCGGTCGAGCGCGTACACGGGGATCTGCACCTGGCGACCCAGCTGCTCGAGCTGGTCGACGGCGGCCGGGCGCTGGAGGTCGCACGCGACGAGCCCGGGCCGCTTCCCCTCCCGGCGCAGGAGGACGGCGAGCTTGGCCGCGGCGGTCGTCTTGCCGGAGCCCTGGAGCCCCGCGAGGAGGATCACGGTCGGAGGACGCCCGAACGCGAGCCGCGAGTCGCCCGAGCCCATGAGCGACGTCAGCTCCTCGTGCACGATCTTCACGACCTGCTGGCCGGGCGACAGGCTCTTCAGGACCTCCTGCCCGAGCGCCCGCTCCTTGACGGTCGCCGTGAAGTCCCGCGCGACCTCGAGGTTGACGTCGGCCTCGAGGAGTGCGAGCCGAACCTCGCGCATCGCCTTCGAGACCGACTCCTCGTCGAGCCGTCCGCGACCGCGGAGGCCCCCGAGCGCGTCTTGCAATCGATCTGAGAGCGTGTCGAACACCGGCCAGAAGTGTACGTCCACCAGTTCGTGCGCTTCGACACGTGGACGCGGCCCATGCATCTTCCTAGACTCGGCCTGTGCCCGCCGACGCCGAGCCTCGACGCGACCTGCCCGAGGGCACCGTCTCCCTGCTCTTCGCCGACGTCGAGGGATCGACGCGGCTGCTCTACGCCCTCGGCCAGCGCTTCGCGCCGGCGCGGGCGCGTCTCCGGCAGATCGTGCGGGAAGCAGCAGGGGAGCACGCCGGCCACGAGGTCGACTGGGCGGGAGACGGCGTCTTCCTCGCGTTCGCGGGCGCGCGCGAGGCCATCGGCGCTGCTGCGACCATCCAGCGAAGACTGGCCGCGGAGCCCGCGTCCGAGGGGCACGCCCTCCGGCTCAGGATCGGGATCCACACGGGCGAGCCGCAGCTCCTCGACGAAGGCTACGTCGGAACCGACGTCGTGATCGCTGCGCGGATCTGTTCCGCGGCGCACGGAGAGCAGGTCGTCGTCTCGCGCGCCACGCGGGAGGTCGCCGGCGACGACCCGGGGAGCGGCGTCGCGTACCGCCCGCTCGGGAGGCACCGCCTCAAGGACGTCCCGACGGCGGAGCACCTCTACCAGCTCGTCGTCCCTGGCGTGAGGGAGGAGTTCCCTCCGCTTCGCACCCTCGGCGCCGCGAGCCTCCCGGCGCTGCACCACCGCCTCGTGGGGCGAGCCGCCGCACTCGAGCGCATCGACGCACTCTTGCGAGCACCGGAGGTTCGACTCGTGACGATCACGGGGCCCGGAGGCGCTGGAAAGAGCCGGCTCGCGCTCGAGGTGGCGGCAGGTGCGGCGGCCGAGCGACCGGTGCACCTCGTCGGGCTCGCCCCGGTCACGCACCCCGACCTCGTGCCGGATGCGATCGCGCGCGCGCTCGGCGTGCGCGAGTCGCCCGGCAAGCCACTCGCACAGTGCATCGCCGAGGAGCTCGACGGAAAGGGCGCGCTTCTCTTCCTCGACAACCTCGAGCATCTCGCGCCGGCCGCGGTGCACGTCGCCGAGCTTCTCGACCGGGTGGCCGACGTCGATGTCCTCACGACGAGCCGAGCGCCGCTGCGCCTGGCCGGTGAGCACGTGCTCCCGCTCGGGCCGCTCTCCGTCGAAGACGCCGCGACGCTCTTCGTCGAGCTGGCGGCCGCCCGGGGCGTCGTCCTCCAGCCCGACACCCTCGCCTCGGTGCACGAGATCTGCCGACGCCTCGATGGGCTTCCGCTCGCCATCGAGCTCGTCGCCGCGCGTCTCGCCGTCCTCCCTCCCGCGCAGATCCTCGCCGCGCTCGACGAGGGCCTCGCGCTCGAGATGGAGGGGCCGATCGACCTCCCCGAGCGCCAGCGCACGCTTCGCGCGGCGATCGACTGGAGCTACCGGCACCTCACCGAGAGCCAGCAGGAGCTGCACGGCGCGCTCGCCGTCTTCGCCAACGGCTGCGCCCTCGACGACGCGGGCGCCGTCTCGGCCGCGGGGTCGCGCTTCATCCCCGATCTCGAGGCGCTGGTCGCGTGGAGTCTCGTCCGGAGTGACGTCACGGACGGCGACCTGCGGCTCACGATGCTCGAGACCGTGCGGGAGCACGCCCTCGAGCGTCTGCGCCGAGAGGGATCGCTGGACCGGCTCCGAGACCGTCATGCCGAGCGCTTCCTCGAGCTGGCGCTCGGCGCGGAGAGCGAGCTCACCGGGCCCGAGCAGGCCGCGTGGCTCGCACGGCTCGAGCGGGAGCTCGACAACGTCAGGGTTGCCCTCGACTGGCTGCTCGCGTCCGGACGCGTGGAGGACGCGCTCCGCACGATCTCTGCGCTCGAGCGCTTCTGGCTCGCGCACGGGCACGTGGGCGAGGCGCGGAGGCTCCTCGGGTTCGCGCTCGCCCTGGAGGTCGACGCCTCAACCGACGTCCGCGCCGATGCGCTCTGGACCTCCGCGCGCCAGGCCGCGGCTCAGAGCGATTGGGACGCGGCGGCTCCGCTGTTCGAGGATGCGCTCTCCCTGTACCGCGCGCAGGGGCGTCGCCGAGAGGTCGTGTTCGCGCTCTCGGAGCTGGGAGCCGTCGCCGTCCATCAGAAGGACGTCGAGCGTGCCGCCGAGCTCTGCGAGGAGGGGCTCTCGATCGCTCGTGACCTCGGCGACGCGCGTGCGACGTCACGGGTGCTGGCCCTCCTCGCCGACGTCGCGCGCGCGCAGGGCGAGCACCACCGCGCGCTCGACGCCTCCGCGGAGGCACTGGAGCTCCGCCGCACGCTCGGCGACCAGCAGCTCGTCACCGACTCGACGTACCACCTCGGCGTGGCGGCATTCGGCGCGGGCGATCTCGAGCGCGCGGAACGGGCGCTCGACGACGCGCTTGTGCTCGCCCGGGAGCTCGGCGACGCTCGCTACACCGCGGCGGCGCTGTGCATGCTCGGCTCGATCTTCCTCCTGAGAGACGAGGTCGCACCCGCGTCGGAGCGCCTGCAGGAGAGTCTCGCGATCTACACCGAGCTCGAGGACGAGCGAAGCCAGGCGGAGTGCCTGTGCGCCCTCGGCGGCTGCGCCGCCGCCCTCGGCCGGCCGGAGGAGGCATGCCTGCTGTGGGGCGCCGCGGATGCGCTCCGGGGCGAGAGCCCGCTCGAGTACGCGGAGCCGGTGATCGAGGCGCGATTCGGCCCGGAGCTGGCCGCATCGCTCGGGCTCGACCGCCTCGAGCAGCTCAGGGCAGAGGGCAGGCGGCTCGGCCACGAGCGCGTGCTCGAGCACGCGCGGATGGTTGGCGCGCCCCAGCGCACGAAGTAGGCTTGCGACGACCGCGACGAAGGGAGGACGGCATGGGTAGGCAGATACTCGGGGACTTCGAGGGTGAGGCGTGGGCCGACCCCGAGGTGGAGCGCGAGCTGCGCGGCGCGCTTGCGAGGGCGATCGCCGACGCGGCCACGGAAGCAGCGGGCGCCATCGAGGAACCGACGTGGTTCGAGGTGAGTCGCATCCGGATCAAGGTCGAGCCGAATCCCGGACCGACCTCGTGCAAGGTCACGATCACCGAGAGCTAGCCGAGCGTCTGAGCGTCGCCCGCAGGCTCGGCCCCGGCGTCGACGCCGCCGAGGGCGGACGGGGAAAGCGAGGCGGCGCACGTCCGCGGGAACCGAGGACACTCCCCGTCTCGGGCGCGCTCCCCACGAGGCCTTCGGCCCTCGTACCGACTCGGGCGGCGCGATCACACGACCGCGCCGCCCGTCCCGATCTCAGGTAGCCCAGCTCGCGACCGCAGCCGGGAGCGAGACCGCTCCGATCCGGTCGATCATGTCCGGATCCGCTGCGTACAGGTTGTGGAGCTGGACGAGCTTGATCTCGGGCTCGCCCCCGATTCCGAGCTCGCTCACGACCGGCAGCAGGCGCTGCTGGAGGTAGCCGTTGAAGGCCTGCTCCGTCTGCCAGACCTCACAGACCTCGAGCCCCTCGTCGGTCACGGCCGCCACGTGGAGCACCCCGCCGGCAGGCGGGTTCGCGTCGAGGCCGAGCCTCGCCATGACGGCGTCGTACTGGTCGCTTGTCACTCCCGGCCAGTGCATCAACATCGCGACAGCCATTCCCAGTCCTCCTTACCCTCGTCGCGCCAGGGACTGATCACAGGGTAGGCAGGCTTCCTCGCAGGCGCAACGAAATCGAGCCCTCGATCGAGTGATCTTTCCCGTCCGAGCGGAAGTCGCTCGCGCGACGCTCCGCTCGCGAGGCTGCGCAGAGCGCGGCACGCGTCGACGCGAGCGCCCCTCCGCGCGTCAGCCCGTGAGGAGCGCGTGCGCGTAGTCCCGCGCGTCGAAGGGGCGCAGGTCGTCGATCCCCTCGCCCACGCCGACCAGCTTCACCGGTAGCCCGAGCTCGACCGCGATCGCGATCGCGACGCCGCCGCGGGCGCTGCCGTCGAGCTTCGTCAACGCGACTCCCGTCACGCCCGCCGCCTCGCGGAAGAGCCGCGCCTGCTGGAGGCCATTCTGGCCCGTCGTCGCGTCGATCACGAGGAGTGTCTCGTGAGGCGCGCCCTCGATCCGTCCCGCGATCACGCGGCGGATCTTCTCGAGCTCGGCCATGAGGTTCGACTGCGTGTGCAGGCGTCCGGCGGTGTCGACGATCGCGACGTCACGGCCGCGGGCGCGCGCAGCCTCGACGGCGTCGAAGGCGACGGCGGCCGGGTCGGCGCCGCGCGGGGAGCCGACGAAGTCCGCTCCCGCCCGCTGCGCCCAGATCTCGAGCTGCTCCTCCGCCGCGGCACGGAAGGTGTCCGCCGCACCGACGAGCACGGAGCGCCCGTGCTCGTCGAGCTTCCGGCCGAGCTTCCCGATCGTCGTCGTCTTCCCCGTGCCGTTCACGCCGACGACGAGGATCACGCTCGGAGTGCCCGTGAGGACGAGCGTCGGCGGCTCGCCGAAGAGGGCTTCGATCTCGTCGGTCAGCGCCTCCTCGAGGCTCCCGGTGACCCCGCGCGCCTCCAGCCGTCGCACCAGCTCCGCCGTCGCCGGGACGCCCACGTCGCTTCGGATGAGCGCCTCTTCGAGGCGCTCCCACGCCTCGTCGTCACCGGCGTCGAAGGCGGCCGACGCGAGCTCGGCCGTCAGTGCGCGACGGCTCTTCGCGAGCGACTCGCGCATACGTGCGAAGAAGCCCGTGCGCTCGGGCTCGTCGGCTGCCGTCACCTCGTCGCCGAGGAGCTCGGCCCAGGTGCGGCTCACGCGCGCGCCCGAGCCACGCTCACGCCGTGGCTGCGAGAGGCTGCTGGTGCTGAGGGAGGCGCCTCGACACGACCTGGGAGACACCGTCGAGACCCATCGTCACGCCGTAGAGGATATCGGCGGCCTCCATCGTCCTCTTCTGGTGCGTCACGACGACGAACTGCGCTCGATCCGAGTACCGGCGGAGGAGCTCGACGAAGCGGGCGATGTTCGTGTCGTCGAGCGCGGCCTCGACCTCGTCGAGCAGGTAGAAGGCGCACGGCTTCGCGAGGAACAGCGCGAACAGGAACGAGATCGCGCCGAGCGCCTTCTCGCCGCCGGAGAGCAACGAGAGCCGCGTGATGCGCTTGCCGGCCGGCCGCAGCTCCACCTCGACGCCGGGCTCGTCCCCGTCTTCCTCGGGCTCCACGAGCCGGAGGCGTCCCGCGCCGCCCGGGAAGAGGGTCGACGCCACCTCCTCGAAGTGCTCGGCAACCGCCGAGAAGGTCTCCGCGAAGCGGCGCTCGACGGTCTCGGTGAGCTCTGCGCGCAGGCGCTCGAGCTCGACGAGGCTCCGCTCGAGGTCCTCGCGCTGAGCCCTGAGATCGGCCAGGCGTTCCTTCTCGGCTTCGTACTCCACGCGGGCCAGGGGATTCACCTGACCGAGCGCGAGGCGGCGCGCCTCGAGCCGCTCGACGCGTGTCGCGAGCTCCTCGCGGTCGTCGCCCTCGACAGGCTCGCCGGAGCCCGCCGCGTCGAGCCTCCGCTGCGCCTCGGACGTCTCGCCCTCGATCCGGGCGATCTCGACCTCGGCCGCCGTCAGCGCGCCCGACGCCTCCTCGAGCCGCTGGCGGAGCCCGACCTCCGCGCCGCCCATCTCGCGCAGCTCCGCGCCGAGCTCCGCCGCGCGCGCGGAGCCTGCGTCCACGCGCGCGCGGAGCGGCGGCCCGAAGCGCGCGGCCACGCGACCCGCCGTCGCGAGCCCGTGCTCGAGCGTCTCCGCGCAGGCGAGGAGTCGAGCGGCGACACTGGCGTCGAGCGGCGCGCGACGGCGGGCGGGCAGGGTCCGCCCGTACGCGGCCTCGGCGAGCCGAGCGCGCTCGGCCGTCTCTGCTGCCGCACGCGCGGCCTCGGCCGCGCGCAGCTCCAGGTCGGCGGCCTCCGCCGCGAGCGCTTTGCCCCGAGCCTGGAGCTCGAGCAGGACTGCCTCCGCAGTCTCTCCCACGAACCACAGCTCGCCTCGAGCCGGGTCGTAGCCGAACCCTTCGGCCGTGACCGAGGCGATCTCGACGTCGAGGAGCGCCTGGAGCGGGACGACGGGGAACTCGTCGACGAGCTCCTGCGGCGCGCGACCTGTCAACACCGTGAGGCTCCCGAGACCAGCGGCTCGCGCGCGCTGGAGGAGCGCGAGGCCGGCAACCGGGTCGTCGGCGAGGACCGCCGACGCGCGCGAGCGAAGCGCAGCGGCGATCGACCGCTCGGCCCCAGGCTCGACCTCGAGTGCCGACAGCGCCAGTCGCCCACCCTGCTCGGCAAGGGCGCGAGCGGCAGGCGGAAGCCCCTCCTGCTCGGCGAGCGCCTGCTCGACCGCTCGTGCGCGTTCGCGCGCGAGCGTCCCGCGCTCGACGAGCTCCGCGCGCGTGCGCTCGGCGGCGCGCGCGGCCTCGGCGGCCTCCGTCGCATCGGCTTCGAGGCGCATTGCGTCGACCTGGTCGGCATCGCCGCGGGGGGCCGGGATCTCGTTCCGCAGCCGCTCCACCAGCGCAGACGCCGACTCCGCTCGCAGGCCGAGCCGCTCGATGCCCCCCTGCAGGCGGTAGAGCGCGGCAACCGCGGCCTCGCGCCGGCCGGCGGCATCGGACAGCTCCTCCTCCGCCCGCGCGCGATCGGCCAGCAGTCCCTCGAGCCGGGACTGCGCCGTCCGGCGCGCGAGAGACGCGGCCTGGCGACGATCCTCGGCCGCGACCCGTCTCGAGTCGGCGTCGGCGAGGTCGAGCTCGGCGATGCGCGCGTGGAGCGCTGCGATCTCGACCGCGAGCTTCTCGAGGCGTTCGGCGGCGGTGGCCTGCAGCGCCAGCGGACGCAGTCGCCTGCGCACCTCGTCCTCGACGTCGCGCGCCCGGTCGACCTGGATCGCGACGCGCGCGAGCTTGAGCTCTGCGCGATGCCGCCGCCGCTTGAACTTTCCGAGACCGGCGGCCTCCTCGACGAGCGCCCGCCGCTCGGCCGGCTTCGAGGCGAGCACCTGCTCGACCTTGCCCTGCCCGACGATCGAGTGCATCGCCGAGCCGAGCCCGACGTCGGCCAGGAGCTCGACCAGGTCGGTGCGCCGGACCGGCGTGCGGTTGACGAGGTACTGCCCCTCGGATCCGCGAACCAGGCGGCGGGCGATGGAGACCTCCGAGAAGGCGAGGCCGGGCCAGGCCCCGTCCTCGTTGTCAAAGACGAGCTCGACCTCGCAGTGCTCGGCGGCTTTCCGCTCTCCGCCGCCTGCGAAGAGGACGTCGTCCGGCCTCTCGGCGCGGAGCTCGGACGGCGTCAGCGAGCCGGCCGCCCACACGATCGCATCCGCGATGTTCGACTTGCCGGATCCGTTGGGCCCGACGACCACGGCCACCCCCGGCTCGAGTGCAATCTCGAGCGGGTGAGGGAACGACTTGAAGCCGCGGATGCGGAGCGAGCGGAGGTGCACCGAGGCGGCATTGTCGCGGGGACGACGGACGGCAGTCCGAGACGACTCCGGGCAGGAGGTGAATAGCCCCCCCTTGAAGGCGCGACTCCTCGGGTCAGCTCCTCCTCTCGCCCACCCGGGTGGAGCCCGGCGCCGACGTGCAGGTGAGGGTCGGGTGCTAGATGCGCTCGGGAGCGACCCCGAGCTCATCGAGCGCCTGCGCGGCCGCCTCCTGCTCCGCGGCCTTCTTCGTCGAGCCCCGCCCGACTCCGAGCTGGACGCCGGCGACGTGGGCGGCGCACACGAAGCGTCGATCGTGGGGAGGGCCCTCGACCTCGAGAACCGTGTAGTGGACGTGCCGTCCGGTTCGCGCGAGCGCTTCCTGGAGCTCCGTCTTGTAGTCGACGTGGCTCGAGCGCGCGTATTCGATTCTCCCGGCGAACGCCGCGACGATCGCCGGCTCGATCCGCTCGAAGCCGTGCTCCAGGTACACGGCCGCGATCGCGGCCTCGAGCACCGCGGCCAGGACGTTCCCGCTGTGGGAGATGCGCTGGAGCTCGTCCTGCGGGATGCCCACCGCGAGCTCGACGAGACGCTCGCCGAGACCGAGCTCCCTCGCGACCGCCGCGCAGCTCTGACGTGACACGACGTGCGCGCGGATCTTCGCGAGTCGGCCCTCGGACGCGTTCCCGAAGCGGTCGAAGACCGCACGCGCGATCGCGAGCTCGAGCACGCTGTCGCCCAGGAACTCGAGCCGCTCGTAGGACTCGGCGCGATCCTCGGCCCAGGACGCGTGCGTGAACACCTGGTCGCGCCGGTCGGCCGGCAGCTCCGAGATCAGACGGCCGAGCTCGAGCAGCCCGGCGTCTGCGTTCGATTCAGCCCTGATGTGCGATGACGTAGTCGATCGCCTTGCCGACGGTTGTAAGCTCTCGCGCGTCTTCGTCCGGGATCTTCAGCCCGAACTGGTCCTCGAGGTCCATGACGACCTCGACCAGGTCGAGCGAGTCGGCACCGAGATCCTCCTCGAACGACGCTTCTTCCGTGATCTCGCTCTCGTCGATGCCGAGCTTCTCGCTCAGCGCGCCTTTGACCTGCTCGAGGATCTCCTCACGCGAGTACGCCACTTCGAACCTCACTTCTCCGGGGTCGGGATCGTAGAGCGGCCGGATGCTAACACGCCCGACGGCAGGCGCTCCTGCAGGCGTTCGACCATCCGGTGCTCGACGCCACGCGCGGCCATTCTGATGGCGTTCGCGATCGCGGCACGCGAGCTCGATCCGTGCGCGATCACCGCGACGCCGTTCAGTCCGAGAAGGTATCCGCCCCCGTAGGTCTCGGGATCGAGGCGCGCGCGGACGCGGCCAGCCGCGGGGCGGATGAGCGCTCCGCCGACCCTGCCGCGCAGCGACGAGCGAAGCTCGTCGCCCAGCAAGGAGAGGAGGGTCTTGATCGTTCCCTCGAGGGTCTTGAGCGCGACGTTTCCGGTGAAGCCGTCCGCGACGACGACGTCGGCATCGCCCTCCAGCAGCGTCCGTCCCTCGGTGTTGCCGAGAAACCGGATCGGGCTCGCGCGGAGCAGCTCGTTCGCCTCGAGCGCGAGCTGGTCGCCCTTCTCGTCCTCCTCGCCGATCGAGAGGAGGCGGACCGCGGGATCTGGGACACCGAGGATCTCCTCCGCGAACACCGAGCCCATGTGAGCGAACTGGAGGAGGTGCTCGGGTCGCGCGTCGGCGTTGGCACCCGCGTCGATCAGCACGCTCGGCCCCCGCCTCGTCGGAATGACCACCGCGATCGCGGGACGGTGGACACCTGGGAGCCGGCGGATCTCGAGCAACGACGCCGCGAGCATCGCGCCCGTGTTGCCCGCCGAGACCACCGCCTCGGCGTCACCGCCGGCCACGGCCCTCACCGCGCGGACGAGTGACGAGTCCGCCTTCGTCTTCACCGATTCGACCGCCGGCTCGTCCATGGCGATCGACTCGGAGCACTCCACGAGCGGGAGGCCGTGGGCCTCGAGGCCGGGGGGGCCGAAGAGCGTCGGTCGAATCTCGGGCGACGCAGCCGCCGCCGCGCCGGCGACGATCTCCCCCGGAGCCCGGTCGCCGCCGAGAGCGTCGACCGCGACGCGTACGGTCATTCCTCGACTCTACGGACTCTCGAGCCGGATCGGCTCGACGTCGCGGCCCCGGTACGTCTTGCAGTTCGGGCACACGCGATGCGGCTGCTTCGGCTGCCTGCAGGTCGGGCAGACCTGGAGGTGCGGGACGCCGATCCCGTGCTGAGCACGGCGCTTGTCGCGGCGCGACCTCGACGTCTTGCGCTTGGGAACGGCCATGAGCGGCCGAGCAGTGTACCAACAGCGGCTCCGAGACACGCGCGGACGCCGACACAGCCGCCGGTAGCCAGGACGGGCGCCCGCGGGCGCTGCGAGACTACCCGCCGAATCCGTCAACTCGTGCTCGAGGAGGAATGACACATGAGCTCGAAGCTCATACGCCGCCTGGCGGTGACAGCCGTCCTCGCTGTGGGGCTGTTCGTCGCCTCGATCGGCTCTGCCCGACCGGCAGCAGGGCCGACCGAGATCGCGCCTCCGGCGATCTCCGGCGTCGCGATCGCCGGACGCACAGTCACCGGAAGCCCCGGAACCTGGTCGGGAGCACAGCCGATCACGTACAAGCTCCAGTGGCTCCGTTGCAAGGCCGACGCCGGCGACGACTCGTCCACCTCCAGCTGTGCGAACATCGGCGGCGCGACGACGACGACGTACGTCGTCTCCAGCGCCGACCTCGGCTTCCGACTCCGATTTCGGGTCCAAGCGTCGAACAAGCAGGGCACGAGCACGTCGACATCGGCCGCGACATCCGTCGTGACGGCCGAGGGCGGGAAGCCCGCGAACTCGTCCGCCCCATCGATCTCCGGCAGCGCGCTCGTCGGCGCGACCCTGACGGCGTCCACCGGAACGTGGGTCGGAGACCAACCGATCACGTACTCGTACAAGTGGCTCCGGTGCGACGAGGACGGCAACGCGTGCAAGGCGACCGGAAAGACGGCCAAGAACTACAAGGTCGTCCAGGCAGACGTTGGCAAGCGACTACGCGCGCAGGTGATCGCGCGGAACAGCCGAGGCACGGGCGACGCGTTCTCGACGGCGACCGACGTCGTGCCCGACACGGGCAGCGGCGGCATCATCCAGCTGCCCGGCGGCGGGAAGTCCATCGACGCGAAGGACGTCCCGAAGGAGCAGCGCCTCGTCGTCGACACCGTGCTCTTCGACCCGAACCCGGTCACCTCCCGCACGAGCCCGATCTCGGTGAGCATCCGCGTCAAGGACACGCGTGGCTACTTCGTGCGCAATGCGACCGTCTACATCCGCTCTACGCCCTTGCTGACGTCGAGCGGGGACGACAGGCTCACCGCGACCGACGGCTGGGTCACGTACACCCTCCAGCCGGAGAGCGACTTCCCGCTCAAGAACGGCTACAACGTGCAGTTCTTCGTCAAGGCCTACCGCAAGGGCGACCCGAGTCTCGGCGGCATCTACGGATCACGCCTCGTCCAGGTCCCGACGAAGGGCTAGCCGGACTCGGGCCCGGGGGCGGCGACACTGCCGCCCCCGGGCTCTACTCCAGACTCTCCTTGAGCTCCGCGAGCGCAGCCCACCGCGGATCGGGCTCGCGATCCGCGTGCTCGTGGGGCTCGACGTTCAGGTCCTTCCCGCACACCGGGCAGAGACCCGCACAGTCGGGCCGGCACAGGATCTGGTCGGGGAGCTCGAGCGCGAGGGCGTCCCGAGCCCAGCGCCCGACGTCGAGCCGGTCGCTCACGACGTAGTCCGATCGCAGGTCGTCGCCGGGGGGAGCATCCGGATCGTGGAACTCGCGCACCGACACGTCCCGGTCGATCGCGGCAGAGCCGAGGCAGCGCATGCACGGGCCGGTGAGCTCGACCTCGAGGTCGAGGTCGAGCACGAGCGCGCCGGATGCGTCCGAGAGGGCGACCTCGACGGGGACGCTCCGCGGACGCGTCTCGTAGCGCTGGCCTCCGAGGACGAAGGGCTCGAGCTCGAGGTCCAGGCGCTCTCGACGGATCTCTCCCGGCCGCAGCCGCAGCTGGCGAAGATCGATCGTCGCGTCCACGCTCGCAGCGTAGCGGCGTCCGCCCGCGGGCGACCATGATTAGTCGACCTGTTTGCCTGCTACTTTTCGATGATGGAAGCTGATCGCTGGCTCGGTCTCGACCTCCGCCATCTCGTGGCGCTCAAGAGCATTGCCGACGAGGGCACGTTCGGACGCGCCGCCGAGCGCCTCGGGTACACGCAGTCGGCGATCTCGCAGCAGATCGCGTCGCTCGAGCGAATCGTCGGCCTGCGGCTCATCGAGCGACCCGGTGGGCCCCGCCCCGTCTCCCTCACCGAGGCGGGAGAGATCCTGCTCCGGCATGCGGACGCTATCCAGGCGCGACTCCTCGCCGCGAAGGCCGACATGGCGGCGCTCGAGGCCGGCGACGCGGGCCGCCTTCGCGTCGGGACGTTCCAGAGCGTGGGGACGAAGGTGATCCCGACCCTCCTCCGACGCTTCGGCGAGAGCCATCCTGGCGTCGAGGTCGTTCTCCGTGAGTCCCAGGACGAGGGAGAGCTGCTGGAGATGATCGAGCGCGGAGAGCTCGATCTCACGTTCTGGACGCTTCCGGTGGGAGCGGGGCCGTACGAGACGCTCGAGCTCCTTCGCGACCCCTACGTGCTCGTGGTTCCGACCGGATCGCCGCTCGCCGAGCCGGGACGGACGCCGACGCTGAAGGAGATCGTGCTGCACCCGCTCATCGGGTTCAACCGCTGCAGCGCGATGGATCAGCTCGAGTCCCAGCTGACCGCGGCGGGACGCGTCCCGAACTTCGTGTTTCGCTCCGACAACAACGGAACGGTGCAGGGTCTCGTCGGCGCCGGAGTGGGAATCAGCGTCGCTCCGCGGCTGACCGTGGACGAGGACGACCCGAGCGTCGAGATGGTCGACCTGCACGGGCGGATCCCGCCGCGCGTGATCGGGCTCGTCTGGCATCGTGATCGCCACCAGAGCCGCGCTGCAGCGGCCTTTGCGGACTCAGCTGCAGGGGTGTGCCGCGCGCTCGCCGCCGAGGCTACCGCGGCGTGAGTCTGCCCTAAGAGGCGAAGCGGTCGAACTCTTCCGGCTCGCCGGGCTCGACGCCCTCGGGGCCGATGCCGGCGACGACCGTCTCCTGGGAGCGCTCGTGGAGTCGCTCGCGGCCCCGCTTGACCGCGGCGAGGAACTTGTCCAGGTTCACCTCGAGCGTGGAGAGGATCGAGTCGGCCCAGTCCTCCATCTCGAGCCGCGTCTCACGCGCCCTGCGCTTCGCGTCGTCGACGATCTCCTCGGCCTGACGCTCCGCGATCTTGACGATCTCGGTCTGCGAGGCCTCCCGGATCGCCTGCTCGCGCGCCTCTTGAATGATCCGGTCGCACTCGCGCTTCGCCTCCGCGAGCATCTCCTGGCGCTCCTTGACGATCCAGCGCGCCTGCTTGATCTCCTCGGGAATGGTGGCCCGCATCTGGTCGAGGATCTCGTAGATCTCCTCGCGGTCGAGCCGGACCTGATCCGTGAGCGGAACGGCCTTGGCGTTGTGCACGAGGTCGTCGAGCCTGTCGATGAGCACGAGTACGTCCATGGAGCCGCAGTCTACTCCTGCGGCGAGACGGGGGCGCCGGGACGGCCGTCCGGATAGATCTCGGCAAAGCGGCGCGCGACGGCCGGCGGCACGAGCTCGTCGACCTTGCCGCCGAAGGACGCGATCTCCTTGATCCCGCTCGACGAGACGAAGCTGTAGAGGGGGCTCGCCATCACGTACACGGTCTCGATCTCGGGGGCGAGCTGGCGGTTCAGGTGGTTCATCTGGAACTCCCACTCGAAGTCGGAGATCACGCGCAGGCCCTTCACCATCGTCCTCGCGTCGTGCTTGCGTGCGAAGTCGACGACGAGCTCCGAGAACACGTCCACCACAACGTTCTCGCATCCCGTCAGCGCGTCCTCGAGGAAGGCGACCCGCTCCTCGACCGTGAACAGGGTCTGCTTGTGGAGCGGGTCGCGCACGACACCGACGACGACACGGTCGAAGATCGACGCCGCCCGCCGGATCACGTCGACGTGCCCGTTGGTGACGGGGTCGTAGCTGCCTGGACAGATCGCAACGATCATCGTGAGAACACCGTAATCCGCGCGGAACCGTAGCGCCGCGTCGTGACGAGGTCGAGGGGAAGCTCCGGCTCGATGCGCTGGGACGTCTCGACGACGACCACGCCGCTCTCCGGAAGCAGCTCGGGCAGCAGCTCGCCAAGCTGCGCCTCGTACCGCGTCCATTCTCCGTACGGCGCGTCGGCGAGCACGAGGTCGAAGCGTGCGCCACGTGCGCGCTCGGCACGGAGCGCCGCAACCACGTCCCTCGTGACGAGGCGCGCGTTCTCGAAGCCGAGCTTCTCGATGTTCGACCGGATGACCCGACCGGCGGCGCGATCGCGCTCCACGAACGTGCAGTGCCCGGCGCCTCGCGAGAGCGCCTCGAGCCCCATGGCCCCGGACCCGGCGAAGAGGTCGAGCACACGCGCACCCGTCACGGGCCCGACGAGCGAGAACGCGGCCTCGCGAACGCGATCGCCGGTCGGCCGCGTGACGATGCCCTTCGGGGCGTCGATGCGGTGGCCCCTCCGCGAGCCGGCCACGATTCTCACGAGTCGCCGAGGTGCTCGGACTCGCCGAGGAGGCGGTCGACTGCGTCCGCCAGGAGCCCCTCGTCCCCGAGCGTGCGGACAGCGTTCCGTGCACGCTCGAGCAACTGCTGGTCACGACGAAGACGGACGAAGCGGAGGTCGGTGTAGCCCGACTGGCGCGCGCCGAGGAGCTGCCCCTCCCCGCGGATCTCGAGATCGCGCTCGGCGAGGTCGAAGCCGTCGGTTGTCGCCACCATCGCCTCGAGGCGCTCGACCGCCGTCTCCGACAGCTCCTCCCGGGCACGCGAGACGAGGAGGCAGTAGGACTGCTCGGCGCCGCGCCCGACCCGGCCGCGGAGCTGATGGAGCTGCGCGAGGCCGAAGCGGTCGGCCTCCTGGACGATCATGATCGTCGCGTTGGGGACGTCGACCCCGACCTCGATCACCGTCGTGGCGACGAGCACGTCGAGCTCGCCGGCCTTGAAGCTCGCCATGACGCTGCGACGCTCGGCAGGCCGGAGCCGCCCGTGGAGGCAGCCCACGCGATAACCGCGGAGCTCGGCGGCGCGAAGCCGCTCGGCCTCGGCCTCCGCGGCGCGTGCGACTCGTGTCTCCGACTCCTCGATGAGCGGGCAGACGACGTACGCCTGCCGTCCGTCGTCGAGGTGCCGGCGCAGTCGCGTGTACGCCTCGGAGCTGCGCTCCTCCGTCACCCATGCCGTGATGACCGCCTTGCGGCTCGTGGGCGCCTTGGTCAACTCGCTCACCTCGAGATCGCCGTAGACCGTCAGCGCGAGCGTGCGCGGGATCGGAGTCGCGGTGAGATGGAGGACGTGCGGGCTCCTCCCCGCGACGAGCGCGCTCCGCTGCGCGACGCCGAAGCGGTGCTGCTCGTCGACGACGGCGACGGCGAGGTCGTGGAAGTCGACCTCCTTCTCGATCAGCGCGTGGGTGCCGACGACGATGTGGGCGGCACCCGAGGCGATGAGCTGTCGCACCGTCGCGTGTTCCCTGGCGCGGAGGGAACTCGTGAGCAGGCTGACCCGGACGCCGAGCGGAGCGCAGAGCTCGTCGACGGTCAGGAAGTGTTGCTCGGCGAGGGTCTCGGTCGGAGCCATGAGTGCCCCCTGACGCCCCCGCTCGACGGCCCGCAGGAGGGCGTACAGGGCCACGACGGTCTTTCCCGAGCCCACGTCTCCCTGCAGCAGCCTCTGCATCGGCACCGGCCGATCGAGATCGACGTCCAGCTCTGAGAGCACCCGCTCCTGGTCGGGCGTGAGCTCGAACGAGAGGGAGCGTCGGTAGCGGGCGACGAGCTCGCCCGGCAGACCGAGCGGCGTGGCCGAAGCCAGCTCGCGACGCGCCGCGATGCGGGAGAGCGCGAGCCGGAGGACGAGGAGTTCCTCGAACGCCAGACGCGTCCGTGCGGTCTCCGCTTCCGCGAAGCCTCGCGGGCGGTGCAGCGCGACGAGGGCGTCCGCGCGGAGCGGCAGGCGCTCGCGAGCGAGTAGCTCTCCCGGAAGATCCTCGCCCGTGTCGCGCGCGTACGCGAGCGCCTGTCCGTGCAGGTCGCGCAGCTTCTTCTGCGAGAGGTCCTCGCTCGCCGGGTAGACGGGCGCGAAGCCCGCCGTCTCCGACTCGCCGTCGAGATCGTAGGACGTCACCGCGAACCCGTACCGGTTCGCACGGCCGCGCAGTCGTACCGGTGTCCCCGGCACGAGCTTCTCCTCGAGCCAGGGCTGGTTGAACCACGTCGCCTTGATCTCTCCCGTGTCGTCGGCGACCCGGGCAGTGAGGATCCTGAGCTTCCCTCGGCGACGAGCGGAGGCCGACCGGACGATGCCCTCGATCACCGCCTCGTCGTCTCCGAAGAGGTCGCAGATTCGTTTCTCGGGGACGGGCTCCTCGTAGCGCCGAGGGCGCTGCCAGAGGAGGTCTCCGACGGTCGACACGCCGATGCGGGCGAGCCGCCGCGCGATCGTCGGCCCCACTCCGACCAGCGTCTCGACCGACGCGCCCAGCCGCTCCGACCTGGGCGCAGACCTCGGCGGCGGCCAGACGTCAGGCGCGTCGAGCTCCGCGAAGCCGACCGGCAGCGCCATACGGGCGATCGTCCCCTTCATTGCCGCACGCCACTATAGGACCACGGAGCGGACGGCCGTGGACGCGTCTACCCGTCGACTGCGAGCATGTACCGCCATCCCGGCTGCCAGCGGAACGACCCCTCGACGAGCTCCTTCAGCGGGACGCCCTCGAGCAGGTGGTCGAAGGCCCACTTCGTCGCCGAATGGCCGATGACGACGACGTACTTGTCCGTGTAGCGCAGCGGGAGGTCGCGGAGGAAGCTCCGTACCCGCTCCACGACCTGGCTGTAGCTCTCGCCCCCCGAGTACGGATCGAGCACGTGGCGCATGCGTTCGCCCTCGAGCCGCGCGACAGCCGTGCCGTTCAGCATCCCGTAGTTGCACTCGCGGAGCCGCCAGTCGAGGAAGATCGGAAGACCACGCGCGCCGAACGCGATCCGCGTCGTCTCGACGGCGCGCCCCAGGTCGGAGCTGAAGACGGCGGCTACCTCGTCGTCGGCGCGCCGCTCTCCGAGCTCCTTGGCCTGTCGTCTGCCGAGCGGCGAGAGCTGGCCGTCGAGCCAGCCGCTCGCGACCCACCGCTCGTTGTCGGTCGTCGTCGAGTGCGTCTCGAAGACGATGGAGACGCCCGCCTGCCGTCGTCGACGCACGCCGCCGTCACTCGTCGTGGAACCAGAAGAAGCCGACCGCGCCCGGCCCGGCATGGGTTCCGACGACGGCACCGAGCGTCGACGTGAACTCGATCTCGGCATGGGGTCGCACGCGCCAGACGAGCTCGCTCAGCGTCCCGACCCAGTCCGCCGCGTCTGCATGCGCGATCGCGACGCGGAGACCCGGCCGCTCGCTCGTCGCCTCGACGAAGCGCCGCTCGAACTCCGCGAGGGCCTTCTGCCTCCCGCGCACCCGCGCGACCGCGGCCACGACGCCGTCGTCGACGCCGAGGATGGGACGCAGGTTGAGGAGCGACCCTGCGAGCGCCTGCGCCTTCCCTATCCGCCCGCCGCGCTGGAGGTACTCGAGCGTCTCGACGGTGAACACCACGAAGCACTCGCGCTTGAACCGTTCGACGAGCTCGTCGATCTCCTCGTCGGTCGTGCCCCGTGCCAGCCGGCGTTGAATCGCGTGTGACAGCATCGCGATCGCGAGCGACGCCGTCCGCGAGTCGATGACGCGGACGCGGGCTCCACCCTCCTCGGCCGCAGCGAGCTCGGCGCTCTGGAACGTCCCGGACACCTTGGAGGAGAGATGGAGCGAGTAGATCCGCTCGTACCCCGCGAGGTCGCGGTACACGTCGAGGAAGTCCTGCGGGGTCGGCTGAGACGTCGTCGGCGTCACGGGCGAGGTTCGCAGCCTCTCGTAGAAGGCGCCGGGCCCGAGGTCGACGTAGTCGCGGTACGTCTCGTCTCCGAAGTGGACGTACAAGGGCACGACACGCATGTTCGGGAAGCGGGAGGGCGCCTCGGGGTAGTCCGAGGTGGAGTCGAGGACGATGGCGGTGTTCTCGGTGGTCAGGTGCATTCGCGTCACCTCCGGGCCGCGGCTCGCACCGCAGCTACGAGGGCATCGATCCCGTCGTCCTTGCGCACGAGCGGAGCGCCCGCCGTCGCCGCGGCATCGTACTCGTCCTCGCCTGCAGACGCGCTCAGGAAGACGACGGCGACATCGGATCTCAGGGTGCGGAGCTCCGTCGCCACCTCGGCTCCATCGATGTCCGGGAGCCGGTAGTCGAGGACGACGACATCCGGCGCGAGACTCGCGAACGCCGCGAGACCCGAGCGGCCGTCGCCAACTGCCGACACGACGTCGACGCCCTCGTGCCGGCGAAGCAGGAACGAGAGCGACTCGCGGTAGACGTCGCTGTCCTCCACGAGCAGCACGCGGATAGACGGGACGGCCTCGCTCACTCCGCGACGACGAGAAGCGGATAGTGGGGCTGCCCGCCCTCGTGGACGTCCACGATGACGTCGGGATGATCGCTTTGCAGCGCCGCCACGAGGCCGTCGAGCGGCGGCGCGTCCTCACCGGTCAGGATCGCCAGCCACTCCTTTCCTCCCGTCAGGACGCGCTCGACGACGTCCCGGACGACAGCCTCCAGATCCTCGTCCGCGATCACGGCGGCGCCGTCGACGAGGCCGAGGTAGAGACCTTTGCGGATCTCCACGCCGTCGAGCTCCGCGTCGCGGGACGCGACGGTCACCTCCCCCGTGACCACCGAGCCGAGGGTGTCGAGCATGGCGACCTCGTTCTCCTCGGGCGAGTTCGTCGCCACGTAGCGCGCCATCGCGGCGAGACCCGCCTGCACCGATGCCGCGGGAATCACCCGCACCCGTTTCGAGCTGAGCGCCGACGCCTGCTCTGCCGTGAGCATCACGTTCGAGTTGTTGGGGAGGACGAGCACCTCGGGCGCGGGAACGGCCTCCACCGCCTCGAGGATCTCCGCCGCGGACGGATTCATCGTCTGCCCGCCCTCGATGACCCGGGCGGCGCCCATGCTCTCGAAGAGGCGCCGGTTGCCCCGGCCGGGACAGACCGCGACGAGCCCCGTCTCGAGCGTCGCGTGCTGCCCTCCGCCGGCGTCGAGCAGGCGCTCCTCGCGCTGGGCCGTCTGGTGGTGCATGTTCGCGATCTCGACCCTCTCGACGGCTCCTAGGGTCGTGCCCAGCGTGAGCGCGGCGCCCGGATCGTCCGTGTGGACGTGCACCTTCAAGGCGGAGGCGTCTCCGACGACGAGCAGAGAGTCGCCGATCCGCTCGAGCTCGGTCTCCAGCAACGCCTGCTCGAGCCCCTCCCCCTCGACGACGAACACCGTGCAGTACCGGTACTCGGAGAGCTCTTGGTGGATCGCGTCGAACCCGAGCACCTCGGCCTGGGCGGGAACCTCGGGCAGCGCCTCCCCGGTCGCCCCGAAGACCAGGCCGCGCGCGATCTCGACGAGTCCCGCGCCACCGGCGTCGACGACGCCGGCCCGCGCGAGCACGTCGAGCATCTCCGGAGTTCGCGAGAGCGCGTCCTCGCCACGCGCGAGCACCGCCACCAGGAACTCGGGCGGGTGGAGGCGACGATGCTCCTTCCGCTCGCCCTCCTCTGCCATCTCGCGAATGACGGTGAGCATCGTGCCTTCGACGGGCCGCCTGACCGCACGGTACGCGGCGTCGCTCGCGCCCCGGAACGCGCGCCGCAGGAGCGTCGTGTTGACCTGCTCGTTGGAGCCGAGGACGTCGACGAAGCCGCGGACGATCTGGGAGAAGATGACGCCGGAGTTCCCGCGGGCGCCCATGAGCGCGGCGCGCGTGACGTCCCTCGCGACCGCATCGCTCGTCGATGCCGTGGAGGAGTCGAGCGCCTCCATGATCGAGCGCAGCGTGAGCACGAGGTTCGTTCCCGTGTCTCCGTCCGGAACGGGGTAGACGTTGAGGTCGTCGATCCGGCGGCGGTGTGCCTCGAGGTTCTGCAGCGCCGACCGCGTGAGTTGCCGGACCAGGTCGAGCTGCATCAGCGCGTCCTGACTCCCTCGATGTGAACCTCGAGCGAGACGATCGGCAGCCCGACCATGCGCTCGAGCTCGTACGCGACCCGCTCCCGCACTTTCTCGGCGACCTCGGCGAGCCTGAGGCCGTGCTCGACGACGACGCGGAGCTCGACGGCGAGCCCGTCGGCGCGGATCTCGGCCTCGATCCCCCTCGCCCTCCCCCAGTTCTGGAGCCTCACCCGGAGGTCTCGACCTCCGAGGGCGACGACGCCGTAGCTCTGCTCGGCCGCATACCCGACGATCTGGGCGACCGCGTCCGAGGTGATCGAGATGCGGCCACGCTCGGTCGCCGCGATCACGTGTGGCTCGGGGTCCACAGACCCGAGCTTAGTACGGAGAGGGCGCGGGGCGGGCGTCAGAGGGCCTTCTGCACCTTGCCGGCCTTGAGGCAGCGGGTGCAGACGTACGCTCGCGTGGGGTGACCGTCGAGGATTACCCGGACGCGCTGCAGGTTCGGGTTGAAGCGGCGCTTCGTGGCGACCATGGAGTGGCTTCGACTGTGACCGAAGCCCGGCTTCTTCCCGCAGATGGCGCAGACCTTGGACATGCGGCCGCGCAGTGTACCCGTCAGCGCGAAGCCGCCGCTCGCAGCTGCGCGAACAGATCCGCCATCTCGAGGGCGCTCCGAACGGCCTCGGCGCCCTTCTCGATTCGAGGCTCGGCCTGCTCGACGCGATCGAGCGTCAGCACGCCGAACGACACCGGCACGCCGGTCTCGAGCGCCGCCAGCTGCAACCCGCTTGCGGCCTCGCTCGCGACGTAGTCGAAATGCGGGGTGTCGCCGCGGATGATGCAGCCGAGGGCGACGATGCACGCGAAGCGACGAGTCTTCGCGAGGGCGGTCGCCGCGACGGGCAGCTCGAACGCACCCGGCACGACCATGACCGTGATCGCCTCGTGCCGCACCCCGGCGGCAGCCAGCTCCTCGAGGGCGCGGTCGAGCAGCTGCGTGGTCACCATCCCGTTGAAGCGGGACACGACCACGCCGACCGCGCGCCTGCCCCCCTCGGCGATCCCCTCGAGCACTGCGTAGCCGTCGGGGATGTGGAGATCGCCCGCAGCGTGCTCGTGCGACAGCTCGACCGCGATGGGAGCGCCGTCCTCGTCCGGGGTCAGGGAAGGGGCGGGCTCGGCGACGGTCGCGCCTGCAGCAACCTCGTCTGCCTCGGCCGCCGCCGTCTCGGCCGCACCGGTCGCGGGCGTCCCTGCATGAGGCTCGGCGGCCTCCTCGGCGGCGGCCTCGCTCTCGGCGGCGGCCTCGCTCTCGGCGGCGGCCTCGCTCTCGGCCGAGACCTCGACCTCGGAGGCTGCGGCCTCCTCCGCTTCTGTCGCGAGCGCCTCAGACTCGGCCGCGTCTGCCTCGACCTCCGCCGACGTCGGCTGAGCCTTCGCAACGGACTCGACGGCCGGCCCCGGATCCGCGCTCGCCGTGCCCCATGCCGCTCCGCTCTCCTCCTCGCCCTCGAGCACGTCGGGCTCGGGATCGAGTCGGGCCTCGTCGACGAGTGCCTCGTCGCGCTGCCAGTCGTGGAGCACGTTCTCGCTCGAGGTGTCGATGTCCCGATCGCTCATTGGCCTCCCTCGCCGCCGGTCTCGCTGTCGAGGCGCGCACCTTGGTGGTGCAGCCTGGTGATCCTATGCCCGAGCTTGTCCCGCTTCGTCGCGAGGTAGCGGGCGTTCTCCGGCCCCGGCTCGACCTCGATCGGCACCTGCCCGACCACCGTCAGACCGTAGCCGTCCAGCCCGGTCAGCTTACGGGGGTTGTTGGTGAGGATGCGAATCGTGGTCAGGCCGAGGTCGGCGAGGATCTGGTTGCCGATCCCCCACTCCCTCGCATCGGGCGGGAAGCCAAGCTCGACGTTGGCCTCCACCGTGTCGAGGCCCTGCGCCTGCAGCTGGTAGGCCTTGAGCTTGTTGAGCAGGCCGATCCCGCGGCCCTCCTGGCCCATGTACAGGACGACGCCGCGACCCTCCGCCTCGACGCGTGCGAGCGCCTGCTCGAGCTGCTCACCGCAGTCGCAGAGAAGCGAATGGAAGACGTCACCCGTGAGACACTCCGAGTGCACGCGAACGAGCACGTTGTCGGCGCCCGCGACGTCGCCCTTCACCAGGGCGACGTGCTGCCTGCCGGTCAGGTGCTCGCGGTAGGCGACGGCCTCGAAGTCCCCGTACTCGGTGGGGAGCCGCACCGACACGACCCGCTCGACGAGCTTCTCTGTCCGGCGCCGGTATTCGATGAGGTCGGCGACCGTCACCATTTTCAGCCCGTGCCGCTCGCAGAAGGCCACGAGGTCGGGGACGCGGGCCATCGTGCCGTCGTCCTTCATGATCTCGCAGACGACCCCCGCGGGATGCAGGCCTGCGAGCCGGGCGAGGTCGACTGCCGCCTCCGTCTGACCGGAACGCTGCAGCACGCCGCCCGGCTTCGCTCGAAGCGGAAAGACATGACCGGGCTGGACGAGGTCGCCAGCGGTCGAGCGCGGATCGATGGCAACCTGGATCGTCCGTGCCCGATCGTGGGCGGAGATCCCCGTGGAGACGCCTTCGCGCGCCTCGATCGAGACCGTGAACGCGGTGCCGAGCGGGGTCTCGTTCCGCTCGGTCATCGGGCGGAGGCCGAGCTCGTCGCACCGCTCCGGCGTGAGACACAGGCAGATGAGCCCCCGTCCGTGGGTCGCCATGAACGCGATCGCCTCCGGCGTCACGAACTGGGCCGCGAGCGTGAGATCCCCCTCGTTCTCCCGATCGGCGTCGTCGACGACGACGACGAACCTCCCGGAGCGCATGTCCTCGAGGGCCTCCTCGATCGTCGCGAACGGCGAAGCCGTCTCGGGGGGCCTCAGATCCACGGTCACCGCCGGATCGTAGCCCTCGTCGGGAGTCCGGCGTCACCGCAGCGAGTGTCGGCGGCGAGCCGAGGGCGGCGCTCGGGGGGCGAGACCGGAGGACGGCCGGACGGCGACCTCCGGGGAGCGCGCCGTATGCCTCGTCAGTCGCTCGCGGAAGGCGGCTCCGCCGTGCGCGAGCGAGCGGTGTCCGGGAGCGCGAGGAGACGCTCGACATACTTCGCGAGGACGTCGGCCTCCAGATTCACCCGCTGACCGGGTCGCAGGGCGGACAGCGTGGTCGCCTCGATCGTGTGAGGGACGAGGGCGACGCCGAAGGCGTCGTCGGCGAGCTCGGCGACGGTGAGCGACACGCCGTCGACGGTGATCGAGCCCTTCTCGACGCAATACCGCAGGACGGCTTCGGGCGCCTCGACGAAGACCCGGAGACCCTCCCCCTCCGCTTCCACGGACTGCACGCTCCCGACGGCGTCGACGTGCCCCTGGACGTAGTGCCCCCCGAACGGCTCGCCGGCACGGAGCGCCGGCTCGACGTTGACGCGGGCGCCGGTCCGGAGGTCCCCGATCGTCGACCTCCCCAGCGTCTCGTCGACCGCGTGAAAGGACAGGAGATCGCCGCCGACGAGCGCCGCGGTCAGACACACGCCGTTGATCGCGACCGAGTCGCCCACCTGCGTTCGGGCCGCCGTCCCCGCCGCTCGGACGGCCAGCGTGCGCCCGCCGGATCCCCCTTCGCAGGAGACGACCGTGCCGAGCTCGCGAACGATCCCGGTGAACACGGTGGAACGGTACTCGTCACGGTCGCGTCCGGCGAGCGACGTCGTTCGCCACGCGACCGAGCCCCGAGGGGCAGCCCTGTCCCGGACGCGTGGGATCGCTGTCCCACCCGCCCCTACGGGGCATGCACGTAGGCCTGGATCAGGATGTCGTCTCCGACGGGGCGCGCCTGAACGCGGGAGAGCTCGAGCGGCCGTGGAAGGCCGGCGAGCATTCCCGGGCCTTCGCCGGAGAGCATCGGCGCGACGAACACGAGCAGCTTGTCCACGAGCCCTGCCTCGAGGAACGCCGCAGCGATCGTCGGTCCTCCCTCGAGGAGCAGCGACTGGACGCCCTCGTCGGCGAGCGCTGCTAGCTCCTGCGGCACCGGCCCGGAGCGAAGCTCGAGTGCCGATCCCTCGGGCAACGGCCCGCGCCCGAACGCGAGCCGGCGCGGCTGGCGAGGGGCCGGGACGTCGCGGGCGTCCAGGCGAGGATCGTCCCAGCGAACGGTTCCCATGCCCACCGCGACCGCGTCCGACTGCGCTCGGAGCAGGTGGACGAGCCGGCGCGACTCCTCGCCGGACACCCACCGGGAGCCGGGAACCGTCACCCGGCCGTCGACCGTGACGGCGACCTTGTAGGTGACGAACGGCCGTCCGAGCGCGACGAACGTCCGCCACTCCTCGAGCTGCTGACGGCAGCGGAACGCGAGCTCGCCGTCGGCCACCACGACCTCGACTCCGGCCTGGCGAAGACGGTCGAGCCCCCCGCCGTGCTCGGGGTGAGGATCGAGCTGGCCGACGACGACGCCGGCGACACCTGCCGCGAGCAACGCGTCGGCGCACGGCGGCGTCGTGCCGTGATGCGCGCAGGGCTCGAGCGTGACGTAGGCCGTCGCGCTGCGCGCCCTCGCACCGGCCGCGGCCAGAGCGAGGACCTCGGCGTGCGGGTCGCCCGTACGCTCGTGCCATCCCTCGCCGACGATCTCGCCGTCGGCGACGATCACCGCGCCGACGATCGGGTTGGGGTGCGTCGTGCCGCGGCCGCGCTCGGCCAGCTCGAGCGCGCGCTCCAGGAACCGGGCGTCCACACCTGCGATCCTAGGCATCGTCCCCGGCGAGGCGCGTCATTCGCGGCGAAGGCTCGCGCGTCGAAGGCGCCGCGCGGCCGCTCCGCGGTGCCGATCGAGGTGCCCGACGATCGCAGGGCCGGAGGCCTACGGTACGAGGAGCCGCGCCACGAAGAAGCCTGCGGTCCCGTGGAGGTGCGGGAGCGTCTGGAGGAACTCCGCGCGCCGCGAGTGGCGGAACGCAGGCCACTCGTCGGCGAGCGACGGATCGACCTCGAGCCCCGCTGCGTCCACGACGTCCTCCGACTCCGCGCGGTTGATCGTGCACACGGAGTAGACGATCGTCCCTCCGCGCCTCACGCGCTCCGCCGCGGCGCGGAGGAGCTCGAGCTGGAGCTCGGGGAGCGGCTCGGCGCGCCAGCGCAGATCCGGCCGCGAGTTCAGAACACCGAGTCCCGAGCAGGGCGGGTCGACAAGCGCGCGATCGAAGCCGGTCAGCTCGGGCGGGAGGCGACGTCCGTCCGCGACCACGACGCGGACGTTCGTCGCACCGAGCCGGCGAGCGGTGTCTCGGAGCTCACGGGCCCGGCTGTCGTCCACCTCGACCGCAACGACCTCGCCCGCGAGCATCGTGGCCTTGCCGCCAGGCGCGGCGCAGAGATCGAGGATACGCTCGCCGTCGCTTGCGCCAACCGCAAGCCCGACGAGCTGGGAGGCGGCGCTCTGCGGCCAGATGCGCCCCTCCGCGAGCGCCTCTGCATCGACGCGAGGGACGCGCCACGCACCGGGGACTACGTCGTCCGGCCTGCCGTCGATCTCGCCGCGCACGAGGCGCACCACCGTCTCGGCGGACTCGTTCTGAACGCGCATCAGCGCGACCGCGTCGTCGCGACCGAGGTCCCGCCACCACGTCTCGGCGACCCAGTCGGGGTACGAATGCCTGAGCGCGGCGGCTGTCGCGGTATCGTCGCGAAGCCCGTCCAAGAGAGGGCGGATACCATCGGCCAGCCGGCGCAGGACGGCGTTGCTGAAGGCAACTGCACGCTCGAGCCCGGCCGAGCGGACGAGCTCGACGGACTCGTTGACGGCCGCGTAGCGGGGGACGCCGTCCACGAAACCGAGCTGGTAGCCGCCGAGGCGGAGAGCCGCCCGTACCGGCGGATCGAGGCGCGCGACCCGCCGCCGACCGAGCGACTCGATCGCGTGGTCGACGGTACGGACACGCTGCACGGCGCCGTACGCGAGCCGTTGCGCGAGGGCGCGATCGCGCTCGTCGAGCTCACGCGTGGCGGCACGCAGGGCGCGGTCCGCATACGCACCCTCCTCGAAGACCCGCAGCAGGACGCGGTACGCGGCTGCGCGTGCCGGACTCACGGTCGGAGGCCGCGAAGCCATGCGTCGTACGACATCCGGCGGCCTCCGTCGGGCTGGACGTCCATGGGCTCGAACGTGTCTCCCTCGCCGACGCGGGCCCGCCAGACGGTCAGCATCCGTCCTCGCAGCTCGATCCTCGCGCCGATGTGCGGCGAGAGCGCCCGGACCACGTCCACGAGCTCCTCGGCGGGCCGCGTCGGATCGAGCACGCGGTCTGCGGCGCTGATCTTCCTGGCGTACGTCGGCTCCCCGACCTGGGGGTGAAGGGTCGAGCCGGGTGCGCGGAGCACGTCGTCGAGCAGATCGACCGCGATCACTGCCGCCTTCCCGTAGACGGCGCCGGCGTCGTCCTCCGGCTCGATCGGCAGCCGTGCCTGAGCCGCGATGGGCCCGGCGTCGAGTTCCTCCACGAGCTCGATGATCGTGACACCCGTCTCGCGGTCTCCCGCCATGAGCGCGCGCTCGACCGGTGCGGCGCCGCGCCAGCGCGGAAGAAGCGAGGGGTGGACGTTCAGCCACAGCCGCTCGGAGAGCACGTCTTTCGGGACGAGAAGCCCGTAGGCGACTGCTACGACGATCTCGGCCCCGAGGTCGAGCCCGGACTCGAGCCGCTCGGGCTGCACGACGGCGAGCCCCAGCCGCTCCGCGACGTCCTTCGCCGGCGGCGACTGCAGGTGGCGGCCGCGGCCGGCGGGAGCATCCCGCCGCGTGAGCAGGAAGGTGATCTCGTGCCGCGCCGCCAGGCGTTCGAGGACGTCCGCACCGAACGGCGCGGTCGCGGCGACCGCGATCCGTGCGCTCAACGCGCGCCGAGCACGGGCTGGGGCCTGAGCGCCCGCAGTGCTTCGCGGCGAGACGCGTCGTCGGTGCGGTCGATGATCAGGACGCCGTCCAGGTGGTCCAGCTCGTGCTGCACGATTCGCGAAGACGGAGCCTCGAGCTCGAGCGTGACCGGACGGCCGTCGCCATCGACGCCCTCGATCGTGACGGCGCACGGCCGCTCGACGGGCACGAGCACGCTGCGCAGCGACAGGCAGCCCTCGTCGTCGATCTCCGTCTCGCTCGAGCGCGCCGTGATCACGGGGTTCACGAGGACGCGCTCCTCGCCGTCGTCCACGAACACGAAGAGCCGCTGGAGGACGCCGACCTGCGTCGCCGCGAGCCCGACCCCGTTCGCCTCGTGCATGAGCGTCGTCATGCGCTCGACGAGACGCCTGAGATCGCCGTCCACCGTCTCCACCTCCCGGGCGCTCATGCGCAGGACGGGATCGCCGTACTGGCGGATCCGCGAGAGCGCGACGAGACGCCGCGCCTCTCGCTCGAGCTCCTCGCGCTCCCGGTCCTGGTCGTGATCGTGCTCGGCCATCGCGCGGCGAGTCTAGCCGCCGCGCGATGGCCGAATCGGGTCACTCTCCGAAGCCGGTTGCCTGCCGGTCGATCTCGGCGCCCGTCTCGTCGCTCGCGATGACCGCAACGGGCCCCACGCCACGACGGAGATCGCCCAGACCCGACCGGTATCCGAAGGCCCGGTAGCGCCCGCCGGCGACCGCCACGGGCCGGAGGGAGAGCGCACGACTGCTCCCGTCGCCCATGAGCACCCGGACGCCCGTGACCGCTGGGGCGGCGAGGCCGATCAGCCTCGCGTCCTTGACGTCGGCGACAGCCGGGCCGCCGTCGTACGCGAAGCTGATGAACATCTGCGTCCCTGCGAACGGATCCTCGGACGAATTGCATCCTCCTTGCCGCGCACGGGGTGTGGCGTCGGGGGCGTCCCACAGACAGAGGAAGCCGGCGGAGGTGGGTTGCACGAACACGCTCCGCCCGGCGCGCCCATCGCCTCCGGGGAAGTCGAGCACCTTCACGAGCGGCTCGTTCTCGATCGCCGCCTCGAGACCGCTGGGCACCCGTGGCCCGCGCTCGGCGGCGACCACCGCGCCCACGACCGCCCCGGTTGCGACGACCGCGCCGAGCAGGACGATCCAGCGCCGAGTCCTGACAAAGCTCAACATCGCGTTCCTCCTCAGCTGTAGGCCGTGCACGCCGCCCAGGACGAACCGGCGGTGTTTGCGCGGCAGTAGGCCTTCTTCGTCTGGGACGACAGCCAGTGCGTCTCGACGTAGGTCGCCCAGCTGCGGACGGTGAAGTGCCAGCTGTACGACGTGTTGTCGATGAAGGTCACCGTCGTGTCGAAGCTGGAGGTCTTGTAGAAGACGTTCTGGAACCAGCTGGGGCTGAACCAGCTCGCGCCCGACTGACCCGCCGGCCAGTAGCTGTTGCCCGCATACGTCGTTGCTCCGGCGAAGGCGCTGGCGCTCACGACGAGCGCTATGACGATCGGTAGAGCGAAGAGAGCGAGTCGTCTCACCGAGTCTCCTTTCTCGAGGGTGTTCCCCGATCTACCTGGCAGGCAGCTCTCCCCTCAATTGGCCGAAACGGACAGGCCTGGGCCCGACGGACACGCCCAAGACGGGCTAGAGGGACTGCGGATCGACGTCCACGACCGCGGTCAGGCCGTCCCGCCTCAGCGCCGGTGCGGCCGCGGCGAGGAGGCTCGCCGCACGGCTCGCGAACGCACGAGGAGAGGAGGTCTTCGCCAGCAACCGAGCGCGATACCGGCCGCGGAGCCGGAGCAGCGGAGCTGGGCCCAGAAGCTGGACACCGGGCAGTTGGAGCGCGTCGCGAAGCTCGCTGAGCGCACGGAGCGGAGCCTCCCGGTCAGGTCCAGAAATGACGAGTGCAACAAGATTGCGAAAAGGTGGGTACCCGAGCTCCTCGCGGCGGGCGATCTCCCGCGTGAGGAACCCGGAGACGTCGTGCCGCACGGCGAACGCGAACGGCAGGGCGTCGGGCTGGAACGTCTGCACGAGCACCCGACCGGGCGCGTCTCGCCCGCTTCGACCGGCGAGTTGCGTCACGAGCTGGAAGGTCCGCTCCTCGGCACGGAAGTCGGGAAACGCCAGGCCCGCGTCCGCGTCGACGACCGCCGCCACCTCGACGCCGGCGAAGTGGTGTCCCTTCGCGACCATCTGCGTCCCGATGAGCACCGATGGCCTCGACGCGGCAAAGCGCTCGAGCGCGTCACGCAGCTCTCCCGGCTGTGCTGCCGCGTCCGCGTCCAGGCGAATCCGCTCGAGCCCCGGGAGACGCGCCTCCAGCTCCGCCTCCAGTCGCTGCGTGCCGGCACCGATGCGCGCCAGCTCGACCGACCCGCACTCCGGGCACGCCTCGGGGAGCTCCGTCGAATAGCCGCAGTGATGGCAGTGGAGCCGCGAGTCCGCGTGCAGTGCGAGAGCGATCTCGCAGCTCCGGCAGCGGCGCGTCGAGCCGCAGGCCCGGCAGTGGACGGCGCCCGAGAGTCCGCGGCGGTTCAGGAGGAGGATCGCCCGTCCGCCCCGTTCCCCGACGCCGGCAAGCTCCGCGAGGAGTGGCGCCGACAGCGGATACCCCGCCTCTCGCCGCAGGTCGACGAGGGTGACGGTCGGCAGCGGCGCGCCGATACGCGAGGGGAGCTCGACGTGCTCGAGCCGCGCCCAGCTCTCCACGCGCGGAGTCGCGCTCCCGTACACGGCCACCGCATCCTCGAGCGCCGCCCGTTTGGCGGCCACCGTGCGGGCGTCGTAGCGCGGGTCCGACTCCTGCTTGAAGGACGCGTCGTGTTCCTCGTCGACCACGATGAGCCCGAGGCGCGCAACCGGCGCGAAGACCGCGGAGCGAGCGCCCACGACGATGGGCGCCTCCCCAGCCGAGATCCGCTCGCGCTCGTCACGGCGCTCGGCGTCGGTTAACCCCGAGTGGAGCACGGCGACGCGATCCCCGAATCGCGCCCGGAAGCGGCCGACGGCCTGCGGTGTCAGCGCGATCTCGGGAACGAGCACGATCGCGCTGCGGCCGCGCTCGAGCGCGGCCGCACACACCTGCAGGTACACCTCGGTCTTCCCGCTGCCCGTCGGGCCGCAGAGCAGCACGTGGCCGCCACCACCGTCGAGCGCAGCGACGATCCTGGCGACCGCATCGCGCTGGGGCGGAGTCAGCGCGGCCGGCTCCGGCTCACCGCCGAGCGCGAGCGAGGGAGCCGGGTCTTGCCGCGCGCCGCGTCGCCTCGGGAGGTGCGGGGCAACGAGCGCCAGAGCACGAGCAGGAGTCGATCCGTAGTAGTCGGCAAGCCACAGGGCAAGCGCGACGACGGCGCCCGGGAGCCTGTCCACGACCGGCCCCGCGTCCACGATCTCGACTCCCGCGGGCGCATCGACACCCGTCGCCACCACCACGGCGCGAACGCGTCGGCGCGCCAGCTGCACGGAGACGACGCACCCGACCTCGACGTCCGCGCGCACCCGGTACGTGAACGGGCGCGCGAGGGCGCGCGTCGTGACCAGCGGATAGACCTCTGCGAGCGGCACGCTCCAGCGAGCGTAGCCGCCCTTGCGGTGGCGATCCGCTACCCGGCAGCGACCCTCGGCCTGCGGAAGAAGTAGTAGAGCGTCGGCGCCGCGAGCGCCGCGAACGCAGCGACGAGAAGTGCCTCGCTCTCCGGGATCACCCCGGCCTCGGCGAGCTCGTGCAGACCCATCGCGAGCAGGTACCCGGCGAACACGAGGAGCAGCGCACTCGTGACGGTGAAGAACGTCCGCAGGTTCAGTCGGTGCGAGCCCCGGTAGAAGACGTAGCCGAGCACCACCGCGACGACACCGCCCACGATCGCTCCGATCAGCGAAACGACGCCGTTCGAGCCCTCCACGGAGCTGAACAGGAAGAGGGCGGTCTCGACTCCCTCCCGCGCGACGCCCAGAAAGACGACGAGCGCGAGCCCGATGGCGGAGCCGGCGTCGAGGGCAGCCTGCGTCCGGCCTTCGATCTCGCTGCAGAGCGTGCGCGCCCGATTTCGCATCCAGAAGATCATCCACGTGAGCAGCCCGGCGGCAGTCAGCATGACGACGCCCTCGAAGATGAACTCGGAGCGGCCCTCGAGCTCCGCGCCCGCCGCGAAGAGCGCGACTCCGACCGCGAGGCTCAGCGCCAGCGCGGCGGCAACTCCGAGCCAGACCGCGGCAAAGCCGTCGCGCCGACCGGTGCGATCGAGGAACGCGAGAACGATGCCGACGACGAGCGAGGCCTCGAAGCCCTCACGAAGTACGACGACGCCTGCGCCCACGCCCGCACTCACTCCTCTCTCTGCGCTTCCGGATGTAAGGTCGACCTTACACGGACCGGGCGGGACTATAATGACCGCCTCGGAAGCCGTCAACCGGGGGCGAGAGGTGGCACGGGCGCCAGGGCATTCGATCGACGAGTACCTCGAGACGATCTACTTCCTCGCCTTCCCGATCGGGGAGTACCGTCCCTCGACCGGTTCGACCGCGATCGCCGCGCGCGTCGCCGAGATGCTCGGCGTCTCACGCGCGTCGGCGGGCGAGATGCTGAAGAGACTGGAGGCGGAGGGCCTCGTCGAGCGCGGCGAGCAGAAGGAGGCGATCCTCACGCCGGAGGGGGCTGCGCGCGCGAAGCGCGTCGTGCGCAAGCACCGCATCATCGAGCGCTTCCTGACCGACTTCATGGGCTACACGGCCGCGGAGTCGCACGTGCACGCAGACGAGCTCGGCGAGACGTTCACGGACGAGATGGTCGAGCGCATCAACGAGCGCCTCGGCCGCCCCGATCGCTGTCCGCACGGCTGGCCCGTCGACACGGAGTTCGAGCAGTCCGAGAACGCGGAGCTCGTCACGCTGGCGGAGCTCGAGCCCCGTCGCCCCGCCGAGATCGTCCGCCTCGCCGAGCACGACGGAGAGCTCCTGCACTGGTTCTACGACGCGGGCCTCGCGCCGGGAACACCGGTCGAGGTCCGCGCCGCCGGGCCCGCAGGCGAGCCGTTGGACGTCCTCGTGAGCGGCGCAGAGCGCTCGATAGCGGCGAAGGCCGCGGTCGGAATCTACGTCCGCGCCGCGTAGGTCTCCTTTACGAATCTCTCAAAGAGCGCTCAGGCCCCGATCACACGGCGGTGCGAGCATGCGTGGCCAGTTCGGGGGAGATCGAAAGGAGAAGAGACGGATGAGAATCGACAGGCACGGAGTCGCCGCCCTCGCCGGCGCGGCCGCGCTCCTCGCGGGAGGTGGCTCGGCGCTCGCGGACGGCGGGAGCGGAACGAGCGGTGAGCGCTGCGACCAGCTCCTCGCGAAGATCGCCGCGAAGCGCGGCGTCACCCCGGAGCAGCTGAAGGCCGACCTCCAGGCGAAGCTCCTCGCCCGCATCGACGCGGCCGAGAAGGCCGGAAAGATGTCGTCCGAGCGCGCGGCGGCACTGAAGCAGCGCGTGACGGAGGGGAACGTCTGCCGCGGCGGCAAGGTTCGTGCTCACATCGCCGCCCGCGGGATGATGCGCGCAGCGGCCGAGTTCCTCGGGCTCGACGTCACGCAGCTGAAGGCGCAGCTTCCGGGCACCTCGCTCGCCGGGCTGGCCCAGGCGCAGGGCAAGAGCGTCGAGGCGCTGAAGGCCGCGATGCTCGCTCCCGCGAAGGAGCGGCTCGCGAAGGCCGTGGCCGCGGGAAAGATCTCACAGGCCCGGGCCGACGCGGCACTCGCGAAGCTCCAGGAGCGCGCCGGCAAGCTCGCCGAGAAGGCGTTTCCGGCGAAGTAGCTCCCAGCCCTCTCTCTCACGCCGCGGAAGGGGCTCCTCCAGGGGGCCCCTTCCGTTCTCAGGCGGCTCTCACTGACGCGTGCTTTCATGGAGAGGCAGCCCTTCTCCCATCCGCTGCCCTCCATCCGAAGGCCCCTCGCGGGCCTTCGGCTCGTTCCCGCCAGCCGGGCTTCGGGCTAGACGGGCGTCTCGGCGCTGAGCCCGGCTGCGGCACGCAGCGTGTCCGCGCGATCCGTCCGCTCCCAGGTGAAGTCGTGATCGTCGCGGCCGAAGTGGCCGTAGGCGGCGGTCTTCGCATAGACAGGCCGAAGCAGGTCGAGGTCGCGGATGATCGCGGCAGGCCGGAGGTCGAAGTGCTCTCGAACGAGCTCCTCGATCGTGTTGCTCGGGATCACCTCCGTGCCGAAGCACTCCACCTCGATCGAGACGGGATGCGCAACACCGATCGCGTATGCAACCTCGAGCTCGCAGCGGTCGGCGAGGCCGGCCGCGACGATGTTCTTCGCCACGTAGCGCGCCGCATACGCGGCGGAGCGATCGACCTTCGTCGGATCCTTCCCCGAGAAGCAGCCGCCACCCTGACGAGCCGCGCCGCCGTAGGAGTCGACCATGATCTTGCGTCCGGTCATGCCGGTGTCGGCCTTGGGGCCGCCTTCGACGAACTTCCCGGTCGGATTGACGAGCACGAAGTCGCGCTCGGCGAATCTGGCCTCGTCGTAGAGGTCGTGAGGCAGGATCGGGTGGAGAACCTTCTCGATGATGTCGGGCTTGATGAGCGACTCGACGCTGATCCCGTCCATGTGCTGGCAGACGACGAGCAGCCGCTCGATCTCGACCGGTCGCTGCCTCCCGTGCTCGTCGATCTCGTACCGCACGGTCACCATCGACTTCCCGTCCGGGCGGAGATACGGCATGAGGTCGCCCCGTCGCACCTCGGCGAGCCGCCTGCAGATCCTGTGCGCGAGGACGATCGGAAGCGGCATCAGCTCAGGGGTCTCGCGGCACGCGTAGCCGAACATCATCCCCTGGTCGCCCGCGCCGATCTGGTCGAGCGGATCGTCGCCGGAGTCGTGCTGCACCTCGTACGCCGCGTCCACGCCGCGGGCGATGTCCGGGGACTGCTCCTGGATCGAGGTCATGACGCCGCACGTCTCGGCGTCGAGGCCGAGATCGGAGTTGGTGTAGCCGATCTCGGCGATCTTGCCGCGAACGAGCTTCGGGATCTCGACGTACGTCTCGGTCGAGATCTCCCCTGCGACCACGACGAGGCCCGTCGTGACGAGGGTCTCGCAGGCGACGCGACCGTTCGGATCGTCGGCGAGGACGGCGTCGAGCACGGAGTCCGAGATCTGATCGGCGATCTTGTCCGGGTGACCCTCGGTCACCGACTCGGACGTGAACGGGAACGAGCGCACGGCCATGGGGCCCGGAAGCCTACCCAAGGGGCTCCCGTGACGGCTACTCGGTCGTCGGCGCCCGGCTCATGAGCCGAGCAACGAGCTCCGTCAACGGGGCGCCGCCGAGGACGGCGCAGACGCCCTCGGTGATCGGGAGCTCGATCCCGAGCCCTCGGGAGAGGTCGCGCAGGACCGGCGCGGTCGTCAGGCCCTCGACCACCTGACCGATCTGGGCCGCAGCCTCCTCTGCGCTCGCACCGCGCGCGATGAGCTCGCCGGCTCGCCGGTTCCGCCCGGACGGGGCCCAGCACGTGACGATCAGGTCGCCCATCCCCGCGAGCCCGGCGAAGGTGTCGGGCTTCGCCCCGGCCGCCTCGGCGAGCCGTCGCATCTCGGCGAGCCCTCGGGAGACGAGCGCCGCCTTGGCGTTGTCGCCGAGCCCGAGGCCGTCGGCCGCGCCGGCCGCGAGCGCCATGACGTTCTTGGCCGCGGCGCAGAGCTCCACGCCCACGGTGTCGTCGCTCACGTAGACGCGGAAGAGGGTCGAGTGCACGGCGAGCTGGACGCGGACGGCGAGCTCGAGGTCGTCACTCACCGCGACGGCGGCGGCGGGGAGCCCCCGGACGATCTCCGCCGCGATGTTCGGCCCGGAGAGAACCGCCGCGGAGCGGCCCTCGATCAGCGTCGAGAGTCGTGCTCCGGTGAAAGGATCGAGACCCTTCGTCAGGCTCAGCACCGGGGCCGAGCCCGGCAGGCTGCGGACGACCTCGCCGAACACGCGGCTCGGCACCGCGACGGCGACGAGCTCGGCCTCGACGAGCGGCGCGTCCTCGAGCAGGGACGCGGCGACACCCCGGAGCTCCGCCTCCGGCGCATAGCGGAGATTCCGCCCGGTCGCGATGACGGCGGCGACCTGGTCGGGATCGCGCATCGCGAGAGTAACCTCGTGGCCGTTGTCTCGCAGGAGGCACGCGAACGCGGTCCCCCACGATCCTCCACCGACGACGACGGCGTTCACGGGCGTGTCACTGTGAGGTCACGAAGTCGATGGAGACGGGCACGCCCTCGAGCCTAAAGCGTCGGCGGAGCTCGTTCTCGACCCAGTACCCGTAGTCGCGCGTCACGAGCCGCCGGTCGTTCACGAAGAGCCGGAAGCGCGGTGGCCGTGAGCTGACCTGGGTTCCGTAGAGCAGGTTCAGCCTGCGGCCGCGCCGGCCCGGGGGCTGGCGCGCCTCCCGCAGCTCGGCGAGCGCGCGGTTCAGCTCGGCGGTCGCGATCCGCCCTGCGTAGCGCGGGAACAGCTCCTCGACGAGGTCGAGCAAGCGCCCGAGCCCGCGACCGGTCTTCGCGGAGACGGCGATGACAGGGGGGCGCTGGCGCAGTCGCAACTCGAGCTGCGGTCGCACGTCTTCGATGCGCACCTCGGACACATCCCACTTCGAGAGGACGACGATGGTCGCACAGTCCGACCGGCGGGCGACGTCCGCAACGGTCAGGTCCTGCTCGACGATCCCCTCGCTCGCGTCCACCAGTACGAGCGCGATGTCCGCTCGCTCCGCCGCCTCGAGCGCGCGGAGCTCGGAGAAGTACTCGACGCCCTGCCGGTGCCGCCGCTTGCGCCTGAGGCCGGCGGTGTCAACGAGGACGAACGTGGTGCGGTCGCGCTCGAAGACGGTGTCGATCGCATCGCGGGTCGTCCCCGGGACGTCAGAGACGATGACACGCTCGCGTCCGATGAGCGCGTTCAGGAGAGACGACTTGCCGACGTTGGGTCGGCCGAGGATGGCGACCCGGATCGCCTCCGCCCCGACGGGCCGCTCGCCGCGGCCGGGAAGCCGTCCAACGATCTCGTCCAGGAGGTCGCCCGTACCGTGACCGTGGAGCGCGGAGAGGGGCATCGGGTCGCCGAGCCCGAGCCGATGGAACTCGAGCGCCTCGGAGTCGCGTCGCGGGTCGTCGATCTTGTTCGCGAGCACGAGCACCTGCCGTCGGGACGAGCGAAGGATCTCCGCGAGCTCCTCGTCGCCGGGCGTGACGCCGGCGCGGGCATCGACGAGGAAGAGCACGAGATCGGCCTCGTCGACCGCCTGGCGTGCCTGCTCGGCGATCTTTCGCCCGAAGGGCCCCGTATCGGCACGGTCGACGCCGCCCGTGTCGATCAGCCGGAAGTGCGTCCCCGACCACTCGCAGAGCAGCTCCTTGCGGTCGCGGGTCACCCCGGGGGTCTCGTGGACGACGGCGGCGCGGGTCGAGGTGAGCCGGTTGAGGAGCGTCGACTTGCCGACGTTGGGGAAGCCGACGATGGCCACCGTCCCCGCGAGCTCGACGTCCGGCGCGACCGTCATGAGGGGGGTGTGGCGTCCCGCGGCCGGCCCAGCTCGTGAACGCGGACGAGCCACTCCCAGAGCGCGCGCAGCTCCCGCCCGATCTCGACGGACGCCTCTTTGTAGCCCTTGCCGCCGCGCGGCAGCCCCTCGAACGTCATCGGCGTCCCCCAGGCGATGGAGACGGGATGGAAGTTCCCGAGACGCCACGACTGGCTGCCGTGCAGGGCGACGGGGATCACGGGCGCCCCTTCGTTGATCGCCACCATCGCCGCTCCGGGCTGGACCGCACCGGGCTCGCCGGACCGCTGACGCGTCCCCTCGACGAAGAGGCCGAGCGCGTGACCGTTCCGGACGATCTCGCGCATCGTGCGCACCGCGTCGCGGTCGGACTCGCCGCGCCGCACCGGGAACGCTCCGAACGAGCGCATGAGCTGCCCCAGGCCGGGCACGTGATGCGCCTCGACCTTGGCCATGTAGTAGACCGTGCGGGGACACGCCGCCCCGAGCGCGGGTGGATCGACCCAGCTGAAGTGGTTGGCGGCGACGACCAGGCCTCCGCTCAGCGGCACCCGCTCGCGACCGTAGACGCGCAACCGGCTGGTGACCTGTATCACCGTCCCGATCGTCGGGCGTCCGACGGCCCAGATCGCATCGGTCCGGTTCACCGCGCCGCCTCCACGAGCCCGACGATTCGATCCACGACCTCCTCGATACCAAGGTCGGTCGTGTCGAGGAGAACGGCGTCGGGAGCCGCCTGCATGTCGACGGCATCGCGCTCGTCGCGGCGGCGCAGGTCCTCGGCCAACAGCTCGGCGGCGACGCCAGGACGATCGGCGGCGCGGCGGCGCACACGCTCCTGCGGATCGGCGACCAGGAAGACCTTCACCTCGGCCTCCGGCACGACGACGCGCCCGATGTCGCGCCCCTCGATGACCGCGTCGCCCGACCGCGCGAGCGCGCGCTGGCGCTCCCGCATCACCGATCGGACGCCCGGATGGCGCGCGACCACCGGAACGAGCCGGTCGATGTCGGCCCCGCGGATCGCGGCCGTGACGTCCGCTTCGGAGATCTCGACCCGACCGTCGACGTCGAAGGACACCGGGTGCTCGCGGGCGAGGCTCTCGAGCGCCGCGCCGTCGCCGGGTTCGATTCCGTCTCGTGACGCGAGCCAGGCGAGAGCGCGGTACATCGCACCGGTGTCGAGGTAGCGGAAGCCGAGGCGCTCGGCGAGGGCGCGCGCGACCGTGCTCTTTCCCGAGCCGGCGGGGCCGTCGATGGCGACGATCATGCCGCCGGAGGGTAATGGACCGAGCCTGGAGCGATCTCCTCGAGAAGCTCGAAGAATCCGGGGAAGCTGATGCTCACGGCGTCCGCGCCGCGGAGCTCGACACCCTCCCGCGACGAGATCCCGGCAATCGCACCGAGCATCGCGAGCCGGTGGTCGCCGCGAGCGTCGACGACCCCTCCCCGCAAGCGGGCGGGCACGCCCTTGACCCGGAACCCGTCGCGCGTCGCGCGCACGCGACCACCGATCCGGCGGAGCTCCTCGACGATCGCCTCGAGCCGATCCGACTCCTTGAGGCGAAGCTCCTGCGCCCCGCGCACGACCGTGTCGCCGCGCGCGTGGCACGCGGCAAGCGCCAGCAGCGGGAGCTCGTCGATGAGCGAGGGCACCTCGTCGGCCGCCACGGTCGCGCCCACGAGCTCGGACGCGCGGATCTCGACCTCGCCGGCCGGCTCGCCTGCGACCGAGCGGCGGTTGTAGATCGCGATCCGGGTGCCCATGCGCTCGAGGATGTCGAGGAGGCCGGTTCGGCGCGGGTTGAGCCCGACGCCATGGACGGTGATGACGGAGCCCGGGACGGTCGCGGCCGCGACGAGAAGCGGCGCGGCGGAGGAGAAGTCGCCGGGAACCTCGATCTCGCCGAGCGCGAGCTCGCGGCCGCCGTCGACGCTGACGCGGCCGGGGCGCCTCGTAATCTGCGCGCCCGCACGCTCGAGGAGGCGCTCCGTGTGATCACGGGTCGGAATCGGCTCGACGACGGTCGTGCGCCCCTCCGCCTGGATGCCCGCCAGCAGCACGGCCGACTTCACCTGCGCCGACGGCACGGGGAGCCGGTACTCGAGCGCCCGAAGCCCTGCGCCGCCCTCGACGACGAGCGGCGCATGTCCGTCCGTCGTCTCGACGACGGCGCCCATGCGCCGCAAAGGCTCGGCGATGCGCTCCATCGGTCTCGCCGAGAGGGACTCGTCGCCGACGAGCTCGAACCGCCCCGTCTGGCCCGCGAGGATCCCAGCGAGCAGGCGCATGAGCGTGCCCGCGTTCGCGCAGTCGATCGGCTCGGAGGGGGGCGCGAGCCCGTGCAGGCCACGGCCGTGGACGACGAGCGCGTCGACATCCGTCTCCTCCACCTCGGCCCCGAGCCGGCGGACGGCCGCGACCGTCGCCTCCGTGTCGGCGGAGCGACCGAAGCCCACGATGCGCGTCTCGCCCTGGCAGAGCGCCGCTAAGAGCACGGCCCGGTGCGAGATCGACTTGTCGCCCGGCACGGAGATGTGCCCTTCGAGAGCGGCTACCGGTTCGATGCGCATGGTCGCGCGCGAGTCTAGAGGTGTCCCGACGGCGTTCCGAGGGTCCAGGGAGAATCTCGGGATGCGCATCTTCTCCGGCATCCAGCCGACCGGCGATCCGCACGTCGGCAACTACAGCGGTGGTTTCCGCCAGTACGCGCGGACCCAGGAGCAGGGCGAGGCGTTCTTCTGCATCGTCGACCTGCACGCGATCACGGTGGACTACGAGCCGAGCGAGCTGCGCAGCAACACCCTCGACATCGCCGCGATGCTCTTCGCTACGGGCCTCGACCCGGAGCGCTCGACGGTCTTCGTTCAGAGCCACGTCACCGCACACGCCGAAGCGGCCTGGCTTCTGGGGGCGGTGACGCCGTACGGGCAGCTCGGTCGGATGACGCAATTCAAGGAGAAGGGCGAGCAGCAGTCGCTCGTCACGTCGGCGCTCTACACGTACCCCGTGCTCATGGCCGGCGACATCCTCCTCTACCAGACCGACATCGTCCCGATCGGCGACGACCAGCGGCAGCACCTCGAGCTCGCCCGCGACATTGCCGAGCGCTTCAACGCGCGGTTCGGCGACACGTTCACCGTCCCGGAGGGCGTCTACCCCGAGTCGGGCGCGCGTGTCATGGACCTCCAGGACCCGACGAAGAAGATGTCCAAGTCGTTCGGGACCGAGCAGGGGAAGGTCCTCATGCTCGACGACGCGGACACGATCCGGCGCAAGGTGAAGCGCGCCGTCGCCGACTCCGGGCGGGAGGTGAAGCACGACCCCACCGCGAAGCCGGGCATCTCGAACCTGATCGAGCTCACCACGGTGGCGACCGGAGAGACGATCGCCGAAGTCGAGGCGCGCTTCGACGGGCACGGGTACGGCGACTTCAAGTCCGCAGTCGGGGACGTCCTGGTCGAGCTCCTCGTCCCGATCCAGGAGCGCTACCGGGAGCTCCGCGCCGACGAGGCCGGGCTCCAGCGACTCCTGGCGCTCGGCGCCGACAAGGCCCGACAGGCGTCGGTGCCCACGCTCGAGACGATGTACGAGCGCATGGGCTTCGTCCGGCTTCGCTGACGCGTCCGCCTACGAGAGGCCCGCGCGCCGACGTAAGCCGGCGACCTCGCCGGGCGTGAGCTCGCGCCATTCGCCGGGAGCGAGCCCCTCGAGCCCGAGCTCCGCGTAGCGAGCGCGGTGGAGTCGGCGAACGGGATGACCGACCGCCTCGCACATTCTCTTCACCTGATGCGTGCGGCCTTCGTGCAACGTGAGCTCGAGCCGCGTCGTCCTCGTTCCCCGCTCGATCACCTCGACCGCTGCCGGCGCCGTGAGCCCGTCGTCGAGCTCGATCCCCTCGCGCAGCGCAGTGAGCGCCCGCGAGGACGGCGAGCCGGCGACCTCGACCTGGTAGGCCTTGGGCACGCCGTAGCGGGGGTGCGCGAGCCGGTGCGCGAGGTCGCCGTCGTTCGTCAGGAGGAGGGCGCCCGTGGTGTCGGCGTCGAGACGTCCGACGGGGACGACGCGCGTCGGGTGCGCGACGAGGGCGACCACGGTCGGCCTTCCCTGGGGGTCGCTCGCGGTGGTGACCACACCGGCCGGCTTGTGGAGGAGGACGTAGGTCAGCGGCTGGCGCTCGACCCGGACCCCGTCAACCTCGACCACGTCGTGCGCCCCGACGACGGTGTGCAGCTGCCCCGGCTCCCCGTTCACGCGCACCCGACCCTCGCGGATCAGCTCGTCCGACCGCCGTCGAGACGCGACGCCTGCACGGCTCAGGAAGGCGTTCAGGCGGATGGCGGCATCTCCCGCGAGTAGGGTGCGTCCCGTGAGTCAGGTCGATACGTGGACCGAGAAGCTCGCTGAGCTCGCCGTCTTCGGCGCGAGCGTCCAGCCGGGGCAGCTCGTCGCGGTGACGAGCTCGATCGGCAGGGAGGAGCTCACACGAAAGATCACCCGGAAAGCCTACGAGAGAGGGGCGAAGTACGTTGACGTCCTCTACTTCGACCAGTGGCTCAAGCGAGAGCGGGTCGAGCTGGCGGCCCCGGAGACGCTCGAATACATCCCGCCGTGGATGTCCGAGCGACTCCTGTACCTCTCGGACGAGCACGCGGCGCGAGTCTCCCTCTCCGGGCCCCAAGCCCCCCATGCCCTCGACGGCCTCGATCCGGCGCGAGCGGGGCGCGACATGCTCCCGTACCTCCCCGAGACCGGTGAGGTCATCAATCGCATGACGACGAGTTGGTGCATCGTTCCGGCCCCGACCCGCTCGTGGGCCGAGCTCGTGTACCCCGACCTCGGCCGCGACGAGGCCTACGAGCGGCTCTGGGAGTCCGTCGCGCACGTCTGCCGGCTGGACTCCGAGGACCCGGCGGCGGCATGGATGGAGCGCTCTGCGGAGCTGAAGGCCAACGCCCGGCGTCTGACCGATCGCCACTTCGACGCCCTCCGCCTGCACGGCGCGGGAACGGAGCTCACCATCGGGCTGCTCCCGTCGTCGCGCTGGGCGGCCGGGGATCTCGTCACCGTCGACGGCGTGCGGCACTCGCCCAACATCCCGACCGAGGAGGTCTTCACGACCCCGGATCCCGAGCGGGTCGACGGCTACGTGAGCGCGACTATGCCGCTCGAGCTGTCGGGCTCGATCATCTCGGGGATCCGCGTCGAGTTCTCCGCCGGACGCGCGGTCGCCGTGGACGCGGACGAGGGTGCCGACGCGCTCCGCGCGGTCGTCGCGCGGGACGACGGCGCAGCGCGGCTCGGAGAGATCGCGCTCGTCGACGGCGCAGGTCGGATCGGGCCGCTCGAGACCGTCTTCTACGACACGCTCATCGACGAGAACGCGGCGACGCACATCGCGCTCGGTAGCGCCTACGAGCACCCGGTCGACGATCCGGCGGACCGCTTGCGCATCAACCGGAGCGACGTCCACGTCGACTTCATGATCGGGAGCCCCTCGCTCGCCGTCGACGGGATCACGCGCGCCGGCGAGAGCGTGCCCGTCCTGCGCGGCGGCAGCTGGCAGATCTGAGTCGGAGCCAGACCGCGGGGAGAGCGCCCGCCGACCCCGGGCCTCGCGAGGAGTACGGAGCGCTCGAGGCCGAGGCACGACGCGAGCCGATCGCCTGGGAGACCGCGTGCGACTGGCTCGAAGCGCCGAGAAACGACCGGCTGTGCGCGGCGCGGGGCGCCGGCCGCCCGTACGCGGTCGCCGTCTGGGCGATCTGGCGCGATCCGGCGCTGTAGCTCACCACGAGCCCCACACCGTGACGGCGCGAGTCCTCGCCGAGAACCCGAGGGCGCTCGTCCGTCTGAAGAGCGCCAGCGAGGCCACGACCGTCGAGGGAGCCTGCGGGGGACGTGCCCCGAGCGAGGTACCGGACGAGCTCGTTGCCGCGTACGAGGCGAGGTGCTGCTGGCGGATCGAGCCGGACGACGAGGGCGTGCCGCACGTCGAGCTCGGCCCGCGCTCGTCCCCGCCCGGAGACTCCCCGACATCCCAGGACCGCCCGGAGGTGGCGTTTCGGCTAGGACGCCCGAGCGTGAGCGACCTGGAGGAGCCGCTCGCGGATCTCGCCCGCGTCCTCGCCCAGATCGTCGAGCCGAGGCAGCGCGGCGAGGCTCTGGAGTCCGAAGACGCGCTCGAAGAGCGGCGTCGTCCGGTAGCGGATCGCACCGCCCGTACCGCCCTCGCGCCCGGCCTCCGCGATCAGCCCACGCTCGACGAGGCTCGCGACCGCCGAGTCGGCGGCCACCCCGCGGATCCGCGCGATCTCGGGGCGCGAGCAGGGGCCGAGGTAGGCCACGATCGCGAGCGTCTCGAGCGCCGCCTGCGAGACGCCTCGCTCGACCGGCCGCTCGAAGAGGCGCGCACATGCCGCGGACGCCTCGCGGCTCGCCCGGAAGGCGAACCCTCCCGCCACCTCCTCGAGGACGATGCCGCTGCGACCCTCGGCGTGGCGCTCGTGAAGGAGCCCGAGCGCGAGCTCGACGCGCTCAGCGTCGTCCTCGGCGGCCTCGCAGAGCTCCTCGATCGAGAGGGGCTGGGAGGCGACGACGAGGAGCGCCTCGACCGTCCGAGCCAGGCGGTCGACCGGGTTGGCGGCGATCAGGCGGAGCGGGCTGTCCATGCGATGGTCCTTTCGTCGTCGGCTCTCGAAACCCTTATCGGGGCGAAGGGGGCGGCCTGGGCGAGCGCGATCTCACCCGACTTGCGGAGCTCGAGCAGCGCGAGGAGGGCGACCGCCTGCTCGACGCGGGAGAGTTGGCCGACCTCGGCGTCGAAGTCGAAGCGCAGCCGACGGGCGAGCAGCGACCGGAACCGCTCGAGGAACTGCGAGACGGGTGGGAAGCGGAGCGCCATGTGGCCGAGCGAGACCATCGGCGGCGGCGTCGCGAGCGCGCGCAGGGCCGCGGCGAGCGAGAGCGGATCCTGCGGCGCGAGCCGCCGCTCGGGCCTCGGCGCGAGCGGCGCCGGCCCCAGGCGGAACCAGCGCTCGCGCTCGAGGAGGAGCCGCTCGTGAAGCCAGGCCGCGGCCTCCTTCATGCGGCGATACTCGGCCAGCCGACGCGCGAGCTCCTCGGCCGCCTCCTCGGGCTCGAGCTCGGCCAGCTCGGCCGCCTCCTCGGGGAACAGAGCACGCGCCTTGAGCTCGAGCAACGCCGAGACGAGGACGAGGAACTCACCGCACGCCTCCAGGTCGAGGTCGTCACCCTGCTCGATCAGCTCGACGAACGAGAGGACGATCGCGGCGATGTCGATCTCCCGGGGCTCGAGCTCCTCCTTGAGGAGCAGGGTGAGAAGCAGGTCGAACGGCCCCTCGAAGGCATCGAGGTCGAGCTCGAGCGCGCGCACGGACGCCGGCTGCACGGGACGAGGCTAGCCGCGCGGCCGGACGCGGCCGCTGCTCCCGGTCAGCGGCCCTTGGGAATCGCCATCGCCTCGACCTTCGGCGGAGGCCCCGCCCCCCGCTTCCACGTCCTCTGCCACCAGACGAAGAACGCGGTCGAGACTATGATCGCGAGCCCGGCCACGTACACGTTCAGCCGGACTCCGCCCCACTCGTGAGACGGGTCGATACGGAGCATCTCGATCCAGATGCGACCGATGCTGTAGACGATGACGTAGAGGGCGAAGAGACCGCCGGGCCGGATCTTGAAGCGGCGCTCGAGGAGGAGCAGCAGGCCCGCCGCACCGAAGCACCAGAGCGCCTCGTACAGGAAGGTCGGGTGGAAGGTCGCGCTGTCGACGTAGTCGATCGGCCTGTTCTCGGGCGAGATCTCGAGCCCCCAGGGAAGGTCGGTCGGCTTCCCGAAGAGCTCCTGGTTCCACCAGTTGCCGAAGCGGCCGATGCCCTGCGCGACGAGAAGCGCAGGCGCGAGGCAGTCGGCGAGCTTGGCGACGCTCGCACCCGAGCGGTGCGCCACGATCGCCCCGACGAGGCAGCCGAGTCCGATCCCGCCCCAGACCCCGAGCCCGCCCTTCCAGATCGCGAAGGGCCCCCACCAGGCGTCGGGAAGCTCGTTCCAGCTCGTGACGACGTGGTAGAGGCGGGCACCGATGATTCCCGCGGCCACGCCCCAGACGGCGACCCGGAAGATGAGATCCCAGTCCCCCCCACGCCTCGTCCAGCGGAGACCTGTGATGCCGACGGCCGCCACGATCGCGACGAGCAGCGTGAGCCCGTAGAAGTGGATCGAGATCGGGCCGAGCTCGATCGTGCTCGAGTCGGGCGACGGGATGGACAGGAGCGGGAGCACCGGCGCGCATTCTGCCCATACCGGGCGACCGACCGCGAGCCAACCGCGTGGTCACGGGCGCGTGCGGGCGCGGGCGGCGTGGCCGGGGCGAGCTAGTGGGGGGCGCGCGGAGGACGTGCCCTCACGCGTCAGAGGTGGCGGTCAGAGGAGGATCTGGAGGGCGAGATCCACCGTGCAGCCCCGCTTGAGCAGGTCGACTGCGTCGTGCAGGTCGATCTCGCGGCTCGCGGCGAGGACGACCGCGCTCTCGCGGTCGTAGCCGGCCCGTGCGAGCTCCTCCAGGCGCCACCGCTCGACTCGGTCGATCTCGGAGACATACGTAAGCTCGAGCTCTGCCGCAGACACACTCGCCGCCTTCATCTCGGGGACGGTCTCACTCGCCTCATCGTCCGTTACGACGTATCGGGCGTCCCCTTTCTGGGGGGATTGCGTTGTGCGCCCGTAAACATTCGGTGAGCGACGCTCGCTCGCTGGGCCGTGCTCGCGCCTTCGCGACGGTGGCCGGGTAGCTCAGAATGACCGCATGTCCTCGGCGCTGACACCCAGGGCGGCGGCGACCGGCGAGCTCGTCTCGTTCGTTCCACGGTTGACCCTCGAGTGGCTGCGCGACGAGCCTACGAGGACGTGGCGCGAGATCGAGGGCACGATCGCCTTCGTCGACATCTCGGGATTCACCGCGATGTCCGATCGCCTCTCCGGCCGTGGCCGCCAGGGCGCGGAGGAGGTCACAGAGGTGATGAACGCCACCTTTGCAGCGCTCCTCAGCGTCGCCTATGCGCAGGGTGGGGGCCTGCTCAAGTTCGGCGGCGACGCCCTGCTCTTGCTCTTCGACGGTGAGGCTCATGCCGCCCGGGCGGCGCGGGCAGCGTTCGAGATGCAGCGTACGCTCCGGGCAGTCGGTCGGCCCCGGACGTCGGCCGGCGCGGTGCAGCTGCGGATGCACGCCGGGCTCCACTCCGGCTCCTTCCACGTCTTCCTCGTCGGGGAGCCGCATCGCGAGCTCCTCGTCGTGGGCCCGGCGGCGAGCCGCGCGGTGGAGATGGAGGCAGCCTCGGAGGCAGGCGAGATTCTGCTCAGCCCTGAGCTGGCGAACCTCCTCGACGGCGAGGTGCCCGGGGACGACAAAGGACCGGGCCGGCTGCTGAGGGCGGCGCCGGCGGTCCAGGGCTCCGTGGATCCGCTCCCGAACATCGAGGGGATCCCGCTCGAGACGGCCATCCCCGCTCCGCTCCGCGTCCAGCTGCTCGAGGTCGGCCCGCTGGAGGGCGAGCATCGACACGCAGCCATCGCGTTCGTCCGCTTCACGGGGACCGACCACCTGATCGCCACGGAGGGGGCAGGGGCAGCGGCGGAGGCGCTCGACAACCTCGTCCGGACGGTGCAAGCAGCAGCGGAGGAGCACCGCGTCACCTTCCTCGAGAGCGACATCGACCGCGACGGGGGAAGGATTGTCCTGGTCTCCGGAGCACCGAAGACCTTCGGGGACGACGAAGAGCGGCTGCTGCGAACGGTACGAGCCCTCGTCGATGCCGGCCTTCCGCTCCCCGTTCACATCGGCGTGAGCGAGGGCCGGGTGTTCGCAGGCCAGGTGGGCGCGAGTTTCCGCCGGACCTACACCATCTTGGGCGACACCGCCGCGCTCGCCGCACGCCTGATGGCGCGTGCGGGGGAGAACGAGATCCTGGTCTCGGAGGGGGCGTTCGCACGCGGGGGCGCGAGCTTCGAGGCGACCGAGCTGGAGCCCCTGACGCTGAAGGGAAAGAGCGAGCCCGTGCGAGCGGTCGCGCTCGGCGACCTCCTTCCCGAGACGGCGAGACGCGAGCCGGGCCGGACGGACGAGAAGCTGCCCTTCGTCGACCGCGAGCGGGAGCGCGCAGTGCTGGCCGCGTCGGTCGCACCCGTTCGGATGGGGTTCGGAACCCTCGTCGAGCTCGTCGGCGAGCCCGGCATCGGCAAGTCACGCCTGGCAGAGGAGCTCCGCGACACCTGCGCCGACATGCGCCAGGTCTCGCTCCGCTGCGAGCAGTACGAGGCGTCGACTCCGTACTACCCGTTCCGTCCGTTCCTCCGCTCGCTCCTCGACGTCGAGCTGAACGGTGGCGGCGAGCACAACCGGGCCGCCCTCGCCGAGCGGCTCGCGACCATCGCCGAGGAGCTCGTCCCATGGGCGCCACTCCTCGCCGCCCCCCTCGACGTGGAGGTGGAGTCGACGCCCGAGGTCGACGCGCTCGATCCCTCGTTCTGGCGCGCTCGGCTGCACGGCGTCATGGGCAACCTGCTCGGTCACCTCCTCGACTCGCCGACGTTGCTCGTCTTCGACGACGTGCACTGGATGGACGACGCCTCGTCCGAGCTGCTGCGCTATCTGGGGACACAGCTTCCGACTCGGCCGTGGCTGACGTGCACGACGCGCCGCCCCGGGGAGGGTGGATTCGGCGCCGCGGACGGCACTCCCCCTCTCCCCGCGCTGACGCTCCGGTTGGAACCGCTCCCGGAGAACGATGCGCAGACGCTCGCGCTCGCCGCGGCCGGGGGCCGCCGTCTGACCGACGAGGAGCTGGGGGCCCTGATGGAACGAGCAGCCGGGAATCCGCTCTTCCTCCAACGGCTGGCCAGCGTCGGTGAGACGGCGAACCAAGCGGAGGAGCTCCCCGAGACGGTCGAGGTGCTCGTCGCGACGCGCATCGACCAGCTCGCGCCCGGAGACCGCGCGCTGCTCCGCTGGGCATCCGTGCTGGGCGTCTCCTTCTCCGGGTCGCTCATCGTCGAGGTCCTCGAGGACGACCCGCGGGTCGGAGCGGCGTCCGAGGCCTGGAACCGGCTCGGCGAGTTCGTCGAGAGGGATCCGGACGTCCCGGGCGCATTCCGCTTCCGGCACCAGCTCATCCGCGACGCCGCGTACGAGGGACTCTCGTACAAGCGACGCCGGGAGCTCCACGGCCGAGTCGCGGAGGTGATCGAGCGGCAGCAGGGCGATCGCCCCGAGGATGCAGCCGAGCTCCTCTCGCTCCACTACTTCCACGCAGGCCGCTGGGAGCACGCGTGGACGTACTCGCGCCTGGCGGGAGATCTCGCGCGCGAGGTGCACGCGAACGTCGACGCGGCACGGTTCTACGAGCGTGCGATCGAGGCGAGTCGGGAGCTGGCCGCGCTCCCGGACGACGAGCTCGCGCAGACGTGGCGCGCTCTCGGCGAAGTCCGAGAAGCGGCGGGAGACTACCGGGCCGCGATCGACGCTCTCAAGGCCGCAATCCGCCTCCTGAAGGAGGATCCGGTCGCGCGGGCGGAGATCTACGAGGCACGCGCGCTCGCCTGGGCGCGGCTCGGCTCGTACAGCACGGCGCTCAGGGACACGACGGCCGGTGTCGGGTGCGCCTCCTCGTCGACGAGCCCGGACGCCGAGCGGGCCGCGAACAACCTCCTCGCGCTCCGGGCGCAGATCCACCTGCAGCAGGGGCGACCCCGCGACGCGATCGCGGTCGCGGCCGAGGTCGTCGCCCGCGCCGAGCCCCTCGGGCCGAGCCGCGCACTCGCGCGTGCGTACTCTGCGCTCGACGGTGGCTATCTCGACCTCGGCGAGCCCGAGAAGGCCGTACACGAGGTCAAAGCGCTCGCGATCTACCGGGAGCTCGGCGCCGCCCGTTGGGCGGCGGTCATCGAGTCGAACCTCGGCGTCCAGGCGTACGCCGAGGGGCGCTGGCGAGAGGCGTCGGGCTACTACACGCACTCACGGGACGAGCTCGAACGCCTGGGAGACTCGACCCAGGCGGCATTCGCCGGCGCCAACCTCGGCGAGGTGCTGATCAGCCGGGGCCTGCTCGACGACGCCGAGTCCGTCCTCGACGATGCAAGGCGCACGCTGCGCTCCGCCGAGCACGTGACGGGGTCGATCTTCGCGGAGACGCAGCTCGCTCGCCTCGCGCTCGTGCGCGGAAACGGCGCGGCAGCGATCGAGGACCTGACCCGGGTGGTGGAGGAGGCGGTGTCCGTGGGAAGTGCGCCGTTCGCCCTCGAGGCGTGGGTCTACCTCGCAGAGGCATACGCGCAGCACGGGGACGCAGACCGTGCCCTCGCCACCCTCGCGGAGGCGGAGCGGACACTCAGGCTCGAGTCGTCCCCCCTCGCGGCGCATCTGGCACGGGTACGAGCAGTCGCGCTCGACGCGACGGGTGACGCGACCGGAGCGATCGAGCAGGCAGAACTCGCCATCGCGATCGCGCGGCGTCAGCGCCTCCTGTACGAGGAGGAGCAGGGGCTTCGCGTGCTGAGCCGCCTCCTCTCCGCGCGAGGCGACGCGTCGGCAGCCGGAGAGGCGCTCGGCCGGGCGGCAGGCCTCGCCGAGCGCCTCGCGGCTTCGTCCTAGCCGATCTGCCGCCCGCCGTCGTAGGACGTGTAGACCCTGTACTCGACGTGGACCTGGGCGCCCGCGACGACCGTCTGTGCGCCGGTAACGATGCACGAGGTGTCCGTGCCCGGCAGGACGCCGCTCGTCGCGAGGTTGCCGCCCGACTGGCGAGGATCGATGAGGCAGTAGGGCATGGGCTTCAGCTCCGAGTCGAGGAACGGAGCCTGGTCGTCATAGAGGAGCGACGCCTGCTGACCCGCGAGGCTGCTGAGGGCGATGTCCGCGGTGAGCGTCTCCAGGAGATAGATCTTGCCGGTGCACTCGGACGGGCCGCACGGCAGGATCGGCGAGAACCGGAAGTTCGTCCGACCCTGCGAGTCCACCCAGACGTCCTGGACGTAGAGCTGATCCGCCTTCGTCGAGTTCGTGCTGCCTCGCACCTCGTACCCACCGACCGTCGAGGTGTCCGAAGCCCCGAACGGGCCGACGACCGGCACCACCTGGAAGTCCTGGCCGGTGGCGGCCGCGCCCAGGTTCGGCAGCAGGTTCCCGGCCGACGGGGTGTCGAGCGCCGTCGAGATCGCTCCACACTCCGTGTTGCCGGTCGGGCTCTGCAGACCCCACTTGGACGACGCATCCGTGCCGGCAGCGGTCACGCAGATCTTGTAGTCGCTCCCGGCAGGAACCTGGGCGAAGCTGTAGCTCCCGTCCGAGGCCGAGGACGTCGTCGTCCTGAACGGAGTGGAGGGATACGAGGCGGCGCCGACGTCCTTCGCGTAGAGCGTGACGGTCCAGGCCTTCGGTATATCGCTGTCGTCGAACGCGCCGTTCCCCGTCGTGTAGCCGAAATCGAGGTTGCGGTCCTGGTACACCCTGCCCGCGACGGTCACGCACTGCACGACGCGGAGCGTGGGGAACGATCCCTGCGCGGGATCGAGCTCGAACACGTTGGCGCCACCCTGGGTGTCGTTGAACTCGTTCGACTGCTTCACGACCGCCGTGACGGTCGTCGAGAAGGTGCCGGCCTTGAAGCGAACCGTGACGGTGACGGACGAGCCGGTGCTCAGGTTGAGGTTGCGGAACGCGACGATGTCCTTCGTGCCGGACGACGTGGCGCTCGAGGTGTTCGAGCGAAGGGTGGCCGGTGAGGACACCGAGTCGACCGAGTTCGGCGGGAAGTAGACCTCCGCCGAGCCGAGGCTGGCGTTCTTCGCGGTGTTCTTCAGGGTCAGAACCGTGCTCGCGACGCCGTCCGTCGTGGAGGAGCATGCCGTCGGCGGCGTCAAGGTCAGCGTGAACGTCTTGTCAGAGGCGCCCGTCGCCAGCGGGATGAGGACCGCACCGAGGACGACCGCGAGCGCGAGCACGAGCGCCCATGTGCGTCCCCGATGTGTGCGATAGCGCGTGGACAGCAGCCGCGTCATACCAACTCCTCCCTCCCTCGTTCGGATCGCCCCTCAAACACGAAGCCCCAGACTTCGCGCTGGGCGATTCTACTCCCCGAGCCCCAACCTGACCAGATCCCGAGCCGTGCGGCTGCCGAGGAGCTGCCGTTGCGGCGCCCGCGACCGCGGCATAGGATCCCCCCGATGCTGGGAAAGGACGCCAAGATCAAGCTCCTGCAGCGGGTGCCGCTGTTCGCCGGCTGCTCGAAGAGCGAGCTCAAGGAGCTCGCGATGACCGCGGACGAGATCGACCTCCGCGAGGGTCGCGTCCTCACGAAGGAAGGGAGTCCCGGCCGCGAGTTCTTCGTGCTCGTCGAGGGAACCGCGCGCGTGACGCGCAAGGGGCGCAAGGTCGCCGACCTCGGCCCCGGCGACTGGTTCGGGGAGATCGCGCTCATCACCGACGCTCCCCGCACGGCGACGGTGACCGCGACGTCGCCCGTCGACGTGCTCGTCATCACCGACCGCAGGTTCCGGCGCGTCGTCGAGACGATGCCCTCGATCGCGATCAAGGTGCTCGCGTCGGTCGGCGAGCGGCTCGCGCGCGACGCGAAGAGCTCGTAGGTCGAGCTCCGCGACCCGCCGACACGACTCGGCCGCCGGCGAGGCTCGGCGGCAGCGGCACGGGGAGTGACCGTCGCCCAGACGGCCTGGGCGTTCGCATTGCCGCTCGTTGCGAGGCGCGGCAACGCGCGCCCAACCCGTCTGCGCGACGGCCGCGCCGTCCTGCCGGTTCGCAGTCGAGGATCCGGCCCCCTCCCCGTAGGCGGAAGGCGCCCCATGCACACGAGAGCCCGAGGCGGACGTGAGGTCTACGCGATCGCGGTTTCGCCGAGGAGAGCCCGCACCTCGGCGAAGAAGTCGGCGTCGGGCTTGACGCGGTACTCAGGCCCGAGCACGAGCGTGCGCTGCCCGACGGACGTCTCGAGCGCGACGAAGACCGGTGCGTCGCCAGGGAAGTCCGAGACGAGCCCGGCGAGCTCGCGGATGAGACCTGCCGGCGCCTGGCGCGCGTCGATCCGGAGCCGCACCTCCCGCCGAACCGCGGCCGCCTCGAACGCCGTCACCTCGATCCCGACGAGCTTCGTCTCGCCCGCCTGCTTGTGATCGACGCGGCCCTTGACGACGAGGATGCGGTCCGGCTCGAGGAGCTCGCGCGCGGCCGCGTACGTCGAGTTGAAGACGACGACTTCCGCGCCTCCGGTCTGGTCGTCCAGCGTGACGAACACCATCGGGTCACCGCGCTTGGTCGTCACCTGTTTCAGGCTCGACACGATCCCGGCGACGGTCACGATCTCGCCGTCACGTCGCCGCTCGAGCTCGGAGAGCGCGCAGTCCGTCTTGCGGCGGAGCTCGGCGCGGACGCGCTCGAGCGGGTGCTCGGAGACGTAGAGACCGAGCGTCTCCTTCTCGAGCCGGAGGAGCTCGCGCTCGTCGAACTCGACGGGAGAGAGGGGCGGATGGTGCGTCTCGGCGGTCGCCGCCTCTTGGCCGAGGCCGTCGTCGAAGATCGACGCCTGGCCCGCGAGGCGGTCGGCCGCCTGCTTCGAGCCGAAGGCGAGCGCAGGGTCGAGGACCGCGAGCATGCCCATCCGGGTGGCTCCCGTGGAGTCGAGGGCACCGCACTTGACGAGCGACTCGAGCGCCCGCTTGTTCAACGCCTGCGGGTCGACGCGCTCGACGAGCTCCCAGATCGAGCCGAACGGCCCGCCCTCGGCGCGCGCCCTGACGATCGCGTCGGCGGTCGCCTCCCCGACGTTCTTCACGGCGTTCAGCCCGAAGTGGATCACCCCACCGACGACGGCGAAGTCCTGCTGCGAGGAGTTCACGTCGGGCGGCAGTACCTCGATGCCCATCTCTCGGCACGCGGTCACGTAGAAAGGCACGCGGTCCTTCGTGTTCATGACCGAGGAGATGAGCGCAGCCATGTACTCCCGAGGATGGTTGGCCTTGAGCCACGCGGTGCGGTAGGCGATGAGCGCGTAGCAGGCGGCGTGCGCCTTGTTGAACGAGTAGTCCTGGGAGGACTCCATGTCCTTCCAGAGCTGCTGCGCGACGGCCGGCGAGACGTCGTTCTCCGCGCAGCCCTCGAGGAACTTGTCCTTGAGGGAGGCCATGAGGGAGTGGATCTTCTTCCCGATCGCCTTGCGCAGCGTCTCGGCCTCGGCCGGGGAGAAGCCGGCGAGCTGCTTGGCGATCTGCATGTACTGCTCCTGGTAGATGCAGATCGCGTACGTCGTTCCGGTGATCTCCTCGAGCCGCGGGTCGGCGAAGGTCACCTGCTCGCGACCGTTCTTCCGTGCCGCGTAGGTGGGGATGTAGCCCATCGGGCCCGGGCGGTAGAGGGCGACGAGCGCGATGAGATCCTCGAACTCGGTCGGCTTCACCTGCCGCAGGGCGTCGCGCATGCCCGAGGACTCGAACTGGAAGACGCCCGTCGACTCGCCGCGCGCGAGCATCGCATAGGTCTTCACGTCGTCGAGCGCGATCGCGCCGATGTCGACGCCGCCGACGAGCTCGACCGCCTTGTCGATGACGTCGAGGTTGCGGAGCCCGAGGAAGTCCATCTTCAGCAGGCCGAGGTCGACGACGTCCCACATCCCGAGCTGGGTCACGATCTCGGAGTCCACGCCCTTCTGCTGCAGCGGCACGACGTCGATGAGCGGCTGCGCCCCGATCACCACCCCCGCGGCGTGGATCGAGTCGGCGCGGGTCAGTCCCTCGAGCGGACGCGCGAGCTCCACGATCTCCTTCGCGACGGGATCCGCGTCGACCGCGTGCCGGAGCTCGCCTCCCGGCTTCAGCGCCGCCTCGAGCGTCTGCCCAGGCCCTTCGGGAACGAGCTTCGCGATCCGGTCGACGACCCCGTAGGGGATGTCGAGCACGCGGCCCGCGTCCCGGATCGCGGCGCGGGCGGCCATCGTCGAGAACGTGATGATCTGGGCGACGCGGTCGCGGCCGTACTTCTCGGCGACGTAGTTGATGACGCGGTCACGGCCGGCGACCGAGAAGTCGATGTCCATGTCCGGGAGGTCCTTCCGCGCCGGGTTGAGGAAGCGCTCGAACAGCAGGCCGTAGCGCAGCGGATCGACGTCCGTGATCTCGAGGCAGTACGCCGCGAGCGATCCTGCCGCCGATCCCCGGCCGGGGCCGACGCTGACGCCGTTTCCCTTCGCGAAGTGAATGAAGTCCCACACGATCAGGAAGTAGTCCGCGAACCCCATCTCCTTGATCGTCTTCAGCTCGAAGCGGAGGCGGTCGGTCAGCTCGGGCGTGGCCCGGCCGTAGCGCTTGAGGAGACCCTTCTCGCAGAGCTCCACGAGGTAGTCGAAGGCGTCCCGTCCGTCGGGGACCGGGTAGCGCGGCAGGAGGATTCGCCCGAGCTCGAGCTCGACGGTGCAGCGCTCCGCGACCTCGAGCGTGCGGGCCAGCGCGTGCTCGAGCCCCGGGAAGTCGCCCGCCATCTCCTCGGGCGTCTTGAAGAAGAACTCGTTCGTGTCGAAGCGCCAGTGGCTCGGGTTCTTCAGCGTGTCGCCCGACTGGATACAGAGGAGCGCCTCGTGCGCGTACGCGTCGGAGGCGTCGAGGTAGTGCACGTCGCCGGTGGCGACGAGCGGGAGGCCCGTCTCCTCGGCGAGCGCGACGAGGCCGGGGTTGACCCGCTGCTGCTCCTCGAGCCCGGCGTTCTGGATCTCGACGTAGGTCGAGTCGCGGCCGAAGATCTGGACGAGGCGATCGAGGTCCGCCCGTGCGTCCGACCCCCTCCCCTCCGAGAGGGCGCGCGAGACGCGGCCCGAGAGGCACCCGGAGAGCGCGACGAGCCCGGTCGCATAGCGCTGCAGCAGCTCCCAGTCGACCCGTGGCTTGTAGTAGTAGCCCTCGAGATACCCAAGCGACGAGAGCTTGATCAGGTTCGCGTAGCCCTCGTTCGACTCGGCGAGGAGGGTCAGGTGCGCATACCCCTTCGACTGCGCGTGGCGGTCGTCGGCGACGTAGACCTCGCAGCCGACGATCGGCTTGACGCCTTCCTTCCGCGCCTCCCGGTAGAGCTCGACGATACCCGCGAGCGAGCCGTGGTCGGTGAGCGAGACCGCCGGCATCTCGAGGCGCGCCGCCTTCTGCACGAGCGCGGGGATCCGGCACGCGCCGTCGAGGATCGAGTACTCGGAGTGGACGTGGAGGTGGACGAACGGCGTCACGCACGCTCCTCGTCGGCTCCGGCTCCCGGGCGGCGCCCGCGGAACGGGCGTGCGTGATGAGCGATCGTCTCCGTCACGGGAAGGCCAGCTTACTGCCCTGATCGGAGGGTCTTTCGGGAGCGAGTTTCGAGCGCTTCTACGCCGCTTCGCCAGACCAGAGCTCGTCGGCCAGCGAGCGCCAGGTGTCGCGGAGGTCCTCCCGCCCCGTCACCTGCTGCAGCTCCCAGTACGTCCGCACGAGGGCTCCGAGATCGGGCTCCGCTCCCGCCGAGCGCCCCGCCTCGAGCGCGCGCAGGTACCACGCGCCCGGATCGACGTCGAGCTCGGCGGCGAGCGCGAGCGCGCGGTCGCGGAGGGTGTCGGACGCGAGCTTCAGGCAGGCCATGTCTCCGCTATCGGCACCCGGCCGACGGCGATTGAGATGCGCGCCCGGACGGGGTACCGGAGGTATGCACACTGTGCCCTCGTGCGGGCCCCCACCGTCATCGAGCCCGGCCGCTTGATCGCGGGTCGCCACCCGTGCGCGTGGGGCCCCGAGAACGCGCCGGTCGAGGTTCGAGACCTCCTGGCAGCGGGTGTGACGCTCTTCCTCGACCTCACCCAGGAGGGCGAGCTCGAGCCGTACGACCACCTCGTTGCGCCACCCGCGCGACACGTGCGGATGCCGATCCGCGACTTCTCCGTTCCGACGCGGGAGCATCTGGGAGACACGCTCGACGAGATCGATGCGGAGCTCCGCACGGGCGGCCTCGTCTACGTCCACTGCTGGGCAGGCTGCGGACGCACGGGGGTCGTGGTCGGCTCCTGGCTCGTCCGTCACGGCGGCGAGCCGAACGAGGCGCTGCGACGCGTAGCGGAGGCACGCGGCGTCGGCTGCCCGCAGACGCTCGAGCAGCGCCTCGTGGTCCTCGGCCGCCAGACCGGCGAGTAGACATCGTGTGATCTCCCTGAGTCGGGTGAGCGAGCGAAGAGCACGCGGCTCCGATAGGCGTGGAGAGCATGTCCGCCGCCTCCGTGGACTCCGTGCTGCTCGCCCCGAGTCGACACGGGAAGATGCGTGTCGTCTTCTAGGGACGAGTGGAAGCACGTCGAGCGACTCGCGAATCGCGTCGACGTCATCACGGACCGGCTCGACACGCTGGCCACGACGATCTCCACGACCGCCGCGGCGATCGCGAAGAAGGACGGCGAGCTGGCGAACCTCCGCCGGGAGCTCGAGGACGGGCGCGTCCGCGTCGAGACTCTCGTCGCGACCGCCGGCAACGGCGCCGGTGCCGAGGCGGAGATCAGAGAGCTCCGCCGGGCCGTGACGTCGCTCGCCGCCGAGCGGTCGCGGCCCGTCGGCGACAAGCAGCTCCGCGAGCTCGATGCCAAGGTCGCGCTGCTCGCCCGGCGCGTCGAGACCTTGGCGGCAACCGTCTCCGCGACCGCGTCAGGCCTGGCGGGTCGAGACGGAGAGCTCGCTGCCATCAAGCGGAGCCTCGCGGTCGCTCGCCCGGCGGCCGGGCACGTCGACGAGGCGCTTCGACGCCGCGTCGAGGACCTCGCGTCCAGCGCGGCGACGTCGATCGTGCGTCTCCAGACGCAGGCCGACGAGCTCGGATGCCTGCGGCAGGACGTCGACGAACGTGTCGGCGGCATCGCCGAGGACGTCGCGGCGCTCGCGGGGCGCCTCGACCGGCTCGCGACAGAGGTCGGAGCCACGACCTCGGATCTCGCCGAGCGCGAGCGCGAGCTCGACGCGCTGCGCCGGCACGTGGCGGACACGAGCTCGCGCCTCGCAGCGATCGCCGACGACCTGGGCGCGGTCCTGGGCGCGATCCCCCTCGTAGCGCAGAGCGACGGGCTTCAGTCCGAGGCGATCGCGCGCGTGGAGCGCCGCCTCGACCAGGTGCTCGCAGGCCAGCAGACGACCGCAGCTCACGTGCGCGGTGAGCTCGAGCAGGCCCTGGCGGGCCTGTCGGCCCGGATCGACGAGATCGAGCGCAGCGGCTCGGCCGTGGGAGCAGAGCTCGCGAGGGCGAGAGCTCTCTGGCCAACGGTGCTCCGCTCGCTCGAGGCGCGAGTCACGGAGCTCGTGAGAGCGCAAGGGGAGCTCGGCGCCGAGCCCGGCGACGACGCCCTGAGTCTCGCGACGGAGTCGAACGGAAGCGTCGAGCCGATGCCCTGGGCAGCCGACCCGAGCACCGGTGAGCCCGATCGGTGGGCGGCGTCGGAGGAGCCCTCGGGCGGCGCGGGCTCCTTCCTCGACGAGCCGGGACCCGAGGACGACGCTCACGAGAGCACGCTCCTGCTGCGTGCGGGCGTCGTTCGCCTGCGGCCTCCCGAGCCCTAGGACGAGGTTGACGAGGATGCGGCTCCTCGACACGGCTCTCCTCCTCGCCGGGCGTCACAGCTCGCGAGCGCGCGGCGCGCTCGCCTACCGGCTCCTCGCCACCGTGCTGGCGGCCTCGCGGCGCTGAGCCGCTACGCGTCGTCCAGGACGTAGGCCATGAGGATCGCGTCGACGTATTCGTCCCCGCGGCTGTAGTGACCTCTGCGGTAGCCCTCGCGCTCGAAACCGAACGACTCGTACAGCCGGATCGCGGGCTCGTTCCAGGGGAAGACGTGCAGCTCGAGCTTGCGCACGCCGGCCAGGCGCGCCCAGCCGACGGCGTGCTCGAGAAGCGCAGTCCCGATCCCTTGTCGCCGATGGTTCGCCGCGACCATGAGGCCGAGGTCGGCGACGTGACGGCTGGCAGGGTGCGGGTCCCGCGCGAGGGACAGCCTTCCGACGACGACCCCGTCGTCCTCCGCCACGAGCACGGCGGCGTCCGGGTGGCGCTGGACGTGCCGCAGGTAGCGCCGCTCGTCTCCGACCGAGCGCCACGGTCCCGTGGCCAGGATCCAGCGACCCTCCTCCCGACCGACGTCCTCGGCGAGCGCGACCAGCGCGGCCGCATCGCCGGGAACGGCTCTGCGCACGCGGATCATCGGACGACGAGCCCGACACCCCCGCGCCGCGGGTCCCCGGCAGCCTGGTAGGTGCCGTCGCCTCGCCGCTCCACGGCCTGGACACCGCCGAAGAAGAGGTTGATCCCCTCCCAGCGGACGACCTCCCAGGACGGCGGGAGCGCGGCGACCGCGGCGTCGTCCCAGCCCCCCTCGAGATGCAGCACCGTTCCCTCGACATGGAGCCGCGGCGCCCGGATCGCGTCGGCGACGTGCACCCCCGTGAGGAACTTCCAGGTGACGAGCGCGATCGCCCCCGCGAGGCGCACGGATCCGGCGCTGCCGATCACGAGCCGTGGGCGATCGCCCTCGAGCACCAGGGTCGGAGTCATCATGCTCGCGAGGCGCTCGCCCGGTCGCTTCTCGTGCGTACCGATCACGTCGAGCTCCCCGAGCATGTTGTTGAGCTGCGTCCCGCTGCGGAAGATCCCCGAGCCCGAGCCCAGCGTCGAGGACAGGGCCGCGGCGGTTCCGGACGCGTCCATGACGGAGATGTGCGTCGTGCCGGGGAGTGGTCCGGAGCCGTGAGGGCCGTAGGCGTCCGCGAGCGCGCGGGCGGTGTCCTCGAGCGACGGCTCGCCGGCCGCCGCGAGCAGATCGAGGACGCGCTCCACGACGGCGCCGCCCAAGGACGGAGCCGGCGTCGAGTGGATGACCCGCCCGAGCGCAACGGTCTCGAGCGGGGGCGGCGACGCGACGCGGTAGGACCGAAGGTCGTCGGCGTACTCCGGGAGCAGCTCGGCGACCGCCGCCGACCCGACATCGCGGATGCGCTCGAGGGTCGCGCACGCCTCCTCGGTGTGGACTCGTCGCGGATCGCCGTAGATGCGCCGGCCCGTCTCCTCGCGGAGGAGGATCGGGCCCAGGATCCGATGGAGGAAGGTGCGCGCGTCGTCCCGGGCGAAACCCTCGCGCGCGAGCTCGATCGCCGGTTGCACGAGGTCGGCCCACGCGCGGGTCGCGAACCGGCGGTGCGCCTCCTCGAGCCCCGCGAGCAACCCGGGAACCGCCACCGATCCCGCTCCGACGTGGAAGACCTGCGTCCCGGAGTCTCCGAAGTCGATGACGACCTCCTCCATCTCGCCGAGCCCCCGGGTCGGCACCCCGAAGAAGCAGTCGAGGAGCGTCGTCTCGCCGTGCGGCGCGTGTACGAGGATGAACCCGCCCCCCGTCGGACCAGTCAGCGGCCCCTCGGTGACGAACGCGGTGAAGGCGGCCGCGAGCAGCGCGTCCACGGCACTCCCTCCGTCCTCGAGCACACGCCCGCCCGCCAGCGCCGTGAGCGGGTGGCCGGCTGCGATGGCGCCAGGCATCGGGGCGGAGGCTACTTCGCCGCGGGACCGCTCCGTCGCGCGTCGCGCCCCTACCCGGCGCGGAGGAACGACGGCAGCTCGGGATCGTGCGCCGCGCTCGAGGAGCCCGACGCGAGCCCGGTCGTCCCCGCTCGCCGGCGCATCCCGCCGAGGCCGGTCGCGACCACGGTTACCCACACCTGCCCCGTCAGCCGCGAGTCCACGGTCGCGCCGAAGATGATGTTCGTCTCGTCCGTCGCCGTCTGGCGCACGACCTCGGCGGCCTCGTTGACCTCGACGAGCGAGAGGTCGTCACCGCCGGCGATCGAGAGCAGGATCCCGCGGGCGCGGACGATCTCCGCGTCGATCAGCGGGGAGCCGAGGGCGCGCTCGGCCGCCTCCTGGGCTCGGTTCGGGCCGGTCGCGTAGCCGATACCCATGAGCGCGGAGCCGGCGTCCTGCATGACCGTGCGCACGTCGGCGAAGTCGAGGTTGATGAGCCCCGGAGTGGTGATCAGGTCGCAGATCCCCTGTACGCCCTGCCGGAGCACGTCGTCGGCGATCTTGAACGCGTCGACCATCGAGGTCGAGCGATCGAGCACCTCGAGCAGGCGGTCGTTCGGGATGACGATGACCGTGTCGCACGCGGCCCGGAGCTCCTCCACCCCACGCTCGGCGGCCACCCGCCGGCGCGTGCCCTCGAACCGGAACGGGGTCGTGACGATGCCGACCGTCAGCGCGCCCAGCTCGCGTGCGATGCGGGCGACGACCGGAGCCGCTCCCGTTCCCGTGCCACCCCCCTCGCCGGCGGTCACGAAGACCATGTCAGAGTCGCGGAGCACCGCCTTCAGCTGATCGTCCGCCTCCTCGGCCGCCGCCCTGCCGACGGCGGGGTCGGCACCCGAGCCGAGGCCCTGGGTGACGCCCGCGCCGATGGCGATCTTGATCGGCGCATCGGAGATCGCGAGTGCCTGCCGATCGGTGTTGACGGCAATGAAGTCCACCTGTGCGATGCCTGCGTCGATCATCCGGTGCACCGCGTTCAGGCCGGCGCCTCCGACACCGACGACGCGAATCGCGGCCATGTACGCAGCGCCCTCGCGCGGCGGCACGCGATGGAGGCGCGGAGCCGGCTCGAGCATCGTCTGGAAGTAGCGGGCGGCGGCTCGCGAAGCGGCGGCCTCGGAGGTCTCCTCCGTCGGCGTCGCAAGCTCGGAGGCCGCAGGCGCCGGTGTTGCCCCCCGCTTCTTCGTGGACGCCTCGGCGAAGTCTGGGACGTGCTCGACCGTCTCGTCGAGCGCAGCCTGCGCCCGCGGATCGAGGACGAGCGGCTCCTCCTTCGGCGCGGTGGCCTTGCCCTCGCCTGCCTCGCTGCCGGAGCGCTGCGCTGCCTCGGTCTTGCGGAAGAGCTCGGCGAGCGGGCCCTCACGCATCGTCGCGCGCTTCCGCGCCATCGAGCACCTCCTTCGCGAGATCGCGGTAGGCCTGAGCGGCAGGCCCGGTCGGGTCGTAGCGGAGCACCGAGCTCCCCTTCACCGGGGCCTCCGCGTAGCGGACGGTCTTCCGGATGCGTGTCTGGTACACGAGGTCGCCGAAGTGCTCCTCGAGGATGTCGATCGCCTCGCGCGCATGGAGCGTCCGGCCGTCGTACATCGTCGGGACGATTCCGCGCACGCGCACGCGCGGGTTCAGGTTCTCGCGCACCATGGCCAGGGTGTTCTCGAGCTGCACGAGGCCGCGGAGGGACAGGTACTCGCACTGCACGGGGACGATCACGCTGTCGGCGGCGACGAACGCGTTGATCGTCAGCAGGCCCAGCGACGGCGGCGTGTCGATGAGGACGAAGTCGTAGCGGTCGCGCACCTCGACGAGCGCCTTCTCGAGCGCGCGCTCGCGGCCGATGAGCGCGGACAGCGCGAGCTCGGCGCCAGCGAGGTCGATCGAGGCGACGGCGATGTCGACCTCGACGGACCTGATCACGTCGGAGATGGGAATGCGATGGACGAGCACGTCGAACATCGAGCGCTCGATCGCATCCGGGTTCATCCCCTGGCTCATGGTCAGGTTGCCCTGCGGATCCAGGTCGACGACGAGGACGCGATGGCCCTTCTCGCGGAGCGCGACACCGAGGTTCAGCGTCGTCGTCGTCTTGGCGACGCCTCCCTTCTGGTTCGCGAGGGCGATGACGTTGGCCATCACGCCGCCCTCGGGGACCGGAGCCGTTGCGACCTGGAAGCTCGGAACAGCGTGGAGGCGCGGCATAGCCTCGCCGGGCGCGTCGGCCGGCTCGTCGGCCAGGGGCTCGGGCCGCGCATGGAGCCGCGGCAGGAGTCGTGAGAGCGCCATGACCGCGTCACCTTCCGGGTGTCGGCGGAAAGTCCTTCAATCGCGCGCGACCGGGATCCGGGCTCGCACATCGAGGTCCGGGAACGAGCCCCGGCGGTGACCGCGTACGCGACCGCGGCGTGGGCTCTCCGGTCGGCGCGCGGCACGTCGGTCAGTCCTCGCCTTCCCAGTAGTCGAGCTGCTCGCCCGTCCGAACGATCAGGCCGAGGCCCCGAATGAACAGCTTTCGCGAACGCGGGTAGAAGCAGAGGTCGTTCGGATCGCGCGTCCCGTACAGGAGCAGCGCCAGGCCGCCCTCTCCGCCCCGGAACGCGTGCGCGACGCCCGTGCCCGGAGCCCGCGCGACGACCGATCCACGCCGCACCGGGTGCTCGACGACCCCCTCCTTCTCCCAGAGCACGAGGTGGCCGCTGCCGCCGACGACGACGAAGATCTCCTCCTCGGCCGAATGGCAGTGCGGGGCGGCGTTGAGCATTCCCGGGAGCACCTCGCAGTGCCGGAGCCCGGTTCGCTGCGAGCCGGCGGCGGCGCTCAGGAGGCGCAGGCGCCGTCCGACCGTCGTCATCACGCGCTCGGACACCTCCACGTCGGCGACGTTCACGATGGTGGCGGGTCGTGGCGAGATCCCGTCGACCTCGGGCGGCCCGATCGCGGCCTCCGCGGTCCACGGGTGATCCTCCTCCGCACCCACGCGCACCCAGCTGCTCCCGAGCCAGCTCACCCCGGCGCGCGGGATGAGCGTCACGCCGCCCGCGAGCGCGCGCTCGCCGAAGGCGAGGACGTCGAGCCCCTCGGCGCCCGCCTGCAGCGTGTGGGCGTTCTCGAGCGCGAGGTGGACGAGGCAGTCCCCCGCGCCCACCTCGTACGCTCGGGTCTCGCCGCCCTCGCGCTGCACGGAGACGCCCGACCCTCCGAGCACGTAGAAGATCTCTTCCTCGGCGCCTTCGAGATGGAGCGGCGTCGACCACATCCCGGGATCCACCCGGATCCGCGTGAGGCCGATGATCCGGGTCGAGGCGCCGGTCAGGTCGCTCCAGTTCCCGGCCATGTGGCCGCGCTCGCCCCGCCGAGTGCGCGCGTCGTCCCAGTGGGAGATCACCCGTCGATCATGTCATGAGCGGCGCGTAACGACGAGCGCAGATCGTCGACGGCACGCTCCGCTGCAGCACCCCCTTCCGTCCGCGACCAGACCGTGGCCTCGTCGAGCAGTGCCCGCAGCTCGACGACGAGCTCGCGCGGCTCCACGCCGGCGCGATCGAGCTCGGCAATCCGCGCGAGCCGGGCGAGCACCGCCTGCGCCTCGTCCACACGCCGACGCTAGCCCGGCCGGCCTCCCGCGTGGGTAACGCCTTCGCGCCGAGTCGGTGTCAGAGGGCGATCGCGTGCGGCGCAGAGCGACGTGCCAACCCGAGGAGCTCGCGATCGAGATCGCGCACGAGCTCGGCTCGGTCGCCGGTGCGGAGCACGGTCACGACGGCCCGCCGCGCTGCGTCGATGGTGGGCGGGCTCGCCGCGCCACCAGCCGAGAGACCCACCAGCTGTTCGTGAAGCTCCTCGCGCGCCGCCGCGTCCTCGCTGAGCAGCACGCAGGCTCTCAGCGGCCAGGTCTCGCCGAGCAGCGCGCTGAGCGACGCGCGAAGCTGCTCGCTCCGGAAGGGCTCGTTCTGGAAGAGCGAGAGCTCCCAGCGGTCGAGCGCCTCCGACAGCTCCGGATCTCCGTCGGCCTCCGCCAGCGCCGCGAGCACCTCTGCCGCGATCGGCGTGCGGAAGCTGTCGAGGCGAGACGGCTCCCCCGGCGGCTGCGTGGCGGCGATCGGGAGCACCGGCTGGATCCCGTACGGCCGACCGTCGAGCGTCTCGAAGAGGACGGGCCCCGCCGCGAGAGCGGCAGCGGTCGTCAGCCGGAGCGCGCTCACCGCGTCCGCGATCTCCCCGGACGCGTCCGGCGGGCCCTCCCCGAGATCGAGCTCCCGTCGAAGCTCGAGCACGGAGCCACGGTCGAGCTCTCGCCCGAACCCGCGGGGAAGCAGGCCGCGCGACTCGGGCCAGTGCGCGGAGAGCTCTCCGGGGGCGAACGGCCGTGCGGCGAGTCCCGGGCCGAGGACGGCCTCGCGCGGCACGGCGAGGCCGGTCAGCGGCGCGATCGCCGCGTATCGGCGCCGCTCGCCGAAGAGCGAGGACTCGAGCGCCGCATACTCGCGCTCGAACGACTCGTCGTCCCAGTCGAAGCCACCGCACGACTCGGCCATCGCGACGAGGAGCCCGAGGAGCACGGTGCGAAAGAGCGCCTCGTCCTCGGTCGCGCGTGGGCCCGCGTGCGCCTGGGCGTAGATCGCGGCGGCCGGCTCCCGCCGGAGCTCCTCGACTGCGAGCCGTGCGTCCTCGCGTGCGCGAAGCGCCGTCTCGTGCCGCTCGATGAACGCCCGCACGAGGGGACGGAGCTCGTAGAGCGCCGGGCCGCCGCGCTGGACGTGCTCCTCGAAGGCGAACGGCAGCTCCCCACCCTCCTCGAGCTCGCGCCCGAGCAGGACGAACGAGCCGAGGGCGAAGCCGCGGAGGAGCGGGTAGAGATGAGGCGCGCGAACGGCCACGGGTCCCGATACGCCCCGGCCGGACGGACTCCTTCGCCCAGCGGTGCGACACGGCGAGCGCTCGAGGAGCGGCCGCATGCCGGTCCCGTCTACGTCCACGACGTCGATGTGCGTCGGGCGATAGAAGGCGAACAGCCCCGCTCCACCCCCGGAGGACACGACTCGGCCGTCGGGGGTGCAGGCGGGTTCGCCGCCCCGGACGCGGCCGCGCGTCTCCGCAGCCCGCTCGCAACGGATCTCATGGCGCGGATCTCGCCGCGATCCTCGGACGCGAAGCGAACGGAGAAGACGCTGCGGGCTTGCCTCGAGGCCTCGCCGGGAGACTCGACTCGCCCCTCGACGGAACCGACCAGACCGGTGACTCGTCCTCCACGTGCACGGGATCGGTCACCCGCTCCGGATCGCCCGAGTCGCCGGCGACGACGCCCCTCGCGGAATCCGCGATCTGGTCACCGGGGGAGAGCGCGCCCCGAACGAACGCGACAGAGTCGTCGGGCGACACCGACGGCGTCAGCTGGAGGGGCACCCCATCGTCGTGGCCGCCCCCGCAGCCCGCGAGACCGGTGACGAGGACGGCCCCCGCCGGACGCGGAGCGCGACAGCTCGCTTTCCTCCCGGGTACGGCCTCGGCCCGCCGCTCTCCGGAGACTCGTCAGGCCTCCGATCCTCCTACGGGACTCGTACGAGCCGCTCGACGTCAGCCCGGCGGACAGAGGTACGCGCCGCCGAGCGCGAGTCCGCTCCAACGTCGACTACGGCCGGAGCACAGCCCGGCGCGGGCCGGCCAGGAACCCGGCGTCGACGAGGAGAGGCATGACCTCCGATTCGACCACCGGTACCCCGTCGAAGCGCTCGACCGCGAGCCGCTTCGCGCCGCCGCCGCGAACGTGGGCGACGAGCGCGTCGAGCGCCGGTCGGAGCCATGCCGGGTCGGGGTCGCGCAAGGAGACGAGCGAGCGTCCGCCGCGCTCGACGAAGAGGGCCGCCTGACCGTCCAGGAGGACGACCCAGGCGCCTGCGACGCGGGCGGCCCGCGCGCCCGCCCGACGTGGCCACGGGAGCGCGGCCCCGTAGGGTTGCGCAGGATCCGCGGCCGCGAGCACGAGCGCCGCCGGCTCCTCGTCGCCCGGCCCGGCCGCACGGAGCTCGCGCAGGCGCTCGACCGCGCCGGGGAACGCGAACTGCGCGCCACCGAGGCCCTCGACGAAGTAGCCGCGCCGGCAGACGCCGAGCGTCTCGAGCGCGCGCAGCTCCGGGTAGACGGCGCCGTAGCCTCCCCGGATCCCCTCTCCGCGGACGCCGTCCCGCGTGACGATGCCGTGGCGCTCGAGCAGGAGCTCGGCGAGGGCGCGGCGGTCGCGCTCCCCCGCGAAGAGCGCCGACGCGAGCGACCAGCGTCCCTGCGTGGGCGACGGAACGTTGGCGCGCGCGCGGGAGAACCGCCTCACCCTCCGCTCGGGACGCGGCGCCTCGTACCGTCGCGCGGCCCGGAGGGGCAGCCAGGAGTCGTTCGTCACCTCACCCGCCCAGACGAGATCCCAGAGAGCTGCGAGCGCCTCGGCCGAGTCGAGGGCTGCCGACGAGACGAGCTCCTCCCAGAAGCTCGCGCCCGCGCCCGCGAGCGCGGCCCGAACCGCCGCATGGGCGACGCCGTCGGGGGACGGCTCAGCCGCCGGCGCGCCGAGCACCGGGGCGTCGTCGCGGAAGTAGACGGCGACCCGATCGAGCCCGGCGCCGACCCACACGACCTCGCCCGAGGCGCAGAGCGCGTCGAGGTCGGTCGGGCGGAAGCCCTGCACGCGGCGGGGGAGCACGTCGCTCTCCCACAACGAGACCGGGAGCGCGACACCCTGGAGCGGCACGATCGCCTCGCGCAGCGTCTGGCGCCGCCCGATCCCGTGCCAATGCGGCAGGAAGCGAGCGAACGCCGTCTGCTCGGCGGGCTCGACCTCGCGCCGCAGGACGGCGAGCGTGGCGCGCCGGATCCGCCGCAGCACGTCCGGATCGCACCACTCGCGCTCGGCGCCTCCCGGCCGCAGCTCGCCGCGCACGAGCGCGTCGTCCCGCTCGAGCGCCGCGAGCTCCTCCTCGACGGTCGCCTCGGGCAGGCCGAAGCGACCCGCCACCTCGGCGATCGTAAACGGCCCGTGCGTCCTCGCGTAGCGCCGGAGCACCGCCCGCACCGGGCGCTCGACGGACTCGAGGAACGCCTGCGGGACGCCGCCCGGCGGGACGACGCCCAAGGCGTCCCGGACGAGGCCGGCATCTTCGGCGGCGGTGAGGAGCGTGACGTCGCCGAGCTTGACGCGGATCGCACGCCGCTCCCGCACGAGCGTCTCGGCGAACCCGAGGTCGTACTCGCCCTCGAGGAGCGGCCCGCCGCGGCGGAGCAGGTCGTGGAGCTCGTCCTGGTTCCGCGGCACGGGTCGCAACGACGACTCGACCTGCTCGATCGCTCCCGGGTCGAGGAGGTCGCGGAGCTCCTCCACCCCCATCAGCTCGCGCAGGAGGTCGCGGTCGAGGGAGAGCGCCTGGGCGCGCCGCTCCTCGGGCGGCGTGTCGTCCTCGTACATGTAGGTGGCGACGTAGTCGAAGAGGAGCGAGGACGCGAACGGCGAGGCCGAGGGCGTCTCCACCTCGACGACGTCGAGCGAGCGCGTCTGGATCCCGCGCAGGATCCGGCGCAGCGCGGGGAGGTCGAAGACGTCCTGCAGGCACTCGCGGTAGGTCTCGAGCACGATCGGGAACTGCGGGTAGCGCCGCGCCACCTGGAGGAGGCTCTGCGCCTTGAGCCGCTGCTGCCAGAGCGGCGTTCGCTGGCCGGGGCGGCGCCGGGGGATGAGGAGAGCGCGGGCCGCGTTCTCGCGGAAGCGCGCGCCGAAGAGCGCCGACCGCGCGAGCTCGCCGAGGAGGAGCTGCTCGATCTCCTCGGGCTCGAGGAGGAGATCGGCGACGGGGGGCGCTGCCTCGGCGTCGGGGAAGTGGAGCGCGATCCCGTCGTCCGACCAGAGCGACTGCACGTCGATGTCGAGCGCATCGCGGAGGCGGGCCCGCAGGGCCATCGCCCAGGGGGCGTGCACGCGCCCGCCGAACGGCGTCAGCACGCAGACGCGCCAGTCGCCGATCTCGTCGCGGAAGCGCTCGATCACGATCGCGCGGTCGGAAGGGACGAGGCCGGTCGCGGCCTCCTGCTCGCGCAGGAACGTGAGCAGATTCCTCGCCGCGCGCTCCTCGAGGCCGTAGTCGGACGTGAGCGAGGCGGTCGCAGCCTCGTCCGCGAGCGCGGCGACCTCGCGCGACGTGCGGCCGATCCGCTCGCCGAGCTCCGCCGGACGGCCCACTCCCTCGCCCTTCCAGAACGGGGCGACACCGGGAACCCCGGGCGCGGGCGACACGAGGACACGGTCGCGGGTGATCTCCTCGATGCGCCAGGTCGAGGCGCCGAGGAGGAAGGTCTGGCCCTCGCGCGCCTCGTACACCATCTCCTCGTCGAGCTCCCCGACCCGGCCGCCCCCGTCCACGAGGAACACGCCGTAGAGGCCGCGGTCGGGGATCGTCCCTGCGTTCGTGACGGCGAGCCGCCGCACGCCCGTTCGCCCGCGGACGACGCCGCGCGTGCGATCCCAGATCACCCGCGGTCGCAGCTCGGCGAACTCGTCGGACGGATAGCGGCCCGCGAGCATGTCGAGCACGTTCTCGAGCTGGGCCCGGGAGAGATCGGCGAACGGATAGGCGCGGCACGCGAGCGCGTGCAGGTCGTCGACCGAGATCTCCTCGTCGGCGCAGAGCGCGACGATCTGCTGCGCGAGCACGTCGAGCGCGTTGCGGGGGATGCGCGTCTCCTCGATCGTCCCTTCCCGCATCGCCCGGGCCACGACCGCCGACTCGAGGAGGTCGGCCCGGAACTTCGGGAAGATGCGCCCCTTCGAGATCGAGTGGAGCTCGTGTCCCGATCTCCCGACCCGCTGGAGGCCACGGGCGACCGACTTCGGGCTCTCGACCTGGATGACGAGGTCGACCGCGCCCATGTCGATCCCGAGCTCGAGCGACGAGGTCGCGACGAGGCACGGAATGCGGCCCGCCTTCAGGAGCTCCTCGACGACGAGCCGCTGCTCGCGCGCGAGCGAGCCGTGATGGGCGCGCGCGAGCTCCTCTCCCGCGAGCTCGTTGATCCGGAGCGCGAGCCGCTCGGCGAGCCGGCGGTTGTTCACGAAGACGATGGTCGAGCGGTGCTGCCGGACGAGCTCGAGGATCGCCGGGTAGATCGAGGGCCAGATCGACCGGCTCGACTGCTCGACGCCGGACCCCAGCTCGACGCCGTCGGCGAGCGGCGGGACGGAGAGCGTCGCCGTGGAGGGGAGCTCCCGCAGGTCCTCGACCGGGACGACGACCTCGAGGTCGAGCTCCTTCCGGACACCGGCGTCGACGAGCGCGATCTCGCGGCCGGTTCCGGCCACGAACCGACCGATCTCCTCGAGCGGCCGCTGCGTCGCGGACAGGCCGACGCGCTGGAACCGCGCCGCGACCAGCCGCTCGAGCCGCTCGAGCGAGAGGGCGAGGTGCGCGCCGCGCTTCGTTCCCGCGACCGCGTGCACCTCGTCGAGGATCACCGTCTCGACGCCGCGCAGGATCTCGCGTGCCTGGGACGTGAGCAGGAGGAAGAGGGACTCCGGCGTGGTGATGAGGACGTCCGGCGGCGTCCGGGTCAGGCGGCGGCGCTCGTCCGGCGGCGTGTCGCCCGTCCGCACCGCGACCTGGAGCTGCGAGCGGAGCCCGGCGAGCGGGACCCGCAGGTTGCGCTCGATGTCGTAGTTCAGCGCCTTGAGCGGCGACACGTACAGGAGCCGAAGACCTTCTCCCGGCGTCTCGTGCAGGCGGTCGATCCCGAGGAGGAAGGCCGCGAGCGTCTTCCCGGAGCCGGTCGGCGCCTGGATGAGCACGTGCCCACCGGCCGCGATCGCCGGCCAGCCGAGCGCCTGGGCGGGGGTCGGGCCGGCGAACGCCCGCTCGAACCACGTCCTCGTCCGCGAAGAGAAGGCGGCGAGTGGATCCACAACCGCTGAGCGTACAGCTGCCGTCGTATCCTCCGGACGTGCGGTACGACGTCCTCGTCGTCGGCGGCGGGACTGCGGGCTGCGTGCTCGCCGCTCGGCTCAGCGAGAACCCGGATCGGCGGGTGTGCCTCATCGAGGCCGGACCCGACTTCGGGCCGCTCGCGGACGGCCGCTGGCCCCCGGAGCTCCTGGACTTCCGCGCCCTGCCGTCGACCCACGACTGGGGCAGGGGCGGCCAGGATCGCCGAAGCCTCGGCGGGCGCGTGCTCGGTGGCTCGTCGGCCGTGAACGCCTGTGCCGTTGTCGAGGGCACGCCGGCCGACTACGACGAGTGGGGCGGAGCCTGGTCCTATGAGCAGTTCAGGCCGTACTTGCAGCGTGCCCGGCTGACGTTGCGGACGACCTCGCGAAACACGGAGTCGCCCGGCTTGTTCCACGAGGCGTTCGTCGCGGCGGCGCTCGCGCGAGGCCTCCCCGAGCTCGCCGACCTCGACGACCCCGAGGAGCCGGTCGGCGTCGCGCCGTTCCCCGCGAACGTCTTCGACGGCGTACGGTGGAACGCCGCTGCCGCCTATCTCGACGACTGCCGCGCGCGACCGAACCTCGCCATCCTCCCGGACACACTCGTCGACCGTGTCGTGCTCGAGGGAACCCGGGCGGCCGCCGTGCTCGACGCGAACGGGCGGTCGCACCACGCGGAGGTCATCGTGCTCGCCGCCGGCGCGTACTTCTCTCCCGCGATCCTGCTTCGGTCCGGTATCGGCCCCGCCTCCGAGCTGCATGGGCTCGGAATCGCCCCGGCCTGCGACCTCCCCGTCGGCAGGCGCCTGCTCGACCACTGTGGGACGAGCGTCACCTGGAGCCTCTCCGCCGAGCTCCGCAGAGACGCCGCCGCGCGGGCGCGTACGGGGGATCTCGTCCAGCCGCACGCAATCATCAAGGGCGCGAGCACACACTGCCCGCCGGGAGCGTGGGACCTGCATCTTCTCTCGTGGATCTCCCCGAGCGACGAGTCGGACGCGTTCGAGGCGAGCGCCCTCGTCTTCCACCTGAAGCCGCTTTCGCACGGACGGGTCCTGCTGCGCTCACGCGATCCCCACGAGCCACCGCTGGTCGAGCGCGGCTTCCTCTCGCACGCCGACGACGTCGACCCCGTCCTCGAGGGCATCGACCTGGCGCGGCGACTGGCCGCGACCGAGCCGCTCGCAGCGCTCCTCGACGCGGAGCTCCGACCCGGCGCCCTCGAGCCCGAGGAGTACGTGCGGACGACGGTTCGCAACTACTTCCATCCCGCCGGAACCTGCGCGCTCGGGTCGGTCGTCGACGACGACGGACGCGTGCTCGGAGTCGACGGTCTCGTCGTGGCCGACGCGTCGGTCATGCCGACGATCCCACGGGCGAACACGAATCTCACGACGGCGGCGATCGCCGAGAGACTGTCCGAGGTGCTCTGACCGGGCGGCACCGTCTACCATCGGCGCATGCCCGCAGCGCTCTACTTCACCGAGTCCGACGAGGCAAACCAGCTTCTTGCGCGCGAGCCGCTCGCGCTCCTGATCGGGTTCGCGCTCGACCAGCAGGTGCCCGTGCCGACGGCGTTCGCCGGCCCCTACAAGCTGGAGCGACGGATCGGCACGCTCGAGGCGGGCGTGATCGCGACGATGGATCCCGGCGAGCTCGAGGCCGCCTTCCGCGAGCGCCCGGCGATCCACCGCTTCCCCGGCTCGATGGCTCGGCGCGTCCAGGAGCTGTGCGCGGTGGTCGCGGAGCAGTACGGCGGCAGGGCGGAGCGAGTCTGGACCGAGGCCGAGGACGCAGCCGACCTGCGGCGCCGCATCGGTGCGCTTCCCGGATTCGGCGACATGAAGATCACCGGGCTCGGCTCGGTGCTGGCGCTCCGACTCGGCGTCGAGACAGCCCGGGAACTCGTCCCCGCTCACGCCTGCCTCGGAGCGGTCGACTCGCCCGAGGCCCTCGCCGAGTACCAGGCGCAGAAGCGGGCACACAAGGCGGCCGCACGCGCAGCGCGGTCGGCGTAGACGCCGATCCAGCGCGCCGGGGCCGTGCTCGACCGCCTGCCGACAAGGCCCGCTGCCCCGAGCACGGTCGTGTCCAGAGAGCTCCCCGGAACGCGCCGCAGACCGCCGCCTCCGAGCCGGAACGGAGGGCGTACGATGGGAGGCGGCCATGGAAGGGCATGGACGAGGGCGGGTCAGCGTGGTCGTCGCCGACGACCACCCCGTCTACCGGGAGGGAGTCGTCCGTGCGCTCGTGGCCAGCGGGCAGGTCGAGGTGATCGCCGAGGCCGAGGATGGGCGATCCGCGCTGGCCAAGATCCGGGAGCTTCACCCGGACGTCGCCGTTCTCGACTACCGGCTTCCCGAGCTCGACGGGATTGCGATCACGAATGCCGTCGTCCGCGAGCAGCTCCCGACGCGCGTTCTGGTCGTCTCGGCGTTCACCGACAGCGGCGTCGTCTACAAGGTGCTCGAGACCGGCGCGGCGGGTTTCGTGTCCAAGGAGGCTCGACGCGAGCAGATCGCCGACGCGGTCCTCGCCTGCGCGAGGGGAGAGACCGTCGTCCCACCCGACGTCGCGGCCGGACTCGTCTCCGAGATCCGGCTCCGCCGGCACCTCGACGGCCCGGCGCTGACGCCGCGAGAGCAGGAGATCCTCCAGCTGATCGCCGCAGGACGGAGCCTCCCGGAGATTGCGAGAGAGCTGTACCTCGGGCTGACAACCGTGAAGACGCACGTACAGCACCTCTACGAGAAGCTCGGCGTCTCGGACCGGGCCGCCGCGGTCGCAACAGCCATGCGCCGGGGCCTGCTCGAGTAAGGCAGTGGGGAGCTCACCCGCCCCCGCCTCCCCACCGGACGCAACCGCCGAAGCCGAGCGCATCGTCGCGTGGCTTCGCCTGCCAGCGATCGGGCTGATCGCGCTGAGCCAGAGCCTCGCGCACCCGAATCCGCGACAGACGGCCTTCTTCGTCGCGCTGATCGTGTACTCGGCCTGGAGCGCGGGCGTGCTCGCGTGGGTGTACCTGCATCCGGCCGGCGAGCGATTCGCGCTCGCCGCGACCGTCGTCGACATCGCCGCGATCAGCATGCTCGCCGTCCTCTCCGGCGGCGCGTTCTCCCACGTCCGGCTCGCGTTCTTCTTCGTCCCGGTCACGGTCGCCTTCCGCTTCCGGCCTCGTATCACGAGCGCGGCCGTGGTCGTCACGACAGGCGCATATCTCGTTCAGGCGTTCGCTCATCCAGCCGCGGCTCGGCCAGAGGCCGTGCGCTTCATCCTCACGCAGGCCGGCTACCTCGCCTGGGTCGGCGCCGCCTGCGTGCTCCTCTCGCTGCTGCTGTACCGACGGACGGAGCTCGTCGCGCGGCTCGCCGACGACCGCTCCCGCCTGCTCGCAGACGCCCTCGCAGCCGAGCAACGAGAGCGGCGGGGGCTGGCCGAGGCGCTCCACGACCACGCGATGCAGAACGTGCTCTCTGCCCGGCACGAGTTGGAGGAGGTCGGCGAGACGACCACCCAATCCGGCGCTCGCGCGGGCGAACGTGGCGCTCGGCGACACCCTGACGCAACTCCGCGAAGCCGTCTTCGAACTCCATCCGTACGTGCTCGACGAGGCCGGGCTGGAGGCGGCGCTACGCTCGATCGCCCGACGCACCGAGGCGCGGTACCACATCGCCGTCACGCTCGACCTCCGCTACCCGCGACACCACCCGCAGCAGCCGCTCCTCTACTCAGCCGCGCGCGAGCTCCTCTCGAACGTCGTCCGGCACGCACACGCGACACACGCGACGATTCGCCTCGCGCAGACGGACGGAGAGCTCGAGCTCTCCGTGCAGGACGACGGTCGGGGCTTCTCGCCGGAGGAGCTCGCCGAGCGCCTCGCCGACGGTCACATCGGGCTCGCGGCGCAGCGCGTCCGCGTGGAGGCAGCAGGCGGCCACATGGACGTCACCTCTGCGCCCGGTGCGGGAACGAGAGTCGCCATCCGGCTACCGAGCGCGAGCTGAGTCCGTCCTTCCCTGGTCGATGCCGGCGAGCCTCCCGTCACCCGGCGGCGCCGGAACCCGGAGACTCGATCGCGAAGATCTGCTCGAGGGCCTCGAGCAGGCCGTTCTCTGCCTCCGAGGCGAACGCCGTCCCCCCGAGCGAGACGTCGACCAGCGCGTCGCAGATGTCGGTGCGCGAGGCCTCCTTGCTCAGGTAGCCCGAGGCGCCGGCCACGGCCGCCCGCCAGAGGAGGCTCGGCTCCAGGTAGGCGCTCAGGAGCACGACCCGGGTGGCCAGCGGCGGCACCCTCCTGGTGATGCTCTCGCAGACGTCGATCCCGTCGAGCCGGGGCATCCTGACGTCGAGCAGGGCGACGTCGGGCAGCAACTCCTCGATCAGAGCGAGCGCCTCTACCCCGTCGGCCGCCTCGCCCACGACCTCGAGCGCGAGGTTGACCGAGATCGCGCGCACGAGCCCGTCACGGACGAGCGGGTGGTCGTCCGCAATGACGACTCGACCGCGGAACAGGCGCGTCGCGACGGGCCGCGCGAGCGGCTCGACGGCGATCTCCGGGCTCGCGTAGGCCAGGGCGTGGTTGTTCATCTCCGGTGCCTCCTTTGCCTCACGTGCGGTCGGCGTCGGGCGACTCGCAGCCGCCCGCGAGCGCACGACACGGCGCGCCTCGACAGAGTCGCTGCTCGCCATGTCGGGCGCGTGCTCCGTTCTCAGACGCTCACCGGGCGTTTGCTGGTGCTTCGCCGAGCGTTCGCCGGAGGGAGCAGGTTGTGGATCTGGAGGAACGTGGGCTTCAGGTCACCGAATCCGAGACCGGTGACCTGACGCAAGGCGGGCGCGATCCGCTCCTTGCCGAAGCGCTCGAAGTCCGCCTTCGACTCCCAGACGTCGTACACGTGCCAGCCGGTCGGCACCGGCCCGGCGCTGTGGACGATGAGCCCCTTCGGGGCGTCACTCTCCTCCATCGGGTAGCGGCCGAAGATCCTCCTGTTCAGCTGCTCGTACTGCGTTGCCGTGACCTCGGGCATCGTCATCTCGACTCCGACTGCCATGGCTCCTCCTTTCTCGAGGGGGCGGTACACATCTGACGTACGTCAGCTTCGCTCCTCGCCCCTGTCTGCGGCATCGGGCGATCGAAGGATCGTCCGGACGAACCGCGCGTCCTTCGCCGGGCGTCAGCGCGTGTCGCCGACGTTGGGTCTCGGACGTGGCGCCGACCGGCGCTTCCGAGGTGCGCGCCGAGAGTCCCCTCGGCCCGTGACGTGGTACGCGTCACTGATCGACGAACGAGAGCTCAGCAAAGAGCGTGCGGAGAGTCGCGAGCGAGGAGAGCTGCTGGCCGAACCCGTCGAACTCCAGCAGAACTGCCTCCAGAATCGAAACTCGCTGGAGCTGCGAGAGCGGAATGTCGACTTCGTCGCAGGCGTCGAACGCGAGAACGAGCGCTCGCGCCAGACAGCGTGCCGCCGAGCCGTGCGCGGTCGCCGCGATCTCTTCCTGCGTGCTGTCTTGGTTCGTGGATTCCACCGTCATGCCGAACAGTGTGCGCGGCCTCCCTGCGACGCGGAGACCCTCCGAACGCCCGATCGAGAGGTTGAGCTGGAGCAACGGCGCGCGGGACGTCGCGGGAGACAGCACTCACGACCCTCGACGGAACCGACCCAGCTCCGGACCGGCGAACGAGTCACCGCCACCGGACGGGTGACCCCTGGACGTAGCCTACGCCCCTGAGCGTGGCCCTCACCGACGCCTCCGCCTCATGATGACGGGCAATCCGGCCGGCCCGGGAGCGGGCGCACACGGCCGCGCTCCGCGCGACGGGGGCCGCGTGATCCCCAGTCCGGCGCTCCCGCCGGGCTTGCAACAGTCTGTTGCAAGCCCGATCGCGCTCGAGACCCTGAGCGACGGCGGCCAGCGCCCGGCCGACGTCGCACGCGGCATCGCAGGGTTCCTGGGCCAGGCCGCGAGCTCGCTCGACATCGCCCTCTACGACGTGCGCTTCGAGACGGACGCCGGCGCACTCGTGCTCGCGTCGCTCCTCGCGGCGGTGCAGCGAGGCGTCGCCGTCCGCCTGCTCTACAACGTCGACCACCCCGGGCCGATCCCGGTTCCCCCGCCGCCGGCCACGATTCCGGAGGCGCTGGAGGCGCTCCCCGTCCCCACGCGCGGTGTCGCCGGCATCCCCGACCTCATGCACCACAAGTTCGTCGTCCGCGACGCCGCGACAGTGTGGACCGGCTCGACGAACTGGACGGACGACTCGTGGTGCAGGCAGGAGAACGTCATCGTCACCGTCGAGTCACGCGAGATCGCGTACGCGTACACGCTCGAGTTTCGGCAGCTCTGGGAGAGCGGGCTGGTCGAGAAGACGGGCGCGGTCGACCCGCGGCCCGAGCACGTCGACGGCGCGCGCGTCCGCGCCTGGTTCTGTCCCGAGCACGGCGAGGCGCTCGCGCACCGGGTGGCCAAGCACATCGGCAAGGCGCGCGAGCGCGTGCGCATCGCCTCGCCCGTGCTCAGCTCCGGCCCGATCCTGGCGACGCTCGTCGAGGTCGTCGGGGAGGCGCGCTGCGACGTGGCGGGCGTGATCGACGACACACAGGTGGACGAGGTCTTCGGCCAGTGGAAGTCGAACGGCGTGAGCGAGTGGAAGATCCCGCTCCTGCGCCGGATCATCGAGGGAGCGCGCTTCAGCGGCAAGATCTCGACCCGCTGGTCGCCCGGCTCCGTGCACGACTTCATGCACGCGAAGGTGGTCGTTGCAGACGACACCGCGTTCGTCGGCAGCTTCAACTTCTCGCGCTCGGGCGAGCGCAACGCGGAGAACGTGCTCGAGATCCGCCAGCGTGGCGTCGCCGACCGGCTCGCGGCCTTCGTGGACGCGATCCGAGCGCGCTACCCGCCCGCGACGCCGCCGCGTTGAGGGGAGGCGGTCGACGCGAGATCGAGTAGGGTCGCGGGCGTGACGATCGACGACGTCTCGAGTGCGAGGCTCGAGTCCGGGCAGCCCGTGCCGACGGCGGTGACCGGCGAGCCGTACGAGTCCTGGCACGTGCTCTCCGACGACGGGCAGGTCGAGCTCGGGATCTGGGAGGTGACGCCCGGGTCGTTTCGCGGCGCCAAGGAGGGCGTCTACGAGCTGATGCACTTCGTCGCCGGCAGCGGGACGATCACCGACGCCGAGGGTGTCCTGACCCAGATTCGGCCCGGCGTCGTCATGCTCTGCCCGGACGGCTGGTCGGGCGTGTGGGACGTCCGCGAGACGGTTCGCAAGACGTACGTGATCGTCAAGACCGGCCGCCCGACGTCGCCTGCGGGATGAGCGCGCGGTGATCGACCCGCTCGAGCGCTGGCGCGCGCTCGGCCTGCCCGACAAGCCCGACTACGCCGGCCTCCTCACGTTCGCGGGACTCCCGTACACGCAGGATCCGGCCGAGCTCGCCGGGGTGGACGCGGCCGTGATCGGCGCGCCGACGGACGACCTCGTCTCCGACCGGCCGGGAACGCGGTTCGGGCCCCGCGCGATCAGGGCCGCGAGCTGCCCGCCGGGGCCGCACCTCGAGGCGCAGGTCGACGCCTTCGCGGAGCTCCGCGTCGTCGACTTCGGGGACGCCGCCGTCGTGCCCGCGAACCCGGACCGCACGCACGAGCAGATCGAGCTGACCGTGAGCGAAGTGGTGGCGGCCGGCGCGATCCCCGTGGTCCTCGGGGGCGACCACTCGATCACGGAGGCGAACGTCCGCGCGGTGGCCGCGCGCCACAGGCCGCTCGGGCTCGTCCACTTCGACACGCACACGGACACGGGGACGGAGGTCTTCGGCGTCGAGCGCTCGCACGGCACGCCGATGTACCGGCTCGTCCGCGACGGCCACGTCGCTCCGAGCCGCTACGTGCAGATCGGCCTGCGCGGCTACTGGCCGGGCGAGGCCGAGTTCGCGTGGCAGCGAGCGCAGGGCATCACGGCGTTTCCCATGCACGACGTGCGCGACCGCGGCATCCGCGAGGTCGTCGAGCGGGCGGTCGCAGCGGTCGGCGACGGGCCGGTCTTCCTTACGGTCGACGTGGACGTGCTCGACCCCTCGATGGCGCCCGGGACGGGGACACCCGAGCCGGGCGGTATGACCTCCGTCGACCTCCTGTGGGCGTGCCGCGAGGTCGCCCGCAGGCTCGAGGTCGTCGGCCTCGACGTCGTGGAGGTGCTTCCGACCGCGGTCGGCTCGGCCGACGTCACGGCGCTCGTCGCCGAGCGGGTCGTCCGCGAGGCGCTGACCGGAATCGCGCTCCGGCGCCCGGCAGCTGCCCGCTGAGGAGTCGCGGCGCGGCGTTGCGCGCCCCGCAGCCGCGGTCGAGAGTGGAGCGCGCTCAGGTTCCGGCGACGATGCCCTTCAGCTCGTCGGCCGAGAACGTGCGCATGCGTCGCCGCCGCAGGTTGCCCTGCGGGCGAGCGAACGGAAGCGAACGCCGTCGCGCCCTCGTTGTCCGAGGGATCCCCGTGCCGAATGCATACGCCCCTTCTCGTACGCCTCTCCTACAGAGCGCCCACGAAACGCGAACGGCTCCGTGGCCGACTTCGACCCGATCGCGACGAGGGAGGGACGCAGTGAATCCGCTGAAGAAGGCTCACGCACTCCTTGGGGCCGGAGCGCTTGCGCTGGCCGTTGCCGCGCTCGCCGGCCCCGCCGCGCTCGCGGGCACCCGCCGCGCTCGCCGGGACCCGCCGCGCTCGCCGGCGGAAAGCCGAAGAAGGGAAACGAGCACGCCGTGCTCTCGCGCGCCGACCTCGCCGGCGTGAACTTCGGCGAGAGCTGCCGCTCCAGCCACCAGGTGCGGGACGACCCGATCGCGTTCCCGGGCCAGCCGGGCGCCTCGTACCGGCACACGTTCGTCGGGAACCGGACGACGAACGGCTTCTCGTCCTTCGGGCTCGCTCCGCGCCGGCTCGACGACCTGCCTCCGCCCGAACGACGCCGCCGCGTACTGGGTGCCGCCGCTCTACCAGGGGTCGGCGACGGTGCTTCCCGTCGCGGCGACCGTCTACTACCGGCGAGGGACGCTCGCCGAGCTCGACCCGTTCCCGAACGACCTGCGGTGATCGCCGGCGACGCGAGGGCGACGAGCCCGCAGAGCATGCGCGTGACGTCCTGGAGCTGCGGCGTCGCGTCGGGTCTCGGCCGCTCGAGCACCGTGCCGACGTGTCCCGACCGCCCCGGCTCGTTCCTGCGGCTGCACGTCCGTTTCGCGGAGTGCTGGGACGGACGGAGGCTCGACAGCCCCGACCACAAGAGCCACATGGCGTACGCGGTGCGGGCCGTCTGCCCGAGCACGCATCCGGTCGGTGTGCCGCAGATCACGCAGATCTACCGCTATCCGACCCGCGGCGGCGAGGGCTTCGCGCTCGCCTCGGGCGGCGTCTCCAGCGGACCCGCGGACCTCGTGAACGCGTGGTGCCCGGCGCGCTGCGTACGCTCGTCGGGGGCTTCCTCGACGCGCTCGTCCACTGCGGCCGCGGGTAGCACCTCGCCGTCACTCCCAATCACGCTGGACACGCCCGCCGGGAACCGCACGATGGCGGTTGACAGCGCTCGGCCGAAGGTCGAATCTAGCCCCCTGGGCCTCACCGGGGCTCCTGACCCAAGGGAGGGAAGACGTGACGAACAGGGGGGTTCGATTCACCGTCGTCGCCGCGGTCCTCGCGGTCACTGCCACGATCGTGCTGGCGTCCTCGAGCGCAGGCACGGCGACGAGCACGTACCTGGTCCTGTACAAGGCGTCCGCAGTACCGAGCGACGCCGCGAGCACGATCGGCAAGGCCGGAGGGACGCTGGTTGCGAGCTACGACCAGATCGGCGTCGCGGTCGTGAGCTCGAGCGACGCGACCTTCGCGGCCACGATCCGCGCCGACTCCAAGGTGGAGGGGGTCTCGGCGACCGGCAACTTCGCGACGAGGGTGTCCGAGGAGCTCGAGGTCGTCGACGCCTCGGCCGTCGCCTCGACGGCCGCGGCCGGCTCCTGGGGCGACCCGCTCTCGAGCAGGCAGTGGGATATGCGGCAGATCCACGTGCCAGAGGCGTACGCGATCAACCCGGGCAGCCCGTCGGTGGTCGTCGGCGACATCGACACGGGGCTCGACTACACCCACCCGGACCTGGCGGCGAACGTCGACTTCGGAAGGAGCGTCTCCTGCGTCGGGGGCGTCCCGAACACGAATCCGGCCGCGTGGAACGACGACAACGGCCACGGCACGCACACCGCCGGCACGATCGCGGCGGCGCAGAACGGGATCGGGATCGTCGGCGTCGCCCCGAGCGTGATGATCGCCGGGATCAAGGCCGGCAACGCGGACGGCTACTTCTTCCCGGAGGCCGTGATCTGCTCGTTCATGTGGGCGGCCACGCACGGGATCGACGTGACGAACAACAGCTACTTCGCCGACCCGTGGCTCTTCAACTGTCGCAACGATCCCGAGCAGCGGGCAATCTGGAAGGCCGAGCAGCGGGCGATTCGCTACGCGATGCAGCAGGGCGTGACCGTGGTCGCGGCCCAGGGCAACGAGAACATCGACCTCTCGAAGCGGAACGTCGACACGATCAGCCCGGACACCGACCCGAATCCGACTCCGCGCGAGGTGACGAACGCCTGCGTCGTGATCCCGGTCGAGATCCCGGGCGTGGTCGGCGTGACGGCCGACGGAGCCTTCATGCAGAAGTCGTACTACTCGAGCTACGGCGTCGGCGTCGCGCAGGTCACGGCCCCGGGTGGCGACCGGCGCTTCCAGGACCCGGGCGACGGCTCGCGCGGGTACGTCCTCTCCACGTTCCCGGGCAACCGCTACGCCCTCGCGCAGGGGACGTCGATGGCCTCACCGCACGCCGCCGGCGTCGCGGCCCTGATCGAGAGCCAGTTCGGGCACATGCCCCCGGGCGCGGTGGCGGCGAAGCTCGCCAACAGTGCCGACCCGATGGCCTGCCCGGAGAACCCGTTCAACCCGGGACCGCCGTTCGTCTTCGAGGCGATCTGCGTAGGTGGCGCCGGCTACAACGGCTTCTACGGGCACGGGCAGGTGAACGCGCTCGGCGCGGTCTCCTGACGGGCGTCCAGGCGAAGCGGAGAGGGGCCCCCGGGGCCCCTCTCCCGCGCTTGCCTCTCGACCTGCCGGCACGCCGGCACGCCGGCACGTCGGAGCAGCCAACGGCTCGTCGGGGCGGGCGCTGACTCAGCGTCCGAGCGGCGTGATCAGCCGGCGGTAGGCGGCCCGACTGCGCGGCTTCGAGGCGAGGTCCCAGAGCGAGCCCGGCTTGCTGTTGAAGTACGAGAGCAGCTCCATCCTGGGATGCGTCTTCACGAAGGAGGCCATGCGCTCGACGTAGGCGGGGTCGTCGATTCCCCACAGGCCCCACTCGGCGATCGCGTAGGGCTTCCCCGGATGCGCTGCGTAGAGCCTGTCGTTCGCCTCCCAGGCCGCCTTGAAATCCTGGTCGTAGAGGTCGTTGGCGACGACGTCGACGTAGGCGTCCCCGGGGTAGTACGCGGCAGCCGAGTTCGCCGGGATGTCCGGTGCGCCGTAGCCCTGCGGGTTCCAGACGATCCTCGCCTCGGTCGAGGGGAGATCGGAGGCGACGCCTGGGAGGCCGAGCCTTCGGAGTTGCGCGTTCATGCGCCCGGAGGGTCCGCCCCTGGCGATGATCCCGATCCGGGCGAACGCCTTGCGGAAGGCTGCGGTCGAGTACCGCTCGCCTCGTGAGGACCCGTCCCTGTTGAACGCGCAGTACTCGTTCCAGTGGCCGTTCATCTCGGGCATCGGCCGCACGTACACGAGCCCGCCGAAGTCCGCGACCGCCTTGTTCAGCGCGACGAGGTACGAGTCGGCGCGTCCCCGCGCGATGTCGAGCGTCGGCGTCCCACCCGGCTTGAGCGCGAGCATGGGGATCGGTCGAAGCTGTTCGAGGATCCGCGGAAGGGCGTTGCTCTGGGCAAGGCTGGCGAAGACGTGACGGACGGTCGACCGCTGGCCGGTGAGCACACGGAAGCGACCGGCGTCGCCGAGGATGCCGAGCTGCGTGCGGGCCGTGGGCGAGGAGGGCGAGCCGACCGCGCTCGTCGCCGCAACCGCAACGCAGACGAGGAGGACGACCATCGCAGTCGCTGCCCGGCGAGGGCCCGACCGAGACGTCCTGCTGGCGACGGACCGCACGGCCGTATTCAACGGCGCACGGGCACCGGGGTCAAAGGCGCAGGCGGAGCTACGAGGCGCCGGCGAGGAGGAACGCGCGCGACTCCTTCAGCATCTCGCGCGCGATCACGATGCGCTGGATCTCGTTCGTCCCCTCGTAGATCTGCGTGATCTTCGCGTCGCGCATCATGCGCTCGACCGGGTACTCCTTGATGTACCCGTACCCGCCGAGGATCTGTACCGCCTCGGTTGTGACCTCCATCGCCGTGTCCGTGCAGAAGAGCTTCGCCATCGCGGAGGCCTTCGTCAGCTCGGCGTCGTCGGCGCCCTCGTCGACCATGCGGCCGAAGCGGTAGAGGAGCCCGCGCGCGGCCTCGCAGCGCGTCTCCATGTCGGCGAGCTTGGCGGCGATGAGCTGGTGCTGCGCGATCGGCTTCCCCATGGTCTCGCGCGTTCTCGCGTACTCGAGGGCGTAGTCGGTCGCGCCCTGCGCGATCCCGAGCCCCTGCGCCGCGACCCCCGGCCGGGAGCGGTCGAGCACGCGCATTGCGATGTGGAACCCGTCGCCCTCCGGGCCGATGCGGTTCGCCGCAGGGATGCGAGCGCCCTCGAGCAGGAGCTCGCCGGTGGTGGAGCCGGAGATTCCCATCTTCGGCTCGAGGCGCGCGACCTCGAAGCCCGGTGTCCCCGCCTCGACGGCGAACGCCGTGATCCCCGCGTGGCCCGCGTCGGGGTCGATCTTGGCGAACACCGTGTACAGGCCCGCGACCTCCGCGTTCGTGATGAAGCGCTTGGAGCCGTCGAGGACGTACTCGTCTCCCTCGCGGCGCGCCGTCGTCCGCATGGCGGCGGAGTCGGACCCCGAGCCGGCCTCGGTCAGGGCGTAGGCGGCGAGCACCTCGCCCGACGCGAGGCCTGGCAGGAAGCGCGCCTTCTGCTCCTCGCTCCCGGCCAGCTTGAGCGCGAGCGAGCCGAGCTCCTGCACGGCGAGGATCAGCCCGCTCGTCGCGCATACCTTCGAGACCTCCTCGATCGCGACGAGCGAGAGCAGCGTTCCCGTGCCGAGCCCGCCGTGCTCCTCGTCGAAGAAGAGGCCGAAGAGCCCGTGCTCACGGAAGAGCTCGACCACGTCCCACGGGAACTCGTGGGACTCGTCGATCTCGGCAGCGCGCGGACCGATCCGCTCGCGCGCGAGCGTGCGTACGAGCTCGCGGATCTCGAGCTGCTCGTCGGTCAGCGGCTCCCAGGGCACGAGCGCAGTCTAGGCCGACCCGCTACACGAGCTCGTGGCAGACGGCCTCGATGTTGTGCCCGTCGGGATCGTGCACGTACGCGGCGTAGTACGTCGGCCCGTAGTGCGGCCGCAGGCCGGGCGGCCCGTTGTCGGAGCCGCCCGCGGCGAGCCCCGCCGCGTGGAAGGCGTCCACGGCGCTCCGCTCCGGAGAGCGAAACGCGACGTGGGTTCCCCCCTGCGCCTCTCCCGCATGGAGCCAGAAGTCCGGAATCCCCTCGCCCGAGGAGAAGCCCGCGCCGCCCTCGAACTCGTAGGCGAGCGCGTAGCCGAGCGGTGCGAGCGCGGCCAGGTAGAAGGCCTTGCTGCGCTCGAGGTCGCTCACCTCGATTCCGATGTGGTCGAGCATCGCTCTCTCCCTTCGTGGACGCGAATCAGCTGACTTTGTACCCGTACCGGTCGAACACCGGAGCGCCGAGCGAGGCGCCGTCGGGGGCGGGGACGATCTGGGTCGGATCCATCGCGTCGACCACCATCCCGACCACCGAGCGGTCGCCGTCGTCGTCCTCGACGAGCGCCCAGGCGACGATGCGGGTCAGCTCCCGCGACTCGTCGCCGTCCTCGCCGGAGTCGATGTAGATCGCCCGCCAGCCCGACTCGGCGGGGACGAGCGAGATGATCTTGTCGGCCATGTGCCGATCGTACGCCGATCGGCGTTCGGCGCGCGCCGATTCGCGCGTCCCCCCGCGAAGCGCGGGTACAGTCGCCGCCGATGATCCTCGAGAACGGCCTCGTCCGCACGCTGGATCCGTCACTGCCGACAGCGCGGGCGCTCGCGATCGCGGGCGACCGCGTCGCGGGTGGCGCGGGGACGCACGAGACCGCGCTCCCGTCGCCGGACGTCGTCGACCTCGGAGGCCGCTGCGTGCTCCCAGGGTTCACCGACGCGCACGTCCACTTCCCGACCTGGTCGCTCTCGCAGCGCGAGGTGAGGCTCGAGGGAGCGGCGGGGCTCGGGGAGGCGCTCGAGCGCGTGCGCGCCCACCCGCGCGGAGGGAGCTGGATCCGCGGGACCGGCTGGCGGTCGGCCGAGTGGGCGGAGCAGCCGACCGCCGCCGCTCTCGATGCCGTCACCGGCGAGACGCCGGCGCTGCTGTGGTCGAAGGACTACCACTCCGTGTGGCTCAACTCGGCCGCGCTCGCGCACGCCGACGGCAACCTCCAGGTGGAGGGCGGGGTCGTCGAGCGGGACGGCGCGGGCGAGCCGACCGGGATCCTCCGGGAGGAGTCGGCCTGGCAGTTCCGCGCCCGCTTCGCGATGCCGTCGGAGGACGAGTTCGTCGAGGCGACGCGGGAAGGCCTGCGCCTCGCCGCGGGCCGCGGCGTCGTCTGCGTCCACGACAAGGACGGCTGGCTCGGTGCCCCGGGGATCTTCCAGCGAGTGGCGGAGCGCGACGGGCTCACGCTCCGGGTCTGGCAGTCCGTTCCCCACGAGAGCCTGCCCGCGCTCGAGACGCTCGGCGTCCACGCCGGGCTCGGCGACGACTTCCTGCGGATCGGCTACCTGAAGGCCTTCATGGACGGCACGCTCGGCTCCCAGACCGCGTGGATGCTCGACGGCTCGGGGGTCGCGATCACGAGCGGCGAGGAGCTGGCCGAGATCGTCCGCGCGGGCGCGCGGGCGGGCTGTCCGGTGAGCGTGCACGCGATCGGCGACCGCGCCAACCGCGAGGCCCTCGACGCGTTCGAGGCGACCCGCGAGCTCTGGGCGCCGCTCGGGCTCCGCCATCGTGTCGAGCACGCGCAGTGCCTCGCCCCCGAAGACGTCAGTCGCTTCGCGGCTCTCGGGGTCGCCTGCTCCGTCCAGTTCAGCCATGCCCCGTCCGATCGCGACCTCGCCGAGCGCTTCTGGGCCGACCGCCTCGACGGCGCCTACGCCTTCCGCTCGCTCCTCGACTCGGGGGCCCTCGTCGCGAACGGCTCCGACGCGCCCGTCGAGGAGCTCGACCCGCTCGCCGGCATCCGCGCCGGTGTCCTCCGCAGCGTCGACGAGCGCCCCGCCTGGCGGCCCGAGCAGTGCCTGACGGTGGAGGAAGCACTCGTCGCGAGCACTGTCGGCCCGGCCTGGCTCTCCGGCGACGAGCGTCGACGCGGAAAGCTGCTCCCGGGCTACCTGGCAGACCTGGTTGTCCTCTCGCGCGACCCGCTCGACTGCCCGCCCGACGAGCTGGAGACGATCGCGGTGGTCGCGACCATGGTCGGCGGCCGCTGGGTGCACAACCCGCCGCCCTGGTAGCGCCGTACCGGGTCGCACGCGGCCCACGCACTGCCCCCCGGACGCAGGCTGGGCGGAGGCGGGCCGGCCCGGCAACGCGCGCCTACAATCAGGTCGTGGCCACCCGCACGATGCTTCCCGTCCACGAGGCGCCGACCTGCTCGGTCGCCGGCGCCGCGGAGATCGTGGGCTCGAAGTGGACGGTGCTCATCGTCCACGACCTCTCGGAGGGGCCGCGCAGGTTCACCGAGCTCGAGCGCTCCTGCGCCGGGATCAGCCCCCGCACCCTGGCCGAGCGGCTGCGCTGGCTCGAGAGCGAGGAGATCGTCGTCCGGTCGAGCTACCCGGAGTCGCCTCCGCGGGTCGAGTACGCGCTGACCGAGAAGGGACGGGCGTTGCTCCCGATCGTGCACGAGATGCGCCGCTTCGGCCACGACTGGCTCGGCTGCGGCGTCCACGACTCGACCGAATGAGCGGAGGGCCCGTGCCAGGGCCCGTGTGAGCGCTACCCGGTCAGGGCCTTGGCCAGCACCCGGTCGCGGACGCGCGTCGGGAGCCGCTCGATCCATGCACGAAGGTGGGCATCACGCCCGACGAGATAGCGGGCCCTCGGTCGAGACGAGGTCAGCGCGTGCTCGACGACGCGCGCGACCGCGTCCGGGTCCCCACCCGGGCCGCGCGACAGCGCGAGCGCCCGAAACCGCCGGATCGCGTCCGCGTACAGCCCGTCGGTCTCGCGCGGGAGGGCCGCGCGGAGCTCGTCGGCCCGGGCTGCGCCCTTCGCCCAGATCCCGGTCGCGATGCTCGCCGGCTCGACGATGGAGACCGCGATGCCCCACGGACGGAGCTCGACGCGGAGGGAGTCGGCCACCGCCTCGAGCGCGTGCTTGGAGGCGGCGTACGGCCCCAGGAAGGGGAGCGCGCTCCGCCCGCCGACGGAGCCCATGAGCACCACGCGGCCGCGCGCCGCGCGCAACGCCGGCAGGAACGCCTGCGTGACCGCCACCTGCCCGACGACGTTCACCTCGAGCTGGCGTCGTAGTTCGTCGAGCGGGACGAGCTCGAGCGGAGCCGCGATCGCGATCCCGGCGTTGTCGACGAGGCCGTCGAGGGTCGGCCCCACCGCCTCGGCGGCCGCGTCGATCTGCTCCGAATCGGTGACGTCCAGCGCGATGGGCTCGACGCCCAGCTCGCGAAGAGCGGCCGCGTCCTCGGGCGCGCGGACGCCGCCGAAGACCCGCCAGCCGGCCCCGCCGAGCCGTCTCGCGCAGGCCAGTCCGATCCCCGACGACGCACCCGTGACGACGACGGAGCGCGGCATGCCGGTCAGTCCGCGAGCCCCTTGGCACGCAGCTCGGCCAGCGCGCGTTCCGACTTCGCGAGCCCGGCGAGGTCCATCCCGGCGAGGATCCGCGGCGCCTTCGTGAACTGGATCTCGCGGTAGTCGACGACCTGCCAGTGGTTGCCCCACGGGTCGAGGAAGTCGTGGCCGCCGACCATCCGGGCGCCGGCCTCGCGCGCCCGCCTGACGACCTCGGTCTGGTCGTCGACCACGAGGCCGTAGTGCCCGGCCGCGCGAGGCTCGCGGGCCGCCTCGAGCGCGATGAACTGATCGCCGAGGTCGACGAATCCCATCGCGGAGCTCCGGCCGCGGAGGCGGACGCCGTCGACGATGCGCTCGAAGAAGGCGACGGCCTCGTCGATGTCGCCGACCTGCACGGCGACGTGGTTGATCCCGACGAGCCGCGGCACGCGACCAGCCTAGCGGCGCGCTATCCGAGCGGCTTGGCCCAGACGCCGGCCAGCTCGACGATGGTCGCAGCGGCCGCGGCCATGTCCTGCACGCTCGCCCACTCCCGCACGGAGTGATACTCGTGCCCGCCGGTGAAGAGGTTCGGAGTGGGCAGCCCCCGCTCCGAGAGCCTGGCGCCGTCGGTACCGCCCCGCGTGATCGCAAGCCTCGGCTCCACCCCGGCGCGGCGGATGGCCTCGAGCGCCGCGACGACGACCCGCGGGTCCTCCTCGATGTACGGTCGCATGTTGCGATACGTCTCCTCCACCTCGAGCTCGACGTGCGCTCGGGGCTCGCGGGCGGCGACCTCCCGTGCGAGATCGCGCACGAGCTGCACGTGCTGCTCGAGCAGCCCGCCGTCGTGGTCGCGGACGATGAAGTCGACGACGGTCGTCTCCGTGCCCCCCGAGATCCGATGCGGATGCACGAACCCCTGGCGATCCTCGGTCGTCTCGGGCGAGAGCCGGCCCTTGGGCAGCGAGGCGACGAGATCCGCGGCGAGCTTGACCGCATTGACGAGCTTCCCCTTCGCCGAGCCCGGGTGCACCGAGTGACCGCGGATCGTGACCCGGACGGATACGGCCGAGAAGGTCTCGAGCTCGAGCTCGCCGAGACCCGAGCCGTCGAGGGTGTACGCGACCTCCGCGCCGAACGCCTCGAGGTCGAACTCCTCGACGCCGCGCCCGACCTCCTCGTCGACCGTGAATGCGATGCGGATCGGCGCCCGCGGAAGCTCGGGATGACGGGCGAGGTGGGCGACGGCGGTCACGATCTCGGCGATTCCGGCCTTGTCGTCTGCGCCGAGGAGTGTCGTGCCGTCGCTCGTCACGAGGTCGTGGCCGACGCGGTCGGCGAGCTCGGGCAGCTCCCGCGGGTCGAGAACCTGCCTCGCGTCGCCGGGAAGCACGAGCGGCTCGCCGTCCCAGGCCTCGTGGACGAGGGGCCGGACACCCGCACCGAGGACGTCGGGCGTGGTGTCCACGTGCGCGATGAGACCGACCACGGGTGCGTCGACGGTCCCCCGCAGGGTCGCGACCACCGAGCAGCCGTCGTTCAGCTCCGCGTCCTCGAGCCCGATGGCGCGAAGCTCCTCGAGGAGGAGCCGCGAGAGGTCGAGCTGCTTCGTCGTGCTCGGTCGCTCGGCGACCCGGTAGGCGCCCTGGGTGTCCACGCGGACGTAGCGCAGGAAGCGCTCCAAGACGTCGTCCGCCAGCTCCTCGGCGAGCGGGCACGCGAAGGGGGCCCTAGGCGCCAAGCTCTCCGAGGCGGAGGAAGACCTCGCGCATCGTCTCGACGCCGAGCGCGATCGCGTCCTCCGGCACGTTCTCGTTGGGGGCGTGCACGTTGCACTCGCTCTCGATCCCGAAGCCGGTGGCGAGCGTCGGGAGCCCGCGTGCGACGAGCCCGGCGAACATCGGCAGCGAGCCGCCCGTACGCACGAGCAGCGGACGAGCGCCGACCACCCGCTCGAACGCATCGCCCGCGAGGCGGATCACGGGAGAGCCCGTGGCGGTCACGGCCGGCGGCCCGCTGTTGCGCACCTCGATCGCAAGCTCGGCTCGCTCGGGGAGCGCGTCCCGGACGAGACGCTCGAACGCCTCCTTGATCACGTCGGGGTCCTGTCCGGGCGCGAGGCGGATCGAGACGTTCGCGCGGGCCTCCGCCGGCAGCACCGTCTTGACGAGGTCGGGGGAGCCGCTCGCGATCCCGTTGACGTCGAGCGAGGTGTCCGCGAACGTCCGGACGTAGAACTCCTCGGCCGCATCCGGCGCGATCGGGACCGCTCCGTAGTGCGAGAGCTGCTCGGAGCCCGGCGGGAGCTGGGCCCATGTGGCCAGCTCCTCCTCGGAGGGCGGCGCGATGCCGGCCCGCAGCGGCTCGGGGAGCCGCCCGTCAGGCCTCGGAAGGACGCTCGCGAGCGCCGTCACGAGCGCGTGCGTCGCGTTCAGCGCGGCGCCCCCGAACATGCCCGAGTGCATGTCCGAGGTGCCCGTCCGGACGCGCACGTGGACGTAGATCATCCCGCGCACACCGACGTAGAAGACCGGCTGGCCCCGCCGGGCCATAGCGCCGTCGAGGATGAGCGCTGCATCCGCCGCACCCTCGTCCTGCGCGACCCACTCGACGACCGCGTCGCCGCCGATCTCCTCCTCGCCGTCGAAGGCGAAGCGGACGTTGACCGGAAGCGCGCCCTCGGAGGCAAGTTGCCGCACAGCCTCCACGAGGACGAAGAGGTTCCCCTTGTCGTCGGCGACCCCGCGCGCGAAGAGCCTGCCGCCCCGCTCGATCAGCTCGAACGGCGGCGACTCCCAGAGCTCGAGGGGATCGGGCGGCTGCACGTCGAAGTGCGCATAGCAGAGGACGGTTGGTGCCGACTCCGGCCGCGCCGACGCGCCGATCTCGCCGATGACGAGCGGCCGGGGGCCCCACGGGACGAGCTCGGCGGCTCCGCCTCCGCCGCGGATGCGCTCCGCGATCCACGCAGCAGCCGCCTCGACATCGGACGCGTGGGCGGCATCTGCGCTCACCGACGGGATCGCGATCAGCTCCGCAAGCTCGGCGTGAAGCTGTTCCGGCGACGGCGGCACGACCGCGAGTCTAGTCAGCCGTCGAGCAGCGGGAACGCGGCTCGCGCATCGAGACAGTCGGCGAGATAGAGAGCGACGCCGAGGTCCCCGGTGAAGAGCGAGCAGCGGCCGCGCCCCCGTGCTCGTCGCCCTCGTCGTACCTGCTCGAGCGCGTGAACCGCGAAACGACGCGCACGAGCGCGCCAGCGCTCGTCTCCCGTCCGGACGAACGCCTCCAGGAAGGCGTCGCCGTTGCCCGCAGTCCCGTGGCAGATCGAGGAGCCCTCTCGTCCCGATGTGGCCCGACCGCCCAGGTCAGCTCCGCCCCGCTGAGGAGCATGTCCTCGTCCTCGTCGAGGTACTCGACCGCGCCGGCGACGATGCCGGGTGCGCCGTGACACCACCGCACGCGGATCCCGTCCCGCTTGCTCACGAGCGTCTCGCCCTCGGCCGAAGGCCAGTTCGCGAGCCCGCCTTGGGCGACGGCTGTCCGCACGAAGACGTCGTTCGTCTCCCGCTCGAGCGTCGCCCGCCGCTTCGGGTCGAGGAGCTGCCCGAGAGCGAGAACGTTCCCGACCATCCCGTGGGCAGGCCCGAGGATGCGCTCCGTATACCCCGTACAGCCGCTGCGCCCACGTGCCGCCCGCGTTCCGTCGTGCGAGAAGCGCGTCAGAGCTCTCGCGCCACGCCTCGCGCCAGCGCTCGTCCCCGGTCCACTTGAGCATCAGCCGGGCCGTGATCAGCGTTCCCGGAGCGCTCCACATGCTCTCCTCCGCCTCGCTGCCGACGTTCGCGCGCACGTTCACGTGCAGCTCGTCTGCACGCTCTTGGCTCGGCGCAAGTCGGAACGCGGTCAGGAGAATGCCGGTCTCCCAGCGGAGAGACAACGACTGGCGGGCCGCGGGAAGCTCGACCGTCACGCCGGCGAAGTCCGGTCGCGCTCGATTGCGCTCGCCCGTCGCGAGCGCGAGACCAGGCAGGTGCGACGCCGAGTCCGCGAGCCCGCGATCGCGAAGGTCGGCGAGCGCCGACAGCACCACGGCTGCACCGATGGAGAGGCTCTTCAGCGCGCTCGTCGCCGGCCAGCGACCCCCTCGTCGGCGGACCGGAGGAGCCTCGGGCCGCGTAGCGCGGCCTCCGTGTCCGCGGCGATCTCGCGCATCCCGTCCCGAATCCGCTCCTCGTTCCACGGCTCGGCTGTGAGCCGATCGAAGTCGCCCGGCCGGGAGGACGGGGCGCTACGCGACGTCGCGAATGCGCTGCGCGTCAGCGAGGGCCCGGAGCTTCTTCAGACCCTGGTGCTCGATCTGGCGGATGCGCTCGCGCGTGACGTTGAATGCCCGCCCGACCTCGTCGAGCGTGCGCGGCTGCTGCCCGTCGAGCCCGTAGCGCATCTCGAGCACGCGGCGCTCGCGCTCGGAGAGCGCCGAGAGGATCGTTCGGAGCGCCTCGCGCTGGAGCGTCGTCTCCGCGAGCTCGTCGGGGAGCGGCGTCGAGTCGTCGGCGAGGAAGTGCCCGAACTCGGACTCGTCGTCGTCTCCGACGGGCTTCTCGAGGGAGACCGGCGCCTGGGCGCTCCGGCGGATCTGCTCGACCTCGTCGGGCGTCATCTCGACGTCGTGCGCGATCTGCTCGGTCGTCGGCTCGTGTCCGAGCTCGGCGCGGAGCTTCCGCTCCGAGCGCATGATCCGGTTGAGCTTCTCAACCACGTGGACGGGCATGCGGATCGTCCGCCCTTTGTCCGCGATCGCGCGCGCGACCGCCTGGCGGATCCACCACGTCGCGTAGGTCGAGAACTTGAAGCCCTTCCGGTAGTCGAACTTCTCGGCGGCACGGACGAGCCCGATCGTCCCTTCCTGGATCAGGTCGAGGAACGGAAGCCCCTGGTTGCGGTAGCGCTTCGCGATCGAGACGACGAGGCGGAGGTTCGCCTCGACCATCGCCTGCTTCGCGCTGTGATCCCCGCGCTCGATCCGCTTCGCGAGCTCGACCTCCTGCGCGGCCGTGAGGAGAGGCACTCGCCCGATGTCCTTGAGGAAGAGCTGAAGCGAGTCGGTCGTGATCTCCGTTTCGGCCTCGGGCCCGACCTCGCGCCCCCGCTCCTGCTCCGGCTCCTCTTCCTGCGAGGAGTGCACGACCGCGATCTGCGCCTCGTCGAGCGCGGCGTAGAAGTCGTCCAGCTGCGCCGGCTCGAGCCCGAGCTCGTCGAGAGCGAGCGCGACCTCCTCGGCATCGAGCTGCCCGGTGCGGTAGCCGCTCTCGAGCAGCCGCTGCGCCTCGTCCGTCGAGAGGACGTCCTCGACCGGTGTCCGAGTGGTCGTGCCCTGCGAATCGCCTTCGGTCAGAGCGTCCCCCATTCCTCGTCAGCGGGTCACACGGTAGTCACAGCGTACGCCTGCGTCAAAGCTCGAGCATCACCGCTTCCGGTCTGATCGTAGGTGAGATCGATCTACCGTGGCTCCCTCGGCTCGGGGTGGGTACACGGGGTGTTGGAGGTGCGGCAGCGAGCCGTCACCGCGGTTCGGCCCCGCACTGCACCCGCCGCGGCCGACCTCGTCCTGACGGAGACGAGCGCACCGCCCTCGACCCAGGTCCGCTATCGCGGGCGCTCGCGAGCCACCGGTCGGGAACGAGCTGCGGTTTCGAGCTCGCGAGGGACGAGACCGGCCATCCGCAGGTCGTCGTCGACCATGAGCACGCGTACGTGGGGATCCTGATTCAGCAGGGTTAACCCCCGCTGAACGGGCTCCGCTGCCATCGTCCGTTCATCCGAGCTCTCCACCCGTGGCTCGGAACAGGGAAGGAGGCCCGATGACCTCGAAGATCCTCTTCTCAGCCGCCGCGCTCCTGGTCGCGGGCGGCATCGGAGCCGGCGTGGCGGGCCCCGGGCCGGGTGGGAGCGCAGCGGCCGCCGATCCACCGCGCTTCAGCGCGAAGGTCACCAACCCGTGGTCCCCGCTCGTTCCCGGAAGCGTCGCCGTCTACTCCGGCGTGACGGGGGGAAGGCCGGCGCGTGACGTCGTCACGGTCACCTCGCAGACGAAGACGATCGCGGGAGCGCCGTGCCGCGTCGTCCACGACCGTCTCTACCTCGACGGACGGCTCGCGGAGCGCACGACCGACTGGTACGCGCAGGACGCCTCGGGCAACGTCTGGTACTTCGGCGAGCGGACCGCCGAGCTCGACCGGCGCGGCCGGGTCGTGAGCACGGAGGGGTCGTGGGAGGCCGGAGTCGACGGCGCCAAGCCGGGCATCTACATGCCCGCCCGACCCCGGGTCGGAGCCTCGTACCGGCAGGAGCTCTACGAAGGCCACGCGGAAGACCACTTCCGGATCGTCGCGCTGCTCGACGCCGTGACCCCGCCGCGAGGGCCTCGCGCGCTGCTCACGCGGGAGTGGACGCCGCTCGAGCCCGGGGTCGTCGATCGCAAGCTCTACGTGCGGGGCATCGGCACCGTCGTCGAGCGCTCGCTCGAGGGCGGCGACGAGCACCTGGAGCTCGTCTCGCTGCGGAGGAACGGGTGAGCGCCGCAGCCGAGGTGTCCGGCGTGGGCAAGCAGTACGGCGAGTGGTCGTGCTCGAGGACTTCCCCCCGCCGTCGAGGCGGGCACGATCCTCGGGCTGCTCGGCCCCGACGGAGCCGCCAAGACGACCGCGACTCGGACCCTGACCACCATCCTCGACCGGGCACGCGGGACCTTCTCCGTCGCCGGGTGCCGCACAAGCGACCGGCCGAAGTCCGGCAGCGGTGCGCTTCCCGAGAACGCGGCCCAACCCGAGTGTCACACGGAGACGACTACGTGCGCTACGACGCGCGGCTCTCCGGGCGACCGAGAGCCGACGCCCGCGGGACTGCCCGCGCGTTCCTCGAGGAGGTCGGCCTCGCCCCCTCGCGCGGGTCGCAGATCGCCACGTACAGCGGCGGCCTGCGCCAGCGTCTGGGCATCGCCCGTGCGCTCGTCAACGAGCCGCGCGTCCTCTTCCTCGACGAGCCGACGCTCGGCCTCGACCGGCCGGCCGGCGCGCGGTCGACGGATTCCAGGAGCGGCTGGTCTGCGATGCCCCCGGGGAAGCGTGACCGTGTTGTTCGGGAGCCGGATGTGCCGGAGGCGTACCAGCGCACACTCGCCTCAATTGGCCCAAACGGACGTGTCCGTTTGGAGAAGGTCAGCGACGGGCGCGGCGGATGGTCTCGAGGTAGCGAGCCGCCTCGCGCGCGAGCGGGGAGCCCGGCAGCTCTCGTGACGCGAGCCGGAACTGGCGCTGCGCCGCCTCGATCCGGCCGGTCCAGAGGAGCAGGACGCCGAGGTGGAAGCGGACCGTCGGCTCGTTCGGATACGTCCGGCTCAGGGGGCCGAGGCGCCCGAACGCGCGCTCGGGCGCGTCCTTGTCGAACTGCCCGACGGCGCCCGCGACCTGCGCCTCGACGTTGCTCGGATAGCGTCGGGCCGCCCGCTCGAAGACGCGCGCCGCGGACACCGGCCTCCCCACCCGCTGGAGGCCGACCCCGTACAGCAGCTGCTCGCGGACCCCACCACGCTCGGCCGCCTGCCGGAGAGCGCGAAGCTGGCGCGCAGGCGGAAGGCGCGTGATCTCCGGCGAGGCGGCGAACGAGGGGATGAAGGCCGGAAGCCCGCGCGGAAGCCGCGGGTGCAGGAGATTCCCGGCGACGATCGCATACGGCGTGTCCGGCTCGGAGTCGATGGCCGCCCGCCAGGCGGCCACGGGATCGCCCCGGTTCGCCCACAGCCGCGCGAGGCCGAGGTGGAGCTGGACGGCGGCGGCCTCCGGGTAGAGCTTCGCGAGCTGCTCGAGCCGGTCGAGGCTCCCGTCGGGCCAGGCCGCGAAGGCCGCGCCGACCTTCGCCTCGAGCGAGTCGTGCGCCGCGAAGAGCGCCGCCGCAGCGGCCGTGTCGCCGCGCGCGTAGAGCGCGGCGCCCTTCGCGAGGTCGCGCGCCTCCCGATCGGTGCGGAAGCCGAGCGCGAAGGAGAGCGGCGGACGACCTTCGCGAAGGCCCGGCTCCGTCGCCGTGGGTGAGGCCGAGTCCCCGCTCGACGACAGGACCGCGACTCCGACGACCGCCACCGCGGCCGCGGCGACGGCGACGACGAGGAGCAGCAAGCGGCGGCGGGCGGGCACCGTGCGACGATAGCCAGACCCTCGACGCTATAGTTTCGAAAGTAATGGCTTCCTACCGAGAGCTGCTCGCCCAGGTCAAGGCCGAGATCGAAGAGATCTCGAGCATCGAGGCGCACGAGCGCCTCCGTTCCGGCGAGGCACCGCTCTTCGTGGACGTCCGCGAGGCGGACGAGTGGGAGGAGGGGCACATCCCCGGCGCGATCTACACGGGGCGCGGTCGCCTGGAGCAGCGGATCGAGGGCCTCGTCCCCGACAAGAGCAGGCCGCTCGTCGTCTACTGCTCGGCCGGATCGCGCTCCGCGTTCGCGACGAAGGTGCTCGAGGAGCTCGGCTACGAGAGCGTCGTCAACCTCGCAGGAGGCTTCTCCGACTGGAAGCGAAACGGCTTCGAGGTCACGATCCCGCGCGTTCTCACGCCCGGGCAACGAGCCCGCTACAGCCGCCACCTCCTCATCCCGGAGGTCGGCGAGGACGGTCAGCAGCGGCTGCTCGACGCTCGTGTCCTCCTCGTCGGCGCGGGCGGTCTCGGCTCCCCGGCGTCGCTCTACCTGGCGGCCGCGGGGGTCGGCACGCTCGGAATCGTCGACGCCGACGTCGTGGACGAGTCGAACCTCCAGCGCCAGGTCGTCCACTCGACCGATCGCCTCGGAGAGCCGAAGGTGCTGTCGGCGAAGCGGACGCTCGAGGCGCTCAATCCCGACGTCAGCGTCGTGCCCTTCCAGGAGCGGCTCACGTCGGAGAACGTGGAGCGCATCCTCGCGGACGGCTGGGACGTCATCGTCGACGGCGCCGACAACTTCCCCACGCGCTACCTCGTCAACGACGCGTCCGTGTGGCACGGGATCCCGGTCGTCCACGGCTCGATCTTCCGGTTCGAGGGTCAGGTCACGGTCTTCTCCCCCGGCGTCGGCCCCTGCTACCGCTGCCTCTTCCCGCAGCCGCCCCCTCCGGAGCTCGCGCCCAGCTGCGCCGAGGGTGGGGTGCTCGGCGTGCTCCCCGGGATCATCGGCTCGATCCAGGCGAACGAGGCGCTGAAGCTCGTCCTCGACCGCGGCAGCTCGCTCGCGGGCCGTCTCCTCCTCTTCGACGCCCTCGGCACGACGCTCGACGAGGTGACGGTGCGACGCGATCCCGGCTGCCCGGTCTGCGGCGAGAGCCCGACGATCACGGACTACGTCGACTACGTCGAGTTCTGCAACGCTCCGGCGGGGCTCGGCTGATGCCCGCCGTCCGCATCCCCCCCACGCTGCGAGCCGAGGTCGGCGGTCAGCGCGAGATCGAGGCGAGCGGCTCGACCGTGGCGGAGGTGCTCGAGGACCTCGTCGGCCGGTACCCGCCACTCGCCGCGCAGCTCCTCCGCGACGGCGAGCTCGGGGGATTCGTCAACGTCTACGTGGGCGGCGAGGACGTCCGCACCCTCGACGGGCTCGACACGCCGGTGCGCGCCGGCGACCAGATCATCCTCCTACCCGCGATGGCCGGTGGCGGCGACTAGAACGCACCCTGCGTCGCTCCTCGACCTGGTGGGATCCACGCCGCTGGTCGAGCTGACACGGCTCTCCCCCAAGCCGTCGGTGCAGCTCTGGGCGAAGCTCGAGGGCCAGAACCCGACCGGCTCGATCAAGGACCGCATCGCGAAGTCGATGGTCGACGCGGCCGAGCTCGCCGGCGACCTCGAGCCCGGCCGCCGGCTGCTCGAGCCGACGAGCGGGAACACCGGCATCGCGCTCGCGCTCGTCGCGAAGCTCCGCGGGTATCCGCTGACCTGCGTGATGCCGGCGAGCGTCACCGAGGAGCGGCGGCGCCTGCTCCGCCTCTACGGCGCCGACATCGTCGAGTCGCCCGCAGAGGAGGGCTCGAACGGTGCCGTCCGGCTCGCGCTCGAGCTCGCCGAGGAGGATCCCTCGCTCTTCATGCCCTTCCAGTACGCGAACGACGCGAACCCGCGTGCGCACTACGAGGGAACCGGCGCAGAGATCGCGGCAGCGCTCGACCGTGTCGACGTGCTCGTCGCCGGGCTCGGCACCGGCGGGACGCTGATGGGCGCGGGCGAGCGGCTTCGCGAGGCGTTCCCCGACGTCGTCGTGGCCGCCGCCGAGCCGCTCCCGGGCGACGAGGTCATGGGCCTTCGGTCGCTCGCCGACGGATATGTCCCGCCGATCCTCGACGTCTCGAAGCTCGACCGGAAGCTCCTCGTCACGAATGCCGAGTCGGTCGCGGGACTGCGCCTCCTGCTCGAGCGCGAGGGCGTCTTCGGAGGCGTGTCGTCGGGAGCCGTCGTGCACGCTGCGCTCCGGCTCGCGGGCGAGCTCGACGAAGCCGTCATCGTCTGCGTGCTCGCCGACGGCGGCTGGAAGTACCTGTCCTCGGGCTTGTGGGAGACCGAAGATCCCGAGCGGGAGATGGGCGAGTCGGTGTGGTGGTGATCCCGGCCGGCGTCCGGCGGGAGCTCGAGAAGCACGCCGCCTCGGAGTCGCCGAACGAAGCCTGCGGTCTCGTCGTCGTGCGCGACGGCGTCGCCGAGCGGTACGTGCGCGGCCGCAACACGGCCGCGTCGCCGTACCGCTTCGAGCTCGACGTGGATCCCGAGACGTGGTTCCTCGAGGACGAGGGCTACGAGCTCGCGGTCTTCCACTCGCACCTCTCCTCCCCGCCCCGGCCGTCGCGGACCGACGTCGCGAACATCGGGCTCTGGGCGGGGCGCCCCTACCTCATCTACACCGTGCGGACCGGCGAGCTCGCCGCCTGGCGGATCGAGAACGGCTCGATCGAGCCGCTCGCGCTCGACTCCCCCACCGCCTGAGCTCGATCAGGTCTCGAGACCGGCGGCGGCGATCGCGCGCCGCACGAGAGCGTCGTCCTCGGGACCCGGGAGGCCGCTGACGCCGACCGCTCCGACCCGACGCTCGCCCTCGAACGCCGCGACCCCGCCCTGGAAGAACGTGAAGAACGGGTCGAAGCTCGCGCGCTCGGCGGCGTCCTTGCGCGCTTTCTCCGCGAGCTCCGCCGTCGAGCGCGCGTCGCTGCGAGCGGCCGTGTACGCCTTCCTGTGGGCGTTCAGGCGGGTGTCGGGAGCGGCGCCGTCCATCGTCGCCGCCGCGACGACCTCGCCGTGGTCGTCGGCGACGAAGACGGAGACGGGTGCTGCCGCGTTCTCGACCACGAAGTCCACGATCGTGCGTGCCTGAGTGAGGTTCATGTGCCTAGCTTGACGGTTGCGCCCGCCCTCTGCGACTCGAGCGCGGCGGTGAAGAGCCGGTGCGACCACGCGGCCTCCTCCGGCGTCGCGCAGTGGAACGGCTGGCGCATGCCCTCGCGCCCGTGGACGAGCTCGTCGAGGAACGCGGCCCACATCTGCAGCACGGCGTCGGAGAACCCGAACTCGAAGATCGCGCCGGTGATGGTGGGGTACGCGGACTGCGAGCCGAGGTCGAGCACCTGCCACGTCTGCGGCGCACCGCGCTCGTAGTCCATGACCCGCAGGGTCTTCGGCTGCTTCGTGGTGTACGCGATCGACCCCTCCGTCCCGTCGACCTCGACGACCCACGTGTTCGTCTCGCCCGGCGCGATGCGCTTCGTCTCGATCCGCAGCGGGAAGGGGCGGCCGTCGTCCTCGGCTTCACAGAGCAAGACGGCGTTGTCCCACGTGTCGCACGCGGCGATGCCCCCCTTGCCGTCGGGGCGCTCCGGCACGACGTCCGAGAGCACGGCCCGGACGTCCCGCGGGAACCAGCCGGCGCGGAACGGGAGGTGGACCGCGTGGAGGCCGAGGTCGCCCATGCACCCGTACTCGCCGTTCAGCTCGGCCCGCCGCTTCCAGTTGATCGGCTTCTCGGGGTCGAGGTCGCTCGAGTGCAGGAAGAGGGATCGCACCTCGAGGACGCGCCCGTACCGCCGCGCGGCGATCCAGCGGGCGACCTCCTGCCCGCCCGGGAAGAACGGGAACTCGGACGAGCAGCGAACGAGGAGCTCCGGACGGGCCGCGATCGCCCGGTTGACCGCCTCGTTGGCGGGGAGGTCGATCCCGAACGGCTTCTCGCCGAGGAGGTGCTTGCCCGCCTCGAGGCAGGCGACGTAGATCTCCTCGTGCAGGCTGTGCGGGACGGCGACGTAGACGGCCTCCACCGCGTCGTCCGCGAGCAGCTCGCGGTAGTCCCCGTACGGGCGAGGCACGGGCTGGAGCCGCTCGTACCAGGCGCGGATCTCCGGGCTCGTGTCGCAGACGGCGACGATCTCGGGGCGCGCGTCCGTGTCGACGAGATGGAGCCAGCGGGCGGCCGCGCTCGCGAACTCGCGGCCCATGAGCCCGCCTCCGATCAGGCCGAAGCGGACGACGCTAGCCACGGAGGAGCTCGAGCGCCTGCTCGGCGGACGCGCCGTCGTGGACGACGGCCATGAGCGCCCTCGTCATCGCCGCCGGACGCTCGTGCTGGATGACGTTCCGTCCGTAGACGATCCCGGCGGCCCCCTGCCGCACGAGGCCCTCGGTGCGGCGGAGCACCTCCTCGTCGGGAACGCGACCGCCGCCGCGGGCGAGCACGGGCCGCCCGCCGGCGGCCTCGATCACCCGTGGGTAGTCGTCGAGGTCGTCCGTCGGGTCCGCCTTCACGACGTCGGCGCCGAGCTCGACCGCCTGCCTGACGAGCGGGACGATCTTGTCCGGGTCCCCGTCCACGCCGTAGCGTCCGCCGCCCAGCTTCATGGCGAGCGGCTCCACCATCAGCGGCATCCCCACCGGGTCGCACGCCGCCCTGAGGGCCGAGACGTTGCGAATGCACTGGCGGTAGAGATCGGCGCGGTCGGGCAGGAGGAGCAGGTTGACGACCACGCAGGCGGCGTCGAACCGAAGCGCCTGCTCGACGGCGCTCTCGACGAGCTCGCTGAAGAGCGGCTCGACGAGATCCGACCCGTACACGTTGGCCACGTCGGTACGGAGCACGAGCGCGGGTTTCCGCGGGCCCGGGACGCGCTGGAGGAGCGGCGCCTGCCCCGGGGAGAGCTGGATCGCGTCCGGGCCTGCAGCGACGAGCGTCTCGATCACGCTCGGCATGTCCTCGATCCCGGGGAGGAACGACGCCTCGCCGAAGAACCCGTGGTCGACGGCGACGTCGAAGCACCGGCCGTCGGCGGCGAAGAGACGGTTCAGGCGCGCGTTCACGGGAGGGACTCTACGGTGCGCCCGCTCGGGGCTCTCCACCTTCGAGCAGCGCTCGGAGAGCAGCGAGGAAGCGGCCGGCGACCATGCCGTCGACGACCCGGTGGTCGGCGGTGAGCGTGAGCTCCAGCTGGGGGACGAGCCCGATACCGTCGGAGGTGGCGCCCGGTCGCTCGACGACGGCTCCGGCTGCCAGGATCGCGGTCTGCTCGGGGTCGACCAGGGCGGTAAAGCGGTCGACGCCGACCATGCCGAGGTTGCTGAGCGTCACCGCGGCGGGACTGCCGAAGCGCTCGGAGAGACGCCCGGCTCGCGCCTCGGCCGCTGCCCGGTCGGAGAGCTCGACGAGCTCCGCGAGCGGTACTCGATCCGGCTCGGGAATGGTCACGACGAGGAGCGCGTCCTCGCCCGCGACGGCGAGGCCGACGTCGACGCGCTCGAGCCGACGGCGCCGCGGCCCCTCGTCGACCCAGAGGACGCTCATCTCCGGGTGGGCGCGAAGCACGGTCGCGATCGCCCGGAGGAGCAGATGGGTGTACGTGAGCCCGGCGATGCCCGCGGCCCGCTCGCGCTCGAGCAGAGCCGCCGCCGAGGTCATGTCCACCGTGACCCCGGCCGAGAACTGCGGAACCGTCGCGGCGCGGGACAGACGACGCGCGAGCGCCTGCCGCTGCGGCGACACGAGCTCCGCGTCTGCCGGCGCGCGCTCGACACGCGAGAGCACGTCGCGCTTCTCGACGCGCCCGCCGGGGCCGCTTCCCCGAACCAGTGCGAGATCGACCCCGTGCTCCGCCGCGAGCCGCCGGACCGCCGGAGACGCGGCGACCTGAGACGAGCGCGGGGCCTGGGCCGCGCGCTCGCCGCCGGGAGCGGTGGAGGAAGGCTCGTCCTCCGTCTCCGCCGGGACCTCGTCGCCGGGCGCACCGACGTACGCGACGACGTCTCCGACGTCGACGACGGCCCCTGTCGCGCGCACGATCCTGAGGAGCGTCCCCGCGCTGACAGCCTCGACCTCGAGCGTCGCCTTGTCGGTCTCGACCGCAAGGAGCGGCTCGCCGAGCGCGACCTCGTCGCCCTCCTCCTTCAGCCACTCGACGATCCTGAGCTCGTCGCTCGTGGTGCCGAGTGGAGGCATGCGGATCGGGCGAGCCACGGCTAGCCGCACACCTCGAGGATCGCGGCACGGATCCGCTCGGCGCTCGGGACGACCGACTGCTCGAGCACCGGCGCGTAGGGCATCGGCACGTCGCGGGCCGCGACGCGCTTGATCGGAGCCTCGAGGTGGTAGAGGCACTTGTCGGCCGCGCGCGCGGCCAGCTCGGCTCCCCAGCCGCCGGTGAGCGTGTCCTCGTGCACGATCACGAGCCGGCCGGTCTTGCGAAGCGACGACCAGATCGTCTCCGTGTCGAGGGGAAGGAGCGTGAGCGGGTCGATCACCTCACACTCGAGCCCGCGCTCCGCGGAGAGCTCGTCGGCCACCCCAAGGCAGCGGTAGAGCGAGATGTGCGTCGCCACCACGGTGACGTCGACTCCCTCCCGCTTCACGACCGCACGACCGAGCGGCACGAGGTACCCCTCCTCCGGGACCTCCGCGGTCAGGTCGAGGCCGCCGGCCTGCTCGCGGCCCTTCGACCCGTACAGGAGCTTGTGCTCGAAGACGAGCACCGGGTTGTCGTCGCGGATCGCGCTCTTCAGGAGTCCCTTGGCATGGTAGGCGTCCGAGACGCAGACGACCTTGAGTCCGGGGACGTGGACGAAGTAGCTCTCCGGGCTCTGGCTGTGCTGTGCGCCGCGGGTCGTCGCCCCGACGGGCGCTCGCATCACGAGCGGCACGCGCAGACGGCCGCCCGACATCGCCCGCATCTTCGCCGCCTGGTTGACGAGCTCGTCCATGCATTCGAAGAGGAAGTCGGAGTACTGCATGTCGGCGATGGGCCGCAACCCCATCAGGGCGGCGCCGACGGCGGCGCCCGCGATCGCCTTCTCGCTGATCGGGGTGTCGACGATGCGCTCGTGCCCGAACTCCTCGGTGAGCCCGAGGTACACGCCGAACGCGCCGCCGAAGCCGCCCTCGATCCCGATGTCCTCACCGATGAGGAAGACCGACTCGTCGCGGCGCATCTCCTCGGCGACGGCCTCGCGGAGCGCCTCACCGACGGTCAGGCGCCTCGTTCCCGCAGCGCCCTCAGGCATAGGCCTCACTCAGAACCTCGTCCGGATTCGGGTACGACGACGCGCGGGCGAACTCGACGGCGTCCTCGACGACCGCATCGACGTCGAGCCCGACCTGCTCGAGGACGTCCTCGCCACACTCGCCGCTCTCGAGGAGCTGCCGCCGGAGCCGCACGATCGGGTCCCGGCCCTGCCACTCGTCCTCTTCCTGCCGGCTGCGATAGCCGCGTGCGTCGCCGCGGCTGTGGCCGACGAAGCGGTACGTCAGGCACTCGACGAGCGTCGGGCCCCTGCCGGCGCGCGCGTTCGCGACCGCCTCCGCCGCGGCCTCCCGGACCGCGAGCACGTCCATCCCGTCGACCACGCTTCCCGGCACGCCGTACGCGTCGGCGCGGGCCGCGACGGACGGGACGAGCGACACGCGCTCCCAGGGCGTCGAGGCCCCATAGCCGTTGTTCTCGCACAGGAAGACGACGGGCAGCGCCTGGACTGCCGCGAAGTTGAGGCCTTCGTGGAAGGCTCCCTCGTTCGTCGCCCCGTCGCCGAAGAAGCAGACCGCGACCTGGTCGGTGCGACGCAGCTTGAACGCGAGCCCGAGGCCGGTAACGACCGTGTTCCCGCCACCGACGATGGCGATCGCGGGGAGCATGCCGACGTCCGGGTCACCGAGGTGCATCGAGCCTCCGCGCCCTCGACAGCACCCCGTCTCCTTCCCGTAGAGCTCGGCCATCGCGGCGCGCGGGGTGACACCCTTCGCGAGAGCGTGGCCGTGGGGACGGTGCGTCGAGGTGATCCAGTCGTCCGTTCGGAGCACGTCGCAGACACCGACCGCGACCGCCTCCTGGCCCTGGTACTGGTGGAGCGTGCCGGGGATCTCGCCCTCGAGGAAGAGGTAGTAGACGCGTTCCTCGAAGCGGCGGATGAGGAGCATGTTCCGGTACAGCTCGATCTTCGTCGAGAGCTCAGGAGGCACGGCCGGCGCTCCCGTAGAGGCGGATGAGGCCACGCACGACGGGGACCATCCTCGCCTTGCCGGCCTCGAGGAGGTCGGCGGAGCCGTGCGAGCCGACGAGGTCGTGCGGGCCGAGGCCACCTGGGCGACTCGACAGGGCGTCCTCGACGCCGTCGAGGAACGCCTGCTTCAGCGCGGTGCCGACGTTGAACTTCGCCACTCCGCGCGCGATCGCGTCTCCGACGGCCTCGGGCGGAAATCCCGTGCCCCCGTGCACGACCAGGGGCACGTCGACACGTCGCTGGATCTCCTCGAGCCGGTCGAGGTCGACGTCAGCGGTTCGGCCCTGCAGGAGGTGGACGTTCCCGACGGAGACGGCGAGGCAGTCGACACCGGTACCCTCGACGAATGCCGCAGCCTCGTCGGGGTCCGTGAGCGACGAGCCGGCCTCAACGATCTCCGGGCCCCTCGCTTCGGGCAGCTCCCCGAGCTCACCCTCGACGGCGGCCCCGCGGGCATGCGCCATCTGGACCAGAGCGCGTACGTCGTCCACCGAGTCGAGCGATCCGTCCGTGTGCAGCATCACTGCCTCGAACCCCGCGTGCAGGCCGCGCACGGCCTGCGCCGAGCTGTGCGTCTCGTTGAGCAGGAGGCAGGTCGGAACGCAGGCCCGCTCGGCGATGGTGCGACCGATGCGGCCGAGCACCTCGATCCCACCGCGATCGAGCCATCCCTGGTCGACGAGGAGACAGCCGAACCCCAGGACGACGGGCGAGCGCTCGGCCTCTGCAGCCTCGACGACTGCTTCGAGAGACGCGAGATCCCAGGCCTCGAAGTAGCCGACGGCGTAGCCGCCGGCACGCGCGTCGGCGAGGAGCGTCGGCATCGGGACGAGCGCCATCGACTCACGCCGTGCCGACTTCCGCTGCCCACCCGGGGTGCGCGGCGAGGAACGCGTCCGCTTCCTCCCGCGTGAACGCGCCCGCGTAGCAGCCGAGCGCGGTGCACGCCGAGGCGCCGAGCACGCTCGCGTAACGCACGCAGCGCTCGAGCGGCCAGTCCTCGAGCAGGCCGACGATGAGGCCCGCGGCGAATGCGTCGCCCGCTCCTGACGGCTCGATCGCGTCGATCGGGGGCGCCGAGAGCTCGAAGGCCTCGGCACTGCTCCGCACGAGCGCTCCGCTCGCCCCGCGCTTGACGACGACCGTGCTCGCGCCCGCCTCGAGGATGCGCTCGGCCTGCTCGCGCGGGTCGGCTGCGCCGGTGAGCGAGCGGGCCTCGTCCTCGTTCGGCAGGAAGAAGTCCGCGAGTGGGAGGAGCTCCCGAACGTCGTCGAGCGAGAGGCCCTCGTGATCGGTGGGGACGACGACGTCGAGCACGATCGTCGTACCGTGCTCGCGGGCGTGCCGGAAACGCTCGGCGAGCTCGCGCTGGCGGAGGGCCGGAAGCACGAGGTAGCCGCCGACATAGACGACCTCTGCCTCCTCGAGCGCTGTCGGGGAGATGTCCTCGGCCGTCAGCGAGCCGTTGGCGCCGAAGGTGTGGAAGAAGCGGCGATCGTCGCCCACGACGGACAGCGCCACCGTCTTCGACGTCCCCTGGGCGGGAGTCAGCAGCACCCCCGTCGTGTCGATCCCCCTCTCTCCGAGGTAGCGCTCGACCAGCTCGCCGAAGAGGTCCTCGCCGACTCTCCCGACGACCGTTGCCGGAACGCCGAGCCGCCCGAGCACGATCGCCGTGTTCGCAGCGCAGCCGCCGGGCTGCACGAGGAAGTCCTCCGTGGACACGAGCTCGCCGGCCTCGGGAAGTCGTGCGATCGGAGGGACGAAGATGTCGGCGACGAGGATGCCGACGCTCAGGACCGGCGCGGTCACCGCCTCACTCGTCGCCGACCACGGTCGCCCTCCCGATCCGCGGGTCGGTGAAGACGTCCAGCTCGTCCGTGCTCCGGGTCGAGAACTCCGACACGATCGCACCCTCGTCGCCCGCCTGGAACCAGTGGAGCGTGTCGGGTGCGAGCGTGTACTGGTCGCCCGGGTGGAGGACGACCTCGTGCCAGACGGTGAAGACGCTCGGATCGTCGCCGGGGGCGCTGCAGGCGGGATCCGAAGTCGGCTCTCCCTCCGTATAGAGGTAGACCGTGCCCTGGCGGCAGCGAAACGTCTCCTCCTTCCCGGGCGAGCCGCCGTGCGGAGGATGCCGATGCTCCGGGCAGGTCTGCCGCGGGAACATGACGAGCTCCTTCGCGCAGACCCGATCCGTGTTGACGTAGACGACGACCTCGAGCCCGATCTCGTCGAGGCGGGAGAGGCCGAAGTCCGCGATCTCGATCGCGGCGCGCTCCTCTGCCGTGAGGGCGATGCCGGCCTCGGCAAGGAGCACCGCGGCGCGCTCCTGGGCGGTCGAGATCTCGCGTCGCGTGAGCAGGGCCTCCTCCTCAGCTGCCGGCGCCGGAGGGTAGCGTGCGGTAGCGGATCGGCTCGCGCGCGCCGCTCTCCGAGGAGCGGAGGATCGCCTGACCGACCTCGTCGGCACGGTAGCCGTCCTCGAATGTCGCGCCGTACGGAGCCACGTCCCCGTTGCCCGCGACCGCGGCGAGGAAGTGGTGCAGCTCGTGCACGAACGTCTCCCCCCACCCGATGATGTGCCCCGGGGGCCACCAGTGCTGCCAGAACGGGTGGTCGGTCTCGGAGACGAGGACGGTCTTGAAGCCGCGTGCCCGGTCGCCGTCGGCACGGAAGACCTGGAGCTCGTTCATCCGCTCCATGTCGAATGCGAGCGAGGCCTTCTGTCCGTTGATCTCCCACTGGAGCGCGTTCCGGCGGCCGAGCGCGAGACGGGTCGCCTCGATCGTCCCGACCGCGCCGGACTCGAAGTCCACGGCCGCCTCGATCGCGTCGTCCACCTGCCGGCCCGGGAGGAACGTGCGGGCGAGCCCGGACACGCCTGCGATGTCGCCGGCGAGGAAGTGCGCCAGGTCGATCGCGTGCGTACCCAGGTCGCCGAGCGCGCCGGACCCCGCCTCGTCGGGATGGAAGCGCCACGTGTCGAGCGTGGGATCGTCCCCCCAGTCCTGGAGGTAGCGCACGCGGAAGTGGCGGATCTCCCCGAGCTCGCCCGCGTCGACCAGCTCCCTGGCCAGCCTCACCGCCGGCACGAAGCGGTAGTTGAACGCGCACATGTGCTTCACGCCGGTCGCAGCAACACGACGCCAGATGTCGAAGCTCTCGTCGGCAGTGCGCCCGAGCGGCTTCTCGCAGACGACGTGCTTGCCCGCCTCGGCCGCTGCGACCGTCGGCTCGGCGTGGAGGCTGTTCGGGCCGCCGTTGTCGAAGAGCCCGATCTCCGGGTCGGAGACGAGATCGCGCCAGTCGGTCGTCGCGCGCTCGTAGCCGTACCTCGCCGCCGCCTCGGAGACGGCCTCCTCGCTGCGACCCGCGATCGCCACCAGCCGCGGCACGAGCGGCGGCGGCCAGGTCATGTACGCGATCTTGCGGAACGCGTTCGAGTGCGCCTTGCCCATGAACGCGTAGCCGAGCATGCCGACCCCGATCGCCTCGGGCGCGCGGCCCGGCTGCCCCGCGTCGCTCAACTCGCGTGCCCCACCCTCATCGCGGCGATACTACGCCAGCGAGGACAGCCCGGCCCGTCCAGTGGAAACGGGGCCCGCATCGACCGGATGTGGGGGACCTCCCAGCCGGCGACGTCGAGGATCAGCAGCTCGTAGCTCGACTCGAACCTGAACGCGGCCCGGGTCATGAGCTCCTCCTCGGGAGCACGTACCAGCCGAACGAGTCGGCCAGCCGTGTGGTCATGTTGAGACCGGCGACGACGATCGCGTCGACGAGCGCATCCCTGCCCACGCCTGTGCCGAGAACTGGCTCGGCGTCGCTTGGAGCGAGCGCGCCAGGAGCGAGTGTCATCTTCTCGAGCACGCCGATTGTTCTCGAGCAAGCCGAGGGTCGCGGGCAGTGCTCACCAATCGGGGCCGTGCGCCAGTCGCGTCTTACCGCCTCCCTTGTGTCGCTCCCGAGGGCGTACGACGCTACCGCGCCGTGGGAGCCCGTTCAGAGAGGACACTGGTTGACCGACGAGACGAACGCGGCAAGGAGCTCGCGCTCGCCGACGCTCCAGCCGGAGGGCCTGTTCAGCGCGAGTTCCAGCGCTTCGGAGGACGGGCGTCCGAGGACCTCCGGTCTGTCGTGGAGTGTCCTCGGGACGTCGGGGGCTCGCCCCGCGCGACTCACGCATGAGGTCGAGGACGCAGGTCTCCTGCGGGTCGTGCCCGTCCTCCAGGCAGCAAGCCTCACAGGACGGCCTTCGGCGCCGCCTCGAGTCGCTCGAGACCGGCATCGACGGCCACCGAGACCGTCCGCTCCAAGATCTCGTCCTCGGAGTAGCCGGCCCGAAGGGGCGACGTCACGTCGTCGTCGGTCGTCGAGTACGCGCACTGTCGAACCTTGTCCGGATACGCAGCGAAGTCCGCCGGCGCCACGCGACCCGGAGAGACAGCCTCGCGGAGCTCCGCGACCGACTGGCCGGAGTGTGTCCCGGAGCGTTCCACGCGGCGAATACTGCCGAGCGACGAGCAGGCCCCAGTACCATGTTGCAGCCGATGAGCGCGCCTTCTCTCCCGATCGGCAGGCCGTCGCTCACCATCCGTGGGGCCGACTACCCGGTGCTCCTGCCCAAACCGCACGACCCACGGCTGCATCTCGCGGCGGTGATCATCACCCTCCAGGTCCTCGGCCAGACCTCGTTCGGCTTCAGCCTCTCCATCGCACAGATCCTCGTGTCGCTCGGCACCTGCGCGGTCCTGGAAGTGGGGATCTCGTTCTTCCGCGAGCGAGTGATCCTGTGGCCGGCGAGCGCTCTCCTGACCGGCAACGGCGTCGCCTTCGTCCTCCGCGTGCCCGGCACCGAGCACGGTGACTGGTGGAGCACGAACGGATGGTGGATCTTCGCCGGCACCGCTGCCGTCGCCCTGCTCTCGAAGTACGTCATCCGGATCCGAGGTCGACACGTCTTCAACCCTTCGAACCTGGGCCTCGTTCTCTGCTTCCTGCTCCTCGGCCCCGAGCACGCCGATCCGCTGGCGCTCTGGTGGGGGCCGCTCACGCCGGCACTCGTGTTCGCACTCGTCCTCGTCGTCGTCGGCGGCGTCTTCATCCTCAGGAGACTGCGCCTTCTCGGTGTCGCGGTCGGCTTCTGGCTGGCATTCGCCGCAGGAGTCGGAGTGCTCGCGGCGAGCGGCCACACGATGACTGCTCCCTGGCACGTAGGGCCGATCGAGGGAGTCGGGTTCTGGCGGCTGTTGGTGACGTCCCCGGAGATCCTCGTCTTCCTCTTCTTCATGATCACCGACCCGAAGACGATCCCGACGGGCCGGGCCGGGCGTCGGATGTACGCCGTCGGTGTCGGACTGCTCGCGACGATCCTCATCGCACCGCAGACGACCGAGTACGCAACGAAGGTCGCGATCCTCGCGTCACTCGCACTCGTGTGCGCCGCGCGAGGCGTGATCGAGCTCGTCGGCTCGAAGCGACTTTCCGCTCCGGCGGGGCTCCGACCTCGGCGCCGTGTGATTGGCGGAGTTGCGCTGACGGGCGCCCTCGCCTACGCCGGTCTCGTCGTCGCCGCCGGGATCCCGGCACGGCCGGAGGCGGGAACCCCAGGGGCTGCCCTCGTCGACGCCGGCGCACTCCCCGCGACGACGGTCGGCGCCACTCCAGGGATCGCCGCGATCGGTGAGAGCGCCGCCCGGACCATCGCGCGCGACGTCGTCGTCGACCTGCGCACCGAGTCCGACGCACTCCGGCTCGGAGATCCCGACAAGGCCACCATGGCCGCGAGCGGCGCCTGGCTCGCCTCGCTCTGGCAGCAGATCCGCGCGACGTCCGGTCGCGGGGTCACCTCCGCCGACTACCACGTCGACCGCATTCATCTAAGGATGCGGCGCAGTGGGGGGCAGGGACCACCGACGGTCGTCGCGCGACTGCAGGGAACGCTCGTCGCATCGGAGTACCTCCGAGGGACGACCGCTGCCGTGAGCCGTCGAGCACCCGAACCGTTTCGGCGAACGCTCGAGCTCGTTCTCGAGCGCGGCCGATACCGCATCATCCGCTCGGAGGGGGGCCTCCCGCTCGTGGTCGGGCGAGGAAGCGCCCCGGCCGGAGGCACTCTCGGCGGGACGACCTTCGTGGACGTCGCAGCCGAGTCGGGACTGAAGTTCCGGCAGGGTGCATTCCGGTACCGAATGTCCCTCGACACGACCGCGATGATGGGCGGCGGCGTCTGCTGGCTCGACTACGACAGCGACGGCTGGCTCGACCTGTTCGTCGTCAACTCGTATACCGGCGATGAGATCGCGGACTGGGATGCACACGGCGGCCTCCCTCGAAGTGCGCTCTTCCGAAACGTCGGAGGACGCTTCGAGAACGTCAGCGCACGTACCGGCGCCGACCTCCCTCTCCGCGGAAACGGCTGCGTCGCCGCCGACTTCAACCTCGACGGCCACACGGATCTCTTCATCACGAGCGCCGGCTACAACGTGCCGACCGACGGGTACGACGCCCTGCTCTGGAACAACGGCGACGGTACCTTCACCGAGGGCGCGCAGCAGGCCGGCATCACGTCGCGCGGCTGGCACGCGGGCGCCGCCGTGGGAGACGTCAACGGCGACGGGCTGCCGGACCTGTTCGTCGCCGCGTATACCGACGTGAACGTCCCGACGGACACGTCGGCCGGCTTCCCGGCCGATCACCTTGCGCTGCGCGATGCCCTGTACCTGAACGAAGGCGCGGACGGTGACGGACACTCGGTGTTCCGGAACGTCGCAAAGCAGGCCGGAATCGAGCAAGGTCGCGTAGGGCACGGTCTGGGCGCGGTCTTCACGGACGTCGACGGGGACGGACGCCTCGATCTCTACGTCGCAAACGACACCGACCCGAATCAGCTCTACAAGAACGTCGCCGAGCCCGCAGGATCCAGCGCCACGCAGCTCGGCTTTCACTTCGTCGACAGCGCGAAGCGGGACCACGTGGACGACCCGAACGCCGGCATGGGCATCGCGGCCGCCGACTACAACCGGGACGGCCGAGTCGACCTCTTCGTGACCAACTCACGAGGCCAACTCCACGCCGCGTACAGAAGCCGTACCAACGGATCGGGAGCGCCGTTTGTCGATGCCCGCCCGGACATCGCCGCCGTCATCGGAACGGACTCGACCGCGTGGGGCGACTCCTGGGCCGACCTCGACCTCGACGGCGACCTCGACCTCGTGCTGGCGGAAGGCGCGATCCCGGTCGTGAGCCTCGAGCGCGATGCGCGCCGCGCCCAGGTGCTCGAGAACATCGCGGGCCCGGACGGAGCCACTCGCTTCGCCCTTGCCAGCCGAGCGGCCGGGCTCGACCGAGTCCGCCGACTCAATGGTCGAGGCCTGGCGGTCGCCGACTTCGACAACGACGGCGACCCGGACATCGCGATCAACTCGATCGGCGGGCGTCTGATGTTGCTCGAGAACCGATCGAGCGGTGGCCACTGGCTGGAGGTCCGTCTTCGCAGGTTCTCTCCGGGGGCGCTCGTCACGGCCATCCTCCCCGACGGGCGAAGGCTCGTCCGCGAGGTGCTGGTGGGCAGTAGCTATCTCTCGTCCGAGGATCCGCGGGTGCACTTCGGCCTGGGTACGGCGCCGGTCGTGAAGGAGCTCGTCGTTCGCTTCCCGGACGGCACGACCACCCGCCGACGGAACGTCGCCGTGGATCGGATCGTCGATGTCGGGTCAGCGCGGCGCTGACCCGCGATCAGCGGCCTGACCGCTCCTGCAGCCGGCGGGCGACCGAGTCGAGGGTCACGGCCAGCAGCAGGATGACGCCGGTGACGATGTAGATCGTTCCGGTGCTGTACCCGCCGATGTTCAGGCCGTTCGCGATCGTCGCGATGACGAGCGAGCCGAGGAGGGCGCCGCGGACCTCGCCCCGGCCGCCGAAGAGGCTCACGCCGCCGATCACCGCAGCCGAGATCGAGTCGAGGAGGAGCGTGCCGCCGCCGACGTTCAGGTTGATCGACTGGAGACGCGCGGCCAGGATGATGCCGCCCACCCCAGCCATGATCCCCGAGATCATGAACACGAGGATCCGGACGCGCGCGACGTTGATGCCGGCGCGCCGGGCAGCCTCGGCGTTGCCGCCGACGGCGTAGACATGGCGGCCGAACGTGGTGCGCTTCGCGAGGAACGTCAGTCCGACGAGGAAGACCAGCATCAGGAGCGCGGCGAGCGGCAGCCCGAGCGGCTCGGTGCAGCTCTCGGTGAGCGGCGTGCCCTCCGGGCAGGCCGTCGGCCTCGTGGCGTGGTTGCAGATCGCCACGGTGCCGAAGGATGCGAGGGCGACCCCCGCCACCTTGGCGATCGCGGGCCACGAACGGGTGGCGAGGCCGGCACGGCGCTGGCCGATCAGGCCGCTGAGCGCGACGAGCGCATACAGACCCGTGATGACAGCCGCGATGATCCAGCTGGCCGTGGCCGAGAAGTAGTAGGTCGCGGTCTTGTTGATCCAGTCCTCCTCGATGATGATCACGCCGCGCAGCTCGAGCACACGGAGGATCACGCCCTGCCAGATGAGGAGCCCGGCCAGCGTCACCACGAACGACGGGACGCCCACCTTCGCCACGACCGTTCCCTGTGCTGCTCCGATCACGGCCACGACGGCGAGCGCGGCGAGGATACAGAGCCAACCGGGCCAGTTGCGCCCGTCGGGAAGCTGCAGCTCGGCGGCGGTCAGCGCCGCGATGCCGCTCAGGAACGCGATGGAGAGATCGATCTCCGCGATCAGGAGGACGAAGACGACGCCGTAGGCGATCATCGTCACGCCCGCCATCTGGAGGATGACGTTCACGAAGTTGCCCGCGGTGAAGAAGTTCGTCGCCGTGATGCTGAAGTAGGCGACGATCACGATCTCGCCGAGAACCACAGGCAGGACGCCGAGATTGCCCGACTTCAGGTTGTCGAGCGCCTGACGAAACACGCCGTGACGCTCCTCCGCCTCGGGCTCCCCCGGAGCGCCGAGCGGGGGGACGACGGCCTCGGCGCCGGTCACCCGGCGACCCCGGCGCTCGTCTCGGCGATGCCGGAGACCTTCGTCGGGATGCCGGCCGTGATCGCGTGCACGACGTCCTGCTGCGTGGTCGTCGCGCGCTCGTAGACCCCGACGTTACGGCCGAGCCGCAGAACGGTGATCCTCGTCGCCGTCTCGAAGATGTCGTGCAGGTTGTGGGAGATGATGACGACCCCGAGGCCTTGCTCGGCCAGTCTCCTGACGAGCGCAAGCACCTGTTCGGTCTGGGCGACCCCGAGCGCCGCGGTCGGCTCGTCCAGGATCACGAGCTTGGAGTTCCACATCACCGCCCGCGCAACGGCAACCGACTGGCGCTGGCCGCCCGAGAGCGTCGCGACCGCCTGACGAATGGAGCGGATGGTCGTGACGCGAAGGCCTGCGAGCGTCTCTTGCGTCTTCGCCTCCATCGGCGGTTCCCGGAGGATTGAGAGTCGGCTCGCCTCGCGACCGAGGTACATGTTCTGGACGACGTCGAGGTTGTCGCAGAGTGCGAGATCCTGGTAGACGACCTCGATCCCGAGCTTGGCCGCGTCCTTCGGGCCGTGGATGTGGACGTGCTTGCCTTCGAAGAAGACGTCGCCGCCGTCGTACCCGTGGATTCCGGCGACGCACTTGATCAGCGTGGACTTCCCGGCCCCGTTGTCGCCGACGAGCGCCATGACCTCGCCCGGCCGCACCTCGAAGTCGACGTCGGTGAGGGCCTGGACGGAGCCGAACGACTTCGAGATGCCTCGCATCTCCAGGAGGGTTGTCACGCTCACGGGCGGTGGGCTGGTCCTTCCGCGTCAGTGAGTGGAGGCGCCGGGAAGGCGCCTCCACTCAGGTCGTCGATGACTACTTGCAGTACTGCTTGTACTCCCCGGAGCACACATCGCTCCGCTTGAGGAAGCCGTCCCGGAAGAGGCGCGTGTAGTTCGCCTTCGTGATCGAGGTCACCGGGATGACGTACGTCGGCATCTTCCTGTTGCCGCTCGGCCGCGTCGTGTTCGACGGCGGCTTCTTGCCCTTGAGGAGCGCGATGGCAGCCGCTGCGGCCGCGTTCGCCTCGTCGGGCACGTACTTGTAGACGGTCATCGTCTGCCAGCCCGAGATGATGTTCTGGACGCCCTGCACGGTCGCGTCCTGCCCCGACAGCGGGATGGGCTTGAGGCCCTTCGCCTTCAGGGTCGCGACGACCGCGCCGGCGATGTTGTCGTTCGCCGCGACGACGCCCTGGATGTTGTTGCTCGTCTGGACGAGCATCTGCTCGAAGATCACCTGGGCGTTCTTCGCATCCCAGAGCGGCACGAACTTCGCCGGGCCCTTCTTGATCTTCTTGGCCCTGAAGAGCGGGTTCAGGACGTCGTCGTTGCCGCTCTTGAACCAGAAGGCGTTCGCGTCCGTCGGCCCGCCCCAGAGCTGGGCGACGACGCCGTCCGGACCGTAGGTCCCCTTCGCCTTCATGCCGAGGAGCACGCCCTCGGCCTGCCTCTTCCCAACGAGGTTCCCGTCGAACGTCACGTAGACGCTTCCCGAGCCTCCGACGATCAGGCGGTCGTAGTCGATCGTCTTCCCGCCACCCGCCTGGAACTTCTTCTGGATCGCGATCGAGGTGCCTCGATCGAGATCGGTGATGATGCCGACCTTCGCCCCAGCGCCGATGCACTGCTCGGCCTGGGCGAGCTGCTTCTGCTGGTCGCCGAGCGCGTTGACGATCGACGCCTTGACGCCGGCCTTCTTGAACGCCTTCGCAAACGACGGCTTGTCGAACTGCTCCCAGCGCACGGACGACTTCGTGTCGGGCAGCAGCACGCAGACGTCGACGGTCGCCTGGCCCGAGCGCGCGATCGCGCCCGTTGCCACGACCGAGAAGGCAACGGCTGCCAGGACGACCGCGAGCCCCACCGCGGCCGACCGACGAAACACTCTTGTCACAAATTCCTCCTTATGAGTACGGGCTGTTCGTGCCTGCTCGGGGCGACTCTAGTACCAGCGGGTAACCGCGGTCAATCTCGAACGCCACCCGATGCAGAGCCGTCCGCGCCGTCAGGCGCTGCGAGATACTAGACGCGCCCACGAGAGAACGACGAGGAGGCGGACATGAAGACCTCACTGGGAATCTGGGCCCTCGGCCCCATGGTGACGCGCTTCGTCCCCGGCGGGTACAAGCCGGAGTGGGCGAGCGAGACCACGGTGCAGCGGGTTCGGCGTGCGGTGGACGGGCTCGGCGACCTCATCGACGGCTACGAGTTCCACTACCCGCAGGAGCTGAACGAGGACACGCTCGACGACATCCGGGACGCGCTCGACGGCCACGACGTCTACTGCGCGGCCACCGGCCTCCACCTCGACCCGATGTTCGGACGCGGCGGCCTCGTCTCCCCCGACCCGAAGATCCGCGCCGAGGCCGTCCGCCGCACAGTCGCGGCCGCCGACTTCTCCGGACGGATCGGAGCGCACTTCATCGTCTGGCCGGGGATCGAGGGCTACAACTATCCGTTCCAGACGCCGTATCGCGAGAGCTGGGAGTGGCTGATCGACGGCATCGGGCAAGCCGCGCAGGCCTGCACGGAGCACGGCGTCCTGCTCTTCCTCGAGCACAAGAACTCCGAGCCGGCGATGAAGATCCTCATGCGGAACATCGGGATGACCCTCCACGTCATCCACAAGCTCCGCGCGCAGGGGCTCGACAACGTGAAGGTCAACATGGACTGGCAGCACCTGCTCATGAACGGCGAGAGCCTCGGCGAGTACGCGGGCATGCTCGCGGGCGAGGGGCTGCTCGGGCACCAGCACGCGAACTCCGGCTGGGGCACGTTCGACGACGACAACATGGTCGGCGCGACGGCGTTCATGGAGACGCTCGAGCTCGCGGTCGAGCTGCGCCGCGCCGGGTACGGGGAGAACGGCGAGCGGCTCGGCTTCGACCTCTTCCCGTACACCGAGGACGCGGTGGCCGCGGTGAAGCGCAGCGTGCTCCAGTGGCGCTTCATCGACTCGGTCGCGGCCCGGATCGACGACGCGGCGCTCCGCGAGGCGCAGCTGCGCAAGGATGCGGTCCGCGCGTACGAGCTCGTGTACGCAGCGCTCGGCGGCGAGTGACGGGCGCGCTCGTCGGGCTCGACGTCGGGACGACCGGCGCCAAGGCGATCGCCATCGCCCGCGACGGCGAGCTGCTCGGATCGGCCGAGGAGGGCTACCCGCTCTCGACGCCGCAGCCCCTCTGGTCGGAGCAGGATCCGGAGGACTGGGTTCGCGCGAGCGAGCGAGCCCTCGCAACCCTCGGCGCCGACGGAGCGCGCGTCGGCCTCTCGGGTCAGATGCACGGGCTCGTCTGCCTCGACGATCGGGATCGCGTGGTACGACCGGCGATCCTCTGGAACGACCAGCGGACGGGAGCGGAGTGCGCCGAGATCGAGGAGCGCATCGGGCTCGAGCGGCTCATCGCGCTCACGGGGAACCGGGCGCTCCCGGGCTTCACGGCGCCGAAGCTCCTCTGGCTGCGCCGCCACGAGCCGGACGTCTATGCGCGCATCCGGCGCATCACGCTGCCGAAGGACTACGTTCGCCTGCGGCTCACCGGCGAGTGGGCGATCGACGCGGCCGACGCCTCCGGGACGCTCCTGTTCGACGTGGCGGGCCGGCGCTGGAGCGAGGAGGTGCTGGAGGCTCTCGAGATCCCGAGCGCGTGGCTCCCGCCCGTCTCGGAGTCGACGGAGATCGCCGGAGCGGGCGACCAGGCCGCGGCGGCCCTCGGCGTGGGCGTCGTCGAGGAAGGGCTCGTCTCGGTCGTGCTCGGAACGTCGGGCGTCGTGTTCGCGGCGCTGCCCGCATACGCCCACGACACGCAGGCGCGCGTACACGCGTTCTGCCACGCCGTCCCCGGGACGTGGGAGGCGATGGGCGTGATGCTGAGCGCCGCCGGCTCTCTCCGGTGGCTGCGGGACGCGACGGCACCGGGCACGCCGTTCGACGAGCTGGTCGCGGAGGCCTCCCGCTGGAGCCCGGGAGCCGAGGGCCTGACCTTCCTGCCGTACCTGCAGGGCGAGCGCACACCCCACGCCGACCCGGACGCGCGAGGGTCGTTCACGGGCCTCTCGCTGCGCCATGATCGCGGGGCGCTCGTGCGCGCCGTGCTCGAGGGGGTCGCGTACGGGTTGCGGGACTCGCTCGAGCTCCTGCGCGCGCTCGGAGTCGCACCGACAGGCGGTCGTGCCTCAGGAGGCGGCGCTCGGAGCCGGTTGTGGCTGGAGATCGTCGCCTCCGTGCTCGACCTGCCCCTCGAGCTGACCGCCGTCGAGGAGGGATCCGCGTACGGGGCCGCGCTCCTCGGAGGCGTCGCGGGGGGCGCCTTCGCAGACGCCCGCGAGGCGGTCGACTCCTGCGTTCGCGTCCGCGAGACGATCGAGCCGAACCCTGACTGGGCAGCGGCGTACGCGGAGGGATACGCTCGGTTCCGCGCTCTGTACCCCGCCATCCGAGGAGTGGAGGACTGATGTCGCAGCTGCAGGGAAAGGTCGCGTTCGTCACCGGCGCCAGCCGTGGTGTCGGAGCCGCCGTGGCGCGGGCGCTCTCCGACGAGGGGGTCAGCGTCGGGCTCGCCTCGCGCAGCGCAGACGACCTCGGACTTCCGGACGCGCTCGGGATCGAGTGCGACGTCGCCGACCGGGAGTCGGTCGAGAGCGCGGTGGCAGCGACGGTCGAGCGGTTCGGACGCCTCGACATCTGCGTCGCCAACGCCGGTGTCGGCTCCTACCACTCGCTCGTCGACACCCCCGTCGAGCACATCGAGGAGATGATCGACGTCAACCTCAAGGGGACGATCTACGCGATCCGTGCCTCGATCCCGCACCTGATTGCGGCGGGCGGCGGGGACGTCGTCACCCTCGCGTCCGAGGCGGGACGCCGTGGGCTGCCGGGCGAGGCCGTCTACTGCGCGTCGAAGTTCGGGCAGGTCGGCCTGACTCGCGCGCTCGACCACGAGCTGCGCGAGTACGGGATTCGCTGCACGAACGTCTGCCCGGGCGGGATCGCGACCGACTTCGCGCTCGCCGAGGGCTACGGCCGTCCGCCCGAGGTGCTCGAGGGGATGATGTCGGCCGAGGACGTCGCCGAGGTCGTCCTCTTCTGCATCACCCGACCGCGGGGTCACCGGATCCTCGAGACCGCGCTCCGCCCGATGAAGGAGTCGTCATGGGGGTAATGCGGCTCGGGATCGTCTCCACTGCGCACATCAACCGGCTCGTCATCCCCGGCGCCCACGCGTCGGAAAAGGTGGAGCCCGTCGCGGTCGCGAGCCGCGACCGCGCGCGCGCCGAGGAGTACGCGAGCACGTGGGAGATCGAGCGCGCGTACGGCTCGTACGACGAGTTGCTCGCGGCGGACGACATCGACGCCGTCTACATCTCGCTGCCGAACACGCTCCACTGCCCCTGGTCGATGAAGGCGATGGAGGCGGGCAAGCACGTGCTCTGCGAGAAGCCTCTCAGCCGGCACCCGCAGGAGGTCGAGGAGGCGTACGACGTCGCCGACCGGACTGGGCGTCTCTTCATGGAGGCATTCATGTACCGGCACAACCCGCAGACCAGGAAGCTCGTCGAGCTCGTCCGGGGCGGCGCGATCGGCGATCTCCGGCTGGTCCGCTCCACCTTCAGCTACTCGCTCTACGACACGTCCAACATCCGCCTGCGGACGGACGTGGAAGGCGGGAGCCTCATGGACGTCGGCTGCTACTGCGTCAGCGCCTCGCGGCTGCTCGCGGGTGAGCCGGAAAGCGTGTACGGGCAGGCGTACGTCGGGCCGACGGGGACGGACTGGGTGTTCACGGGCTCGCTGCGCCTCCCCGGAAACGTCCTCGCGCAGTTCGACTGCGGGACGGCGCTCACGAACCGCGACGAGCTCGAGGCGGTCGGGTCCGAGGGCTCGCTCTTCCTCGATGATCCCTGGCACTGCCGGCAGCCCGTGATCGAGCTGCGGAGGGAGGACGGCGTCGAGCGTATCGAGCTCGACCCCGTCGACTCCTACCGGCTCGAGCTCGAGAACCTCGCGGACGCGATCCGCGGTGAGGCCCCGCTTCTCCTCGGGCGCGAGGACGCCGTCGCGCAGGCGCGCGTGCTCGAGACCCTCCACCGCTCCGCGGAAAGCCGGACGGCGCAGGCGCTCGCCTAGTAGCCGGACACCACGAAGCTGCCGTTCATCGAGTCTGCATGCGGGTCGCAGACGAACGTGTACGTGCCGCCCCCGAGGGTGACGTTCCACGTCGACGCGCCGGTGCCGCCGACGTCCGTCGACTCGTCGACGCCCGGTCCCGTGAGATGGAAGTTGTGGATGTCCGACTGGTCGTCGACCGCGACCGTGGACGTGCCCGCGGTCAAGGCGGTGACCGCCTGCCCGTCCTGTCCCGTCAGGCTGCGCTCGAACCCGGGCCGACGCTGGCGTTCAGCGTCACGCCCGAGGCGGTCGTCCTCTCCGTCGTCGCCCCGGTCTGGGTGGTGGTCGAAGCGGCCTCGTTGTCGTCCCCTCCGCAGCCGACGAGCACGACCACGGCGGTCGCCAGGGCACGGCTGAGCGCAAGACGTGCGGGGGGCATGCAGGTCCTCCTTTCTGGTCACCTCCACGATGACGCGCACGGAGTTCGAGCGGTTTCGCTCTAGAGTTGCGCTGAGTGGACGTCCTCGAGCTCGCACCGGGCCTCTGGCGCTGGACGGCGTACCACGAGGAGTGGAAGGAGGACGTCGGTTGCGTCTACTGCGAGACGCAGGACGGGATCGTCCTCATCGACCCGCTCGTTCCCGCGGACGACGCCGATCGCTTCTGGCGTGCCCTCGACCGCGACGTGCAGAGGTTGCAGGCCCCTGTCCACGTCCTCGTCACCGTCTTCTGGCATACGCGCAGCGCCGCCGTGATGGTGGAGCGCTACGACGCCCGCGTTTGGGCGCCGACCGGGGCGCGCGCGGCCGTCGCGCGACGCGCCGGCGTCGTCACCGACGCATTCCGGCCCCGCGATCGCCTTCCCGGCGGTATCGAGGGACTCAGCACCGCCCGGAGAACGGAGGTCGTCTACTGGCTGCCGCCGCACAGGGCGCTCGTGCCCGGGGACGTCCTGCTCGGCGACGGGACAGGAGGGGTGCGCATGTGTCCGGAGTCGTGGCTTCCGGACGCCACGACCAGCCACGATCTCGCTGCGTCGCTCGCGCCGCTCCTCGACCTGCCGGTTGAGCGCATCGTCCTCTCCCACGGCGAACCCGTACTCCAGGCGGCGCGGCAACGGCTTGCCCGCGCCCTCGGGGTCTAGCCTTCTCCTCGTGCTCGCGGGAACGCATTCAGCTTCTGCCCGTTCGGGTCGATAATGGTTTGGCCGTGAAAGGACTTCGTATCGGCCGTCGCCGCACGCGTGTGGAGCTCCCGAGCTCCCCGCTCGAGCTGGCCCTGCGTCCTGCGCTCGAGGAGGGGCGCTGGCGCATCCCCGATCACTTCAACTTCACGCGCGACGTCGTCGAGGCGCTGGCGAGCGATCCGAAGCGACGGGCGCTGACACTCCTCAGCGACGAGGGCGTGATCGAGCCCCGGACGTTCCTCGAGGTCGCGGAGGGCGCGACGCGTTGGGCCCAGCTCCTCCGCGAGCGCGACGTCAGGCGCGAGGACCGGGTGCTCGTCGTCGCGCGCTCGAGCCTCGGCTGGATCGAGGCGATGCTCGGCGTCCTCAAGATCGGCGCCGTCGCCGTTCCCTGTCCCCCCTCGCTCTCCGCAGGCGCGCTCGAGGCGAAGGTCTCCGACACCGCAGCCGCGTTTCTCGTCGCCGAGCCGTCGCTCGAGGCGACGGTCGAGCGGATGTCCTTCACGCCCGATGTGCACTACCTCGAGCCGGGCCGCAGCAACGGCTCCAAGGTCAGGCCCGAGACCGGGCCCACGCACGACACGTCGTCACGAGATCTCGCCGTCATCCTCTCGACGAGCGGCACTGCGGGCCCGCCCAAGGCTGTTGCACACACGCACGGGTCGATCTTCGCGATGCGCGTCCAGGCGGAGCACTGGCTCGACATCGGGCGCGGCGACACGGTGTGGTGTACGGCGGACACCAACTCCCCGCACGCGGTCTGGAACACCCTCGTCGGCCCGTGGTCGCGCGGTGCCGAGGTGGTGCTCTCGGAGGGCGAGTTCGACCCGCTCGAGCGGCTCGACCTCCTCTACCGGCTCGGCCCGACGATCCTCTACCAGACCCCCGCCGAGTACCGGGCGCTCGCGGAGGTCGACCGGCTGGAGCGCTACCGCTCGGCACGACTCCGCCGCCTCGTCTCCACGGGCGACGTCCTCGACCCCGAGGTCGCGGAGGCGTTCCAGAACCGCTGGGGGATGACGATCTGCGACGGGTACGGCCAGGCCGAGACCGGCATCATCGTGGCGAACGGAGCCGACGGCAGCGTCAGGGCCGGCTCGCTCGGCCACCCGCTCCCCGGGCACCACGTCTCGATCGTCGACGGCGAGGGCAACGAACTGCCGACCGGCATCGAGGGCGACCTCGCCGTACGGGGACGCCCTCCCACGATGTTCGCCGGCTACTGGGATGCGCCCGAAGAGACGAAGGGCGCATTCCGCGGCGACTGGTACATCACGGGGGACGTCGCGCTCGCGGACGAGGACGGCTACCTCTGGTTCGTGGGACGCGCCGAGGACGTGATCACCTCGAGCGGGCGCACCTTCGGCCCGGCCGAGGTCGAGCACGCGCTTCGCGGTCACTTCGCGATCGCCGCGGCGGCGATCGTCGGCGTTCGCGATCTCCAGCGCGGAGGCCACTTCGTCCGCGCGTTCGTCGTCCCGCGGCCAGGGCAGACCGGCTCGGAGCAGCTGCAGGCGGAGCTCCGGCAGTTCGCCGCCGACCTGCTCCCGGAGCAGCAGGTTCCGCGTGAGATCGTGTTCGTCGACGAGCTGCCGACGGTCGCAGAGAAGATCAGCCGCAGCGCGCTCCGCGAGCGCCCGGTCGGTGGACGCCCGCTCTGGGAGGTTTCGCCGACCTCCGATCCCGACCTCGAGGCGCCGAATGCCGACGACGTCGAGCGACCCACGATCACGTTCGCGGAGGCAGCGGCGGCGCCAGACCCGTGGCCCGAGCTGGCCGTCGTACCGCCGGTGGCGCCGGAGCCTGCGCTCGAGCCACCGAGCTACCAGCCGCTCTGGAAACGCGAGCCCGTCGCGGAGGCGCTTCCCGAGCCGGAGCCGGCACCGGAGCCCGCCGCGGAGCCGCGATTCGAGCCCGTCGCGGAGGCGCTTCCCGAGCCGGAGCCGGCACCGGAGCCCGCCGCGGAGCCGCGATTCGAGCCCGTCGCGGAGGCGCTTCCCGAGCAGGAGCCGGCACCGGACCCCGCCGCGGAGCCGCGATTCGAGCCGCTGCCCGAGCCCGAGCCGGAGACCGCTCTCGAGCGTGACCCGGAGCCGGCGGGCCAGGTCGCGCTCCCGGTCGAGCCGGTCGACGTGGTGCGGCCAGAGCCGCCCGTCGTCGAGCTCCCTCGCGAGCCCGAGCCTCAGCCGCCCCCCGTGCTCGAGGCCGCGGTGCGAACCGTCCCGCCGCCCGCCATCCCGGCGCCAGAGGTCGACGCCGAGCCGGTGCAGGTTCCCGCGCAGCAGCCGGAGCCGAGCTCGCCGCGCTCCCAGACACCCGAGCGCGAGCCGGAGCGCGAGCCGGAGCCCGAGCGCGAGCCGGAGCCCGAGCGCGAGCCTGAGCCAGCAGCTCCCGAGCCCGAGCCCGGGGCCGTAGCCCAGGCGCAACCTCCGCACGAGACGGAGCAGCCGGCGCGTCACCTCCCGGAGTTCCCGCTGGCCGAGGACGCTGAGGCGGTGTCGCCGATACCGGGCGAGGCGCTGCCCGACTTCGTCGTCCCGCCCGATCCCGACCGCTTCGCTCCGCCGCGCGTCCCGCGTGACCCCGAGGCGAGATCGGAGGAGGAGGAGAAGGAGCTCGGGCCTCTGCCCGACTACGTCATCGACCCCAGCACCCCGCGCTCTGACCAGCGACCCGTGCGGCCGGTGGAACCCGTGGATCGAGAACCGGGAGCGTCCACGTTCGGGCTGGCTCCGAACTTCGGAACGGGGCAGAGGCCCGAGCCCGCGCCCAAGCCCGAGCCGACATCGCCCACGGGCCTCAGCTTCCCTCCCGTCGCGAGCATCGAGATCCCGACAGACGGGCCGAGGAGCGGGAGCGGGAAGCCCGAGCGCACGACGCCGCGACGCAAAGGCCCGGACCTCGGCAAGTCCACGAAGTCCCGATCCCAGGAGGAGCCGGGAGACGACGTCGTCGAGGCAGGCTGGATGCAGGGGCTCTCGAACCGGCTCAGCGCGTACAGCCTGGCAGAGGAGCAGGAGGGCGAGGCGGACATCGAGCAGGTCGCAGACCCGGACGCCGACGACTGACGAGTCGCCGTCGCCGTCCCGCCGCTAGCCTGCGGGCGTGAGCGATCAGGCCACGGTGAGCCTCCTCCGCTGGCTGCGCCGACAGCTTCGGCAACCGAACCCACAGCGCGAGCACCTCGAGGCTGCCGTCCTCAACGACGACCCCGTCGAGGCGCGGCGGATCATGGCTGCCATTCCGTTCACCGAGGCGCAGCGCCACCACGTCGAGACGCTGATCAGGCGGTGGGAGCGCGGCCCTGTCCGCCGCTGAGAACGAGGCGATCGTCCGAAGGATCTTCGACGCGTTCGCTCGGAGGCAGAGCCTCGCCCTCCGTGGGCTGTTCGCAGGGGACGCGGTGTGGAGCGTGCCCGGACGTGGAGTCATGGCAGGGACGTACCGCGGCCACGAGGAGATCTTCCGCTTCCTCGCGCGGCTCCCGAAGGAAACCGGGGGGACGTACCGCTCGGAGCTCGTCGACGTCCTCGCGAGCGACGACCGCGCGGCCGCCCTGTACCGCGCGCGTGGCACGCGCCACGGCCGGACGCTCGAGCTCGACCAGGTGCTCCTCTTCAGGATCGAGGAGGGCCTCGTGCGACGCGTGCTCGCGCTCCCGAGCGACCCCGAGGCGTTCGAGGCGTTCTGGGCAGGTGCCTGAGACTCCGAGCTCGTCGAACCCCGGCACGAGTCTGCGGCTCCCGGGCGCGCCGCTTGGCTCGAAGTGAGGGTAGTACCCTGCAGCGGTGAGCTTCCGCACGATCGACGAGCTCGACTCCGCGCTCCGCACGGCGGACTACCTCCCCGACCGCGGGCTCGCCACCGCGCTCTTCCTGGGTCTCGCGCTCGAGAAGCCGGTGCTGCTCGAAGGCGAGGCGGGCGTCGGGAAGACGGAGGCGGCAAAGGCGCTCGCGACCGCGCTCGACGCGCGTCTGATCCGCCTCCAGTGCTACGAGGGCCTCGACGTCTCCCACGCGGTCTACGAGTGGAACTACCCGCGCCAGCTGCTCCACATCCGCGCGGCGCAGGAGGGCACGGTATCGGACGAGGAGCTCTTCGGCCCCGAGTTCTTGATCCGGCGCCCACTCCTCGAGGCGATCGACTCGGACGAGCCCGTGGTGCTGTTGATCGACGAGATCGACCGCGCCGACGAGGAGTTCGAGGCGTTCCTGCTGGAGGTCCTCTCCGACTTCCAGATAACCATTCCAGAGCTCGGGACGATCCGAGCGCGGCGGCGGCCCGCAGTCGTGCTCACCTCCAACCGGACGCGCGAGCTGCACGACGCGCTCAAGCGCCGCACGCTCTTCCACTGGATCGGGCACCCGTCGATCGAACGCGAGGTCGAGATCGTGAAGCTGCGCGTCCCCGGCGTCCCGGAGCGGCTCGCAACCGAGGCGGCCGCATTCGTCCGCGGCCTTCGGACCCTCGATCTCGCGAAGCCGCCGGGCGTCGCGGAGACGATCGACTGGGCGCACGCGCTCGCGGCGCTCGGCCGCGAGGAGATCGACGCCGAGGTGGTCGAGCAGACGCTCGGCTCGGTCCTCAAGTACCGCGAGGACATCGAGGCCGTGCGCGACGAGACCCTCGTCGGGCTGGTCGAAGAAGCCCGCGCGACCGCGCAGACGACCGGTGCCTGAGGTCCCACCACGCAACCGTGCGGGTCTGCGACCCCACGGTGTCGGACACCGAGGGTAGGCGGGATGCAGGGCACGGCCATCGTTCGCCATGTCGTCACCTTCGGGCGGGTGCTACGCGAGGTCGGCATCGAGGTCGGGCCCGGCCGCGTCGCGGACGCGGTGCGCGGCCTCGGGGCCGTCGACCTCACGCGCCAGGACGACGTCTACTTCACGCTCAGGCAGACGCTCGTCTCGCGCCACGACGAGCTCCAGCTCTTCGACCGCGCGTTCGTCGCCTGGTTCCTGCGCGGGCCGGTCGCCCCGCTCGGGCGCCAGAAGCAGGAGCGGCGCTACGCCGACCGGGTCGTCCGCGACACGCTCGAGTCGGGCACGGACGGCGACGAGGCGGACGACGCAGGGCCGCCGCCTGAGCCCGGTGCCTCCGCCCACGAGCTCCTGCGCGAGAAGGACTTCGCGGAGCTGACACCCGAGGAGTTCGAGCGCGTGCGCCGGCTGATGGCCGCGATCGCGCGAACGCGCCCGCACCGCACCTCTCGCCGTCGCGCGCCGGACCCCCGCGGTGACCGCCTCGACCTGCGCCGGCTGTGCCGCAAGTCGCTCCGGACCGGGGGCGAGCCGATCGAGCAGCCGTGGAAGGCGCGGAAGACCGTTCCCCGCAAGCTCGTCGTGCTCTGCGACGTCTCGGGCTCCATGGACGCCTACGCGAGAGCCCTCCTCTTCTACCTCCACGCGATCGTCGGCAGCGGCCCCGGGGTGGAGGCGTTCGCGTTCGGCACACGGCTCACGCGGCTCACGCCCGATCTCGCGACGCGCGATCCCGAGGCTGCGCTCGCGCGCGCGACGGAGATCGCCGTCGACTGGGGGAGCGGAACGCGCATCGGCGCCTCCCTCCGCGAGTTCAACTCCGTGTACGGGCGCAGGGCGCTCTCCCGCGGCGCGGTCGTCGTCATCGTCTCGGACGGGTGGGAGCGCGACGATCCCGTTCTCGTCGCGCGCGAGATGGCGACGCTGGCGCGGGCCGCGTACGCGGTCGTGTGGGTGAACCCGCTCAAGGGCAATCCCGAGTACGAGCCACTCGCCGGTGGGATGAGGGCCGCGTTGCCGTTCGTCGACCGCTTCCTTCCCGGCCATAATCTCCGGAGTCTCGAAGAGCTCGGCGCGGTGCTCGCCGGCATCGAAAGGAGGCACGCAGCGTGAAAGAGATCCTGCCCGAGATCGACCGCTGGAAGGAGGAGGGCGAGAAGGTCGTCGTCGCGACGGTCGTCGCCACCCGGCGCTCGGCGCCGCGTCCGATCGGCGCGAGCCTCGCGATCTCCGAGTCGGGGAAGATGTGCGGCTCCGTGTCCGGCGGCTGCGTCGAGAGCGACGTCTTCGAGAACGCGCAGGAGGTGCTCGAGACCGGCGAGCCGAAGCTCCTCAGCTACGGCATCTCCGACGACCTCGCCTGGAGCGTCGGCCTGCCCTGCGGCGGCGAGATCGACGTCTTCGTGGAGCGCGTCGACTGATGGGGCTCGTCCACCGGCTGGCCGAGCTCCGCGGCTCCGAGGAGCGCGGGATCCTCTTCACGGGCGTGGAGGGGAAGGAGGTGGGCACGAAGGTGCTCGTCCTCGAGTCGGGCGAGCGCGTGGGGGAAGGCCTCGAGGAGGCGGTCGCCCGGTTCGACGAGCTCATCCGGGGAGGCCGCAACCGGCTGCTGACCCTCGAGGACGGGTCGAAGGTGTTCGCCGAGTGGTACGGCCCGCCTCCGCGCCTCTTCGTCTACGGCGCCGTCGACACCGCAGAGGCGCTCTGCCGTGGCGCGGAGCTCCTCGGCTGGCACTCCATCGTGGCCGACGCGCGTGCGAAGTTCGCGACGAAGGAGCGCATCCCCTCGGCCGATGAGCTCATCGTCGAGTGGCCGCAGGAAGCGCTCGCGCGCGTGCAGCCGGACCACCAGACCGCGATCGTCGTCCTGACGCACGACGACAAGTTCGACGAGCCTGCGCTCATCGGAGCGCTCGCCACCGAGGCGTTCTACGTCGGGGCGCTCGGCTCCCGCCGCAACCAGGAGCGTCGCCGCGAGCGGCTGCTCGAGGCGGGCGTGAACGAGGAGACGCTCGACCGGATCATGGGGCCGTGCGGGCTCGACATCGGGGCGGACACGCAGGAGGAGACCGCGCTCTCGATCCTCGCCGAGATCCTCGCCGTCCGGGCCGGGCGCGAGGGGGGCTTCCTGAAGGCGGCGGCGCAGCGAATCCACGTCGAGGTCGACTGAGCGCACGCGGGTCGGTCGGCTCCCCTCGAAGGCGGGGGCGCATCGCCTCGCCGGGCGCGGGGCAGTCCCGGGCGGCTGCCTCGAGGGCTTGCCCGCCGGCCCCGGCCGCGCCACGACTCCCGGTACGGAGACGACGGCGAGCTCGCAGGTGGAGCTCTGCGGTGACGGGTGCGCGCCGGGACGCGCCGAACCTGACCGCCTGTCCTCCTCGACTATCCTCGCCCTCGTGACCGCAGTCGAGGTTCCGCTCCTTCGTCGCCAGGCATACGTCGACGGAGCCTGGGTCGTCGCCGACTCGGGCGAGACGTTCCCGGTGACGAATCCCGCGACCGGCGAGCTGCTCGCCGAGGTGCCCCGCCTGGGTGCGGCCGAGACGCGGCGGGCGCTCGCGGCAGCCGAGCGAGCGCTCCCCGGATGGAAGCAGCGGACGGCGAAGAGCCGTGCGCGCGTGCTCCGCCGCCTCGCCGACCTGATGCTCGAGCGCGAGGACGACCTCGCGCGGCTCATGGTGCTCGAGCAGGGGAAGCCGCTCGCGGAGGCTCGCGTCGAGGTCGCGTATGCCGCGTCCTTCTACGAGTGGTTCGGGGAGGAGGCGAAGCGCGTCTACGGCGACACGATCCCGACCCCGTGGCCGGACAAGCGCATCCAGGTGACGAAGGAGCCGGTGGGCGTGACCGCCGGAATCACGCCGTGGAACTTCCCGGCCGCTATGCCCGCGCGAAAGTCGGCGCCTGCGCTCGCTGCCGGCTGCACGATGGTGCTGAAGCCGGCCGAGCAGACGCCGCTGTCGGCGCTCGCCATCGCCGCCCTGGCGGAGGAGGCGGGCATGCCGGCGGGAGTCTTCTCCGTCGTGACGGGCGCCGCCGGGGATGCTCCACGGATCGGCGGCGAGATGACCTCGCATCCCGCCGTTCGGAAGCTCGGCTTCACAGGCTCCAATGAGGTCGGCAAGCTCCTCATGGCGCAGTGCGCGCCCGGGCTGAAGAAGATCTCCCTCGAGCTCGGAGGGAACGCTCCCTTCATCGTCTTCGACGACGCCGACCTCGACGAGGCGGTGTCCGGAGCGATCATGTGCAAGTACCGCAACTCGGGCCAGACGTGCATCTCGGCGAACCGGATGCTCGTGCAGGACGCGGTCTACGACGACTTCCTGTCGCGGTTCGCAGAGGCCGTGCGCGGGCTCAAAGTGGCGGATGGGTTCACCGACGGCGTGAACGTGGGGCCGCTCATCGACGAGCCCGCGGTCGAGAAGGTCGAACGACACGTCGCGGACGCAGTCGACCGCGGCGCCGAGGTCGCCGTCGGCGGGGAGCGGATCGAGGGGCAGTTCTTTCAGCCGTCCGTGCTCCTGGACGTGACGGCGGACATGGCGATGAGCTGCGAGGAGACCTTCGGGCCCGTGGCGGGCGTCGCACGCTTCGCCGCGGAGGAGGAGGCCGTGCGCATCGCCAACGACACGCCGTACGGCCTGGCGGCGTACTTCTATTCGCAGGGCCTCGGCCGCGTGCACCGGGTCGCCGAGGCGCTCGAGTACGGGATCGTCGGCATCAACACCGGCCTCATCTCGACCGAGGTGGCGCCGTTCGGCGGCATGAAGGAGTCGGGGATGGGCCGCGAGGGCTCGTCCTACGGGATCGACGAGTGGCTCGAGCTCAAGTACTGGGCGATCGGCGGGATCGGCGGAGCCTGAGTGATCGTCGAGCAGCGCGACGACCGCAGCCCGGCCGCGCGGCTGCCCGAGCCCCGGCGCGTGCCCGTCCCGCGGGGTTACGAGTCGCACGCGGAACGCAAAGAGAAGGGCACGGGATCACCGACGGGCGTGCGGCGAAGGGCGACTCTTGCGAGAGTTCACCCCTCGATGCTGACCTGGCGGAACCGCGTCCTTGCTCCGGCGGCGCTCTCCCCTCGGTGGTAGATGGGCACGCTCGAGGACAAGGTGGCGATCGTCACCGGCGGGACGAAGGGCATCGGCGCCGCGATCGCCGCGGGACTGGAGGCGGCAGGCGCCGACGTCGTCGTCATCGACCTGCGGCCGGCCAAGGGCCAGATCCAGGCAGACGTCTCGGTCGAGGAGGACGTCGAACGGGCGATGGAGGAGGTGCTCGCACGGGTGAGCCGCGTCGACATCCTCGTCAACAACGCCGGCCTCTACGCGTCGTTGCAGATGCGCCCGTTCACCGACATCGCGTACGACGAGTGGAACACGGTGATGGAGATCAACGTCGGCTCGATGTTCCTCATGTGCCGTGCGGTCGTCCCGATCATGCGCAAGCAGGGCGGCGGCAAGATCGTCAACATCTCGTCCTGCACGCCGTTCCGCGGCCTCCCCTTCCTCCTCCACTACGTGGCGGGCGAGGGCGCGATCATCGCGCTCACGCGCGCCCTGGCCACGGAGCTCGGCCCCGACTCGATCCGCGTCAACTGCGTCGCTCCGGGGTTCACCATGTCGGACGGGGTGAAGGAGCATCCGTCCGTCGCCGAGAGGCTGCGCGAGGCCTCGGTCGCCGCACGGGCGATCCGGCGCGATCAGGCGCCCGACGACGTCGTCGGCGCCGTCGTCTTCCTCTGCACCCCCGCCGCCGACTTCATCACCGGCCAGACGATGGTCGTCGACGGCGGCGAGTACTTCCACTGACCTCACTGCACACCCGATGACAACGGCGAGCGGCCCCTCGAGCCCGGAGCACGTCAACGCGTACATCACGCGCGTCGAGCCGGGCGCGGCGGGAAGGGGCCCCCTCGCTGGCCGGACGCTCGCGGTGAAGGATCTCTTCGACACCGCCGGTATCCGCACGACGTACGGCTCGGGCCTCTATGCCGAGCACGTTCCGGAGCGCAATGCGTTCGCAGTCCAGCGCCTTCTCGACGCAGGCGCCGTCCTCGTGGGCAAGACGCACCTTCCCGAGTTCGCCTGGGGCGTTCTCGGCCAGAGCGAGTGGTACGGAACCTGCCACAACCCGACGCACCCCGGGAGGACGACGGGCGGTTCGTCGAGCGGATCGGCGGCCGCGCTCGGAGCCGGCCTCTGCGAGCTCGCCCTCGGGACGGACACGGGGTGCTCCATCCGGCTCCCCGCGGCGGCGTGCGAGGTTGTCGGACTCAAGTCGCAGTGGGGACTGATCCCGACGGAAGGCGTCTTCCCGCTCTGTCCGACGCTCGACACGGTCGGGCCGATGGCGCGAAGCGTGGAGGATGTGGCGCTCATGTGGTCGGTGCTCACCGGCCGTCCGATCCCGGAGCCCCGCCTAGCCGGGCTCACGATCGGCCTCCTCCGGCAGCCTCCGGGAATCGGCGACGGTCGCGAGACGGAGCGCTCCGACGTTGCCGAGGGCTGGGTCGCCGACCTCGAGCGCCTCGGTGCACGCGTCGTCGAGGCGCGCGTCCCCGAGCCGTCCGCGAACACGTGGCCGCAGTTCCAGCACGAGGCGCTGCAGTCCCACGCCGCCACTTTCCCGAGCCGCGCCGCCGAGTACGGGGAGCTCATGCAGAAGAAGCTCCGCGCCGCGCAGCGCGCCAGGCCGGAGGAGATCGAGGCTGCCTACCGCGCGACCGAGGAGTGGCGGCGGTACGTGCCGGAGGTCGACCTGTACGTGAGCCCGTGCTACGCGATCGAGCTGCCCGACGAGGACGCGGACGAGCTGAAGGTGCGTCTCCCGCTCACGTCGTTCCTGCGCTGGACGAATCTGACCGGCTGGGCCGGCCTCGCGATCGCGAACATGCAGCTCGTCGCGCCGCGGGACGAGGTCGTACTCGCAGCCGGGCTCGCCTGGGAGCGCGGGTAGACTCCGACCCGGAGCGCGAGCTCCTTCCCATGCGCGCCCGCTGACCGCTGCCGCCCCGTCCCTTCGGCCTCGTAGGAGGTAGTCGGCGCATGGCCCGCTCGCACGGCACGCTTGCCGCCCGCTCGATCAGCAAGTTCTTTGGCGACACGGTCGTCCTCGACCGCGCCTCGCTCACCGTGACCCCGGGGAGCAGAATCGGAGTCGTCGGCCCGAACGGGATCGGCAAGTCGACGCTGCTCCGCCTGCTCGCGGGCCTCGACCAGCCGGACGCGGGCGCGGTCGTCCGCGAGCCGCCCGGTCTCTCGGTCGCGCACCTCGCCCAGGAGCCCGAGCCCTCCGGGCGCTCGGGTGGCGAGGAGGCGCGGCTGCAGCTCGAGGCAGTCCTCGCGGCAAACGCGAGCGTGCTGCTCCTCGACGAGCCGACGAACGACCTCGACTTCGCGGGTCTCGAGCTCCTCGAGCGGTCGCTCGACCGCCACCAGGGAGGTGTCGTCCTCGTCTCGCACGACCGCGCTCTCCTCGAGCGAATGACCCAGATCGTCGAGCTCGAGGCGGAGACGCGGCGGATACGTGAGTACGCGGGTGGCTGGAGCGCCTTCGAGGCGGAGCGGTACCGGGCCCGCGCGGCGCAGGAGGATTCGTACCGCCGCAGCGTGGCGGAGCGCTCCCGCATCGAGGAGCAGGCTCGGAGAATGCGACGCTGGGAGGAGCGCGGGTACGGGCAAGGGCGCAAGAAGAAGAAGACGAAGGACGTCCGCAGGCAGTTCGAGAAGAAGCTCGGCCGGGTCGAGCGCGTCGAGAAGCCGTGGTCGCCGTGGCGCCTCCAGCTCGCGCTCGTCCCGAGCCGTCGCCCGGGAGACGTCGTCGCCCGCCTGGAGCAGGCTGTCGTCGAGCGCAACGGGTTCCGGGTCGGGCCGATCGACCTGGAGCTCGGTCACGGCGATCGGCTCGCGCTCCTGGGTCGGAACGGTGCCGGCAAGACCACACTGCTCGGGGCGCTCTTGGGCGAGCTCCCGCTCGTCGCCGGTCGGCGCTGGGTCGGCCCGGGCGTCGTGCTCGGGGCGCTCCCCCAGGGTCCGGGCCCGTTCGCCGGAGACGAGCCGTTGCTCGGCTCCTTCGTCTCGGCCTGCGAGCTGGACGGCGGGTCGGCTCGAGCCATCCTCGCAACCTTTGCGCTCGGGGCCGACGACGTCGGCCGCCCCGGACGTTCGCTCTCTCCGGGGGAGCGGAGCCGCGCGACCCTCGCGCTGCTCGCGGCGCGCGGAGTCAACGCCCTCGTCCTGGACGAGCCGACGAATCACCTCGACCTCGAGGCGATCGAGCAGCTCGAGGCGGCGCTCTCGGGCTTCGACGGAGCCGTCGTCCTCGTGACTCACGACCGGCGCTTCCTCGACGCGTTCCAGGCGACCCGCACGCTCGAGCTGTGAGCGCGCCGACGTTCTCGCCCTGCGGAGCCTGCCGGGCGGTGCGCTGACCGGAGGAGCCCGTACGGGGTCGACGAGCTCGAGCCCGGGCGCGGAGCAGGGCCGGAGTGGCCCGTCGCTCGCTCGCGTCTCGACTCCGAGCGAGCATGGCGCCGGTGCCACTCCCCTACTATCGCGCTGTGGCCGGGCTTCGGGACGACCTCCGCGACCTGCTCGAGCGTGTCCGCGCCGGGACGACGAGCCCGGACGAGGCGCTCGTGCAGCTCTCGGAGCTGCCGTATCGCGACCTGGGCTTCGCGCGCGTGGATCTCCACCGCGAGCTTCGTCAGGGCGCCCCCGAGGTCGTGCTCGCGGAGGGAAAGACCCCCGAGCAGGTGGCGGGCATCTTCTGCGCGCTGCTCGAGGGTGGTGCGGGAAGCGTTCTCGCGACCCGAGCGGACGACGCCGCGCGCGCGGCAGTGCGGGGCGTCGCGCCGGAGGCCGAGGAGGACGCGCTCGCACGCTGTACCTGGGTCGCGCGGAGCGTGCCGGAGCCGCGCGGGCTCGTCGCCGTCGTCTCGGCCGGGACCTCGGATGGGCCTGTCGTGCGGGAGGTTCGCATTCGCGCCGAGCTTCTCGGCACGAACGTCGCCGTCCACGAGGACGTAGGCGTCGCGGGCGTGCACCGGCTCGGCGGTGCCCTTCCCGACATCGAGCGGGCCGACTGCGTGGTCGTCGTCGCCGGCATGGACGGCGCGCTCGCAAGCCTCGTCGGCGGGCTCGCGCGTGGGCCGGTGATCGGCTTGCCCACGAGCGTCGGCTACGGCTCGGCTCACGGCGGCGAGACGGCACTGAACGCGATGCTCGCATCCTGTGCGGCCGGGCTCGCCGTGGTCGGGATCGACGACGGGGTCGGGGCGGGGACGGTCGCGGCGCTCATCGCGCGGGGTCGCGAGTGAGCACGGTGGCGTACCTGGACTGTGTCGGTGGCCTCGCCGGCGACATGCTGCTCGCAGCGCTGCTCGACGCGGGAGCGGATCTCGAGCGGCTTCGCGCGGTTCCTCGAGCTTTGGGCGTCGGGGGCGTCGAGATCGAGGTCGAGCGTGTCGAGCGGCAGGCGATCGGCGCTCTTCACCTGCGCGTCGAGACACGCGACCAAGCCCACCGCGACTACCGCGAGATCAGGCGGATCGTCGAAGCCGCCGACCTCCCGGAACGGGCGCGCGCCCGCTCGCTCGCCGCCTTCGCACGCCTGGCCGAGGCTGAGGGCCGGATCCACGGCGTTCCGCCCGAGGACGTGCACTTCCACGAGCTGGGCTCGCTCGACGCGCTGGTGGACGTCTGCGGAGCCTTCGTGCTGCTCGACGAACTCGGCGTCGAGGGGGTCGTGAGCTCGCCGCTTCCCTTCGCGCGTGGGCTCACAGAGGCCGCGCACGGCATCCTCCCCCTTCCCGCACCCGCGACCCTCGAGTTGCTCCGGGGCGCCGAGCTGGTCGGCGTCGATACCGAGGCCGAGCTCGTCACGCCGACCGGTGCCGCGATTGCCGCGACGATCGTCGACGAGTGGGGCGGGCTGCCCGCGCTCGCTCTCGAGCGGGTCGGCTACGGAGCGGGAACCAAGGATCTCACCGACCGGCCCAACATCCTGCGGCTCGTGCTCGGGGAGGCTGCCGAACGACCGGGGGGACGGGTCGCCCTCCTCGAGACGAACCTCGACGACTTCTCGCCGGAGCTCGTGCCGGACGCGGTCGATCGATGTTTCGCGGCAGGAGCGCTCGACGTCTGGACCGTTCCCGTGCAGATGAAGAAAGGGCGGCCGGGATTCGTTCTCTCGGTACTTGCGCGCCCCGCTGTCGAAGCACAGGTCGCGCGCGTCCTGCTCGAGGAGACGAGCGCGCTCGGCGTCCGCGTGTCGCGCCTCGACCGCTACGAGCTCGAGCGCGAGGAGCGCACCGTCGAGGTCGCGGGTTCAGCGGTGCGCGTCAAGATCGGGCTCCTCGACGGACGGGCCGTCAACGTCGCGCCCGAGCACGACGATTGCGCCGCCCTTGCCAGGCAGACCGGCCGATCCGTACAGTCGGTGTGGGCGGAGGCGCTCGCCCGCGCCCAGGGGCTATGAGCGGGACGAAGATCGAGGAGCTCGAAGCGAGGATCCGCTCCCTCGGGAGCTCGATCGTCGCGTTCTCGGGCGGCGTCGACTCGTCGCTCGTGGCGGCACTCGCGGCGCGGGCACTCGGAGAGCGTGCTCTCGCGGTGACCGCGGTCTCGCGGGCCCTCGCGACAGGTGAGCTCGACGGTGCTCGCGAGGTCGCTCGCGCGATCGGGATCCGCCACGAGACGATCACGACCGCCGAGCTCGCGCGCGAGGGCTATCGCCGGAACGATCGAGACCGCTGTTACCACTGCAAGAGCGAGCTCTACCAGGGCCTGTCCGCGCTGGCCGCGCGGAGGCGCATGAGGGCGGTGCTCTCGGGTGCGAACGCGGACGACCTCGGGGACTGGAGGCCGGGCCTGCAGGCTGCGGCGGAGTTCGGGGTGATCCATCCCCTCGTCGAGGCGAGGGTCGGGAAGGAGGAGGTCCGCAAGCTGGCCCGCGAGCTCGGCGTCCCGAGCGCCGAGAAGCCCGCCTCACCGTGCCTCGCCTCCCGCATCCCGTACGGGACGGCGGTGGACCCGGCGACCCTCGAGCGGATCGACCGGGCCGAGCTCGCGCTCAAGTCCCTCGGGTATCAGGTGCTCCGCGTCCGGCACTACGGCACCCGCGGCCGCGTCGAGCTCGCCGAGGAGGAGCTGCCACGTGCGCTCGGGCCCGACGGGCGCGAGGCGGTCGTCGCTGCGCTTCTGAAAGCCGGATACGAGGAAGCCGAGGTCTCCGACGTGCCGTTCCACTCGGGGTCGCTCAACGTCTCGTTCAGCAAGCGCCTCGCGGTCGTGTCCCCGGACGGGAACGCAGGTGCTCCCCCCGCCGGATCGACCGCGGAGGTGGCGCCTGCGGCCAGGGGCCGCTGAGCCGCGTCGCTACGGACGCTTCGCCGGAGACCGGCCCCCGCTCGCACGAGTGCCTCGCGTGCCGGCGCCTGCGGGTGCGACCGCTGCGGGACGCGGCGGCTACGCAGCCGCAAACGCCTGGAGCTCCCGCTCGAGGGCGAGACGCTCGAGGGCGGTTCTCTCGAGCACCTTGACGCGCTCCTCCGAGACGCCCAGCTCCGCCGCGACCTCCCTGAGGGTCGCGGGTGGCTCCTGCAGATAGCGCAGCTCGACGACCGTCCGCTCCTCGTCGGGAAGTGCCCCGAGCGCCGAGCGCAGCGCGTCCCCGAGCAGGCTGACCTCGATCTCCTCGAAGACTTCCCTCTCCTCCACCGGGAGGATCGCGGCGAGCGTCTCCCCCTCGTCCTCGCCGAGCGGCCGGTCGAGGCTCGTGACCGCGCGTGCAGCGAGCCGGATGGCCTCCAGCTGATCGAGGCGGACGCCGACCTCCCGAGCCAGCTCCTCGTCCGTCGGGCTACGACCGAGTCTCGACGTCATGAGCATCTGCGTGCGCGCGACCTTCCGCTCGCGGTCGGCGACGTGGACGGGGATGCGGATCGTGTGCGCCCTGTTGGCCACGCCTCGCTGAACCGCCTGGCGGATCCACCAGGTCGCGTACGTCGAGAACTTGTAGCCGCGGCGCCAGTCGAACTTCTCCACCGCTCGGATCAGCCCCAAGATCCCTTCCTGGATGAGGTCGAGAAGCGACAGGCCCTGCCGCTGGTAGCGCTTCGCGATCGAGACGACGAGGCGCAGGTTCGAGTTGATCATCCGGTGTTTGGCCTCGAGATCGCCCCTCTCGATCCGCTTCGCGAGCTCGACCTCTTCCTGCGCGGTCAGGAGCGGGTAGCGCGACATCTCGTTCAGGAAGAGCTGGAGCGAGTCGGTCGTCGCCGCCACCAGCTCGCCGTTCTCGTAGCTCGGCCCCGGCGCGCTCAGCTGCCCGCAGTCGTCACGCAGCGTGATGCGGCGTTCGTCGATCTCCTCGTAGAGGGCCTCGACCTCGTCGTCCCCGAGGCCGGTCTCCTCGACGATGCGCTCGACCTCGGAGAGCTGGAGACACCCCTCCTCCTCTCCGCGGGCCAACAACTCTGCAAGCTCCGTCGCTGCGACAGCAGCACCCATCGCCCGTGCCTTCTGCTCGATGGAGCAAGAATCGCTCCGACGCGCGCGACGGGCATCCGGCGTGGCTCGGATCGGCCTGCGGCTTTCCCGCATGCGGGACGCGACGAGCGGCGGCAGCTCGCCTCAGTCGAGTCGGTGGTAGACCTCGAAGCGATTGCCGGCAGGGTCGGCGAAGTAGACGGCGTAGTACTCCTGCCCGTAGGGCATCTCCTTGGGACCGCTGATCTCCCGCCCTCCCGCGTGCGTGACGACTGCGGCGATGTGCTCGACCTCGGAGCGGTCGCGCGCCCAGAAGGCGACGCGGTTCTCGTTGGGAACGTGATCCGCGCTCTCGGTGATCGCGAAGTAGGCGGCGGCGGATAGCTCTCCATCGATCGCGAAGACCTTCCACTCGGCGCCGTGGTAGCGCTCGCTGAAGCCGAGAGCGGGAAGGAGCTCCTCGTAGAAGGGAAGTACCTCGGCGATCGACGGTACGCGCAGATCGACGTGACCGAAGCGATTCTCGGAGCCCACACGAGCAGGATACGGCGGCCACTCGCTCAACGTGCCGCCCAACCGGCGGGCCCGGCGCAGCCGTGTCCAGCCTCCGCAGCTCGCCACACGGGCGGGCCCGGCGCGGCGCGAACGACCGAGGTGGCTCTCTTCTCAGCCGGAGGAGCAGCCCGCGGCCAGTATCGTCGCGATTCCGGCGAGAGAGCCGGTGGTCCCATGTTCCGAGCGAAGACCGCTCGAGGAGTCGGACGCGACGTACCGGCCGACCTCGACCAGGACCCGGGGCGAACGGCACTCCACGGCTGCCATCCCGGAACCGGAACTCGCGCATCCCTGGGGGCCCGAGACCGGCAGGCGAACGGTCCGGGCAGCAGAACGGGTCGCGAGCAGCCGTTGTGTGGTCAACGATCAGCTTGTCGACGGGCATGACAGACGGATCGCGTCCTCCGCTCCAGCTTGCCCGCGAGCTCGAAGCGGTAAAGCGATTCCCCGAAGGGAATCCGAATCCCGTGCTCCAAGTCGGCGGCGACGGAGTGCTGCTGTACGCGAATCCCGCGAGTGCCGACCTCGTTCGGTCGCTCGATCTCGCGTGCGGCGCCCCCGTTCCGGCCACGATGCTGGAAGAGATCAGGCAGGCGCTCGAGTTCGTGCCGCCGAGGCCGTTCGAGTGGGAGGCCGAGAGTCGTACCTACTCGGTTCTGCCGGTCGAGGCTCCTGAGCTCGGCGTCACCAACCTGTACGCCACGGACGTCACGGCCGAGCGGGTGCTGGAGCGATTCCCTCTCCACAATCCGAACCCGGTGCTGCGCGTGTCCAGCGACGGGCGGCTGCTGTTCGCAAACGAGGCCAGCGCGCCCATCGTCGCGGCGCTGCGAACCCAGGTCGGTCAGAAGTTCCCCGCCGAGACGCGCTCACATCTCCTGCGGGCGCTCGACGAGGCGGAGCCGGATCCGCTGGAGGTCATGTCGCGCGGCCGGCACTACGCTCTCCACGCACGCCTCGTGTCGGAGCTCAATACGATCAACGTCTACGGCGTCGACGTCACGGCGCTTCGGGCGATCGACAAGTTCCCGGACGAGAACCCCAACCCGGTTCTCCGACTCACGGGCGACGGGCGTCTCCAGTACGCGAATCCGGCGAGCGATCTGCTCAGGCGTGCGCTCGGGATCGAGGTCGGTGACGCGCTGCCCGCCGACTTCCGGCGCCGTGTCGAGGACGTCGTCGCGGGCTCGTCGGACGAGCAGCTCGAGCTCGAGGCGGGCGGGCGGACGTTCGAGCTCCGCCCCGTGTCGGTCTACGAGTTCGGCTTCGTCAACATCTACGGGACGGACGTGACGGCGGCGCGCGCGATCGAGCAGGCACACCGCGAGAACGAGCGCCTGCTGCTCGCGATCCTCCCGCCTTCCGTCGCCGAGAGGCTTCGGCAGGGCGAGACGACGATCGCCGACAGCTTCGACGACATCGCGGTGCTCTTCGCCGATCTCGTCGGCTTCACGGCCCTCTCGAGCCGGCTCTCCGCCTCCGAGGTCGTCGACATCCTCAACGCGATCTTCTCCGCGTTCGACGAGCTCGCAGATCGCCACGGGCTCGAGAAGATCAAGACGATCGGGGACGCGTACATGGCTGTCGGGGGGCTCGTGTCCGATCCGCGCGGTCGCGACCCGGCACTCGCAGTGGCGGAGATGGCGCTGGAGGTCGTGCGCGCGACCGAGCAGCTCGCGGCGAGCACAGGGCGCGAGCTCAGCGTTCGCGTGGGCGTCCACGCGGGCCCGAGCGTCGCCGGCATCATCGGCACGCGGAAGTTCGTCAACGACGTCTGGGGAGATGCCGCCAACAAGGCGAGTCGAATGGAGTCCCACGGCGTTCCGAACCGCGTCCAGGTCAGCGAGGCCACCTATCAGCGCCTGAGAGGGTCGTTCTCCTTCGAGCGGAGGGGTGTCGTCGACATCAAGGGCATCGGGCCCGAGACGACGTACTTCCTGGACGCCCCGCTTGCGTAGGAGCCGGCGGGAGTCACCGTGTGACCTCGCGTGCCGATCGTCGGCACCGCCGATTGTCAGTTGTCCGAGGCGCAGCCCGAGTCTTCGCGGCGCGTCGGACCGCGAGGATCGCGCCGCTCGTCGGGGCTGGCGTTGTCGATGCCTCCCACAGCGAGCGCTGCGCCGTGGAGCGACAACCGCATCGCGGCCGGCCGCACGCCTCGTGCTGGGACACGCGGTCAGTGGAGAAGCGGCTTCAGCGCATCTCTCGCGATGAGGAACCCGCGCTCGACGAGCGCCTCGCTGCCCTCGAAGTCGCGGTCCTCGTGCTCGACGGAGAGGACGTAGTCGTACCCGGCGCCGTACAGCGCGGCGACGAAGCGATTCCAGCGCACCTCGCCGAGCCCGGGCAGGCGCGGCACCTGCCAGCCCATACCGAGCGAGGCCGTGCCGTACCGGTAGAGCCCGTCGCGGTCGATCTCCATGTCCTTCGCGTGGACGTGGAACAGCTTCGAGGCGTAGTCGCGGACGACACGCTCGTAGTCGATCTGGAGCCAGACGAGATGCGAGGGGTCGAGGTTGAGCCCGAAGCTCGGGCTGTCCACGATCGCGAACATCTCGTCCCACGCCGCCGGCGTCGAGGCGAGGTTCGTGCCGCCGGGCCACTCGTCCCAGCCGAAGATCATCGGGCAGTTCTCGATCGCGATCCGCACCCCGCGCGCCTCGGCGTAGTGGACGAGGCGCGGCCAGACCTTCCGGAACTCGCGGAAGTTGTCCGGTACGTTCTTGGTCTTGTCGCGGCCGACGAAGGTGCCGACGATGCCGACGTCGAGCTTCGCCGCAGCGTCGATCACCTTCTTCAAGTGCGTGTTCGCGGCGCGGCGCTCGCTCGGATCCGGATGGAGGTGGTTGGGGTAGTACGCGAGCGACGAGATCTCGAGCCCGTGCCGGTCGAGCAGGTCGCGAACGGCGCCGACGTCGAGGCGCGAGACGTCGACGTGCGACGTACCGGCGTAGCGACGCCGCTCTGCCCGCGCGGCCGGCCAGCACGCGACCTCGAGCATCTGGAAGCCCTCGCTCGAGGCCCACGCCGCTACCTGCGCGAGCGTCCGACGCGGGAAGGGAGCGGTGAGCAGTCCGAGCTTCATCCGGTCATCCCGCGACCACGGGGTTCGTGAGCGAGCCGATGCCCTCGATCTCGATCGTGACCTCGTCACCGGGGCGCAAGAGGCGCTGCGGATCGCGAAACACTCCGACACCCGCCGGCGTCCCCGTGAGGATGAGGTCGCCGGGCTCGAGCGTCGTCGTCTGCGAGACGTACGCGATCACGTCGTCGATCCCGAAGATGAGGTTCGCCGTCGTCGAGTCCTGGAGCACCTCCCCGCTGACGATGGTGCGGATCCGCAGCGAGTGCGGGTCCGCGATCTCGTCACGCGGCACGAGCGGCCCCACGGGACAGAACGTGTCCGGCGACTTCCCGCGCGTCCACTGCCCGTCCGAGAACTGCAGGTCGCGCGCCGAGACGTCGTTCGCGCAGACGTACCCGCGCACCGCCTCGAGCGCTCCCTCCTTCGAGACCGCCTTCACCCGCGAGCCGATGACGACCCCGAGCTCCGCCTCGTAGTCGGCCTTCGTGACGATCGGGGGGATGACGATTGCCTCGCCAGGGCCGATGCACGACGTCGGCCACTTCGCGAAGAGGAGTGGCTCGGTCGGCAGCGCGGCGCCCTGCTCCTCCGCGTGGTCGCGGTAGTTCAGGCCGACGCAGACGATCTTCCCCGGACGATCGATCGGCAGCACAAGGGAAAGCTACTGACGCGGCGCGAGCACTGCGTCGGCGATCCGCTCGGCCCAGTCGCGGCGAGGACGGCCCCGCGCGAGGTACTCGGCGTAGTACGAGCCGATTGCCATGTTGACCGCCGACTCGGCGTCCAAGCCGGGGCGCAGCCGGGCCCGGCCGAGGATGCTCCGGAGGCGCTCACGCCTCGGCAGCACGACGTCTCGCCGGAAGGCCGCGATCAGCTCCGGGACGTGCTCCTCCTCGGCGAGCACCGTGCCGAGCATCGCCATCCCGTGCGGACGCTCGATGCCGCCTCGAAACCACCGCAGCTCGTCGACGAGGTCGGCACGCGGATCGTCGCTCTCCGCGGGCCGGCGCTGGTCGCGCAGGAAGGCGAGAGCCGCCGTGGCGAGCTCGGCCTTCGACGCGTGCCGCCGGTAGATCGCAGCCTTCGTCGTCCCTGCCTCCGCAGCGACGGCGTCCATCGAGAGCCGTGCGTACCCGTCGCGCTCCATGATCCGGAGCGCCGCGCCGAGAATCGCCGCGTCGTGCTCGCGAGACCGTGGGCGACCCCGACCGCGCACTTCCTTTTCGTTACGATACCGTCTCGTATCGCTATTCATTGGACGTAGCCTACTCGGAGGGAACAGCATGGCAGCCACGCCGAACGTCACGACCACGAAGCCCAAGAAGGTGCTCATGGTGATCGCGAACCCGAGCGTCTCGACCACGCTCGGCTGGCCGGTCGGCTTCTGGGGCTCCGAGCTCACGCACGCCTGGTACGCGTTCACGGAGGTCGGCTACGACGTCACCGTCGCCAGCCCGCACGGAGGGCGCTGCGAGCTCGACGCCCTGAGCGACCCGCAGGACGAGAGCGGCTACTCGTCGTGGGACCTGCTCACGATGGGGTTCGTCAACACGCCGGACCTGATGGCGCTCGTCGAGGACACGCCCGCTCTGGGCGATCTCGACCCCGACGACTTCGACGCACTCGTCGTGGTCGGCGGCCAGTCGCCGATGTTCACGTTCCGCGAGGACGAGACCCTGAAGGAGGCGATTCGGGCCTTCTACGAGTCGGAGAGGCCGACCGCGGCGCTCTGCCACGGGGTCTCGGCACTGATCGACGTGCAGCTCTCCGACGGATCCTTCCTCGTCGAGGGCAAGACGATGACCGGCTTCTCGAACGGCGAGGAAGACGTCGCCGACTCGCTCGTCGGTCAGAGGGTCATGCCGTGGCGCATCGAGGACGTGGCGAGGGAGCGCGGCGCCAACTACGTCCAGGGAGGCGTCTGGAAGGCGTTCGCCGTCCGCGACGGCCGGCTCATCACCGGCCAGCAGCAGTACTCCGGCGGCGAAGTGGCGAGGCTCGTCATCCAGGCACTCGGCACGTAGGCGACGGGAGGAGGGAGTCGATGAGGATCGGCGTGATCGGCGGCGGGCGCGTCGGCAGCGCGTTGGCGGCCACCTGGCAGGAACACGGACACGACGTCGCCGTCTCGACGCGGACGACGGTCGCCGAGACGGCGGCGGCGAGCGAGGTCGTCGTGCTCGCGACACCCGCTTCGGCGGCTGCGGACGTGCTCGCGCAGGCCGGGAGCCTCGAGGGGAAGGTACTCCTCGATGCGACGAACAACCTCTCGGGCGGCCCCGCGGGCCTCGAGATCGCTGCGCTCGCTCCTGGCGCGTCCTACGTCAAGGCGTTCAACACCGTCTTCGCGACGTTCATGCACGCCACGCCCCCCGACCCACCCGCCTCGCACGTCTACTGCGGCGACGACGCGACCGCGAAGGCGACCGTGGCGCAGCTGATCGAGGACGCGGGCTTCGAGCCGATCGACGTCGGCGGGGCCGACCAGACGCCTCTGCTCGAGGCGTTTGCGAGGGTCGTCATCGGGCTCGCGTACCGCCAGGGCCGGGGCCCGTTCGTCTACCGCTTCCAGTCGAGCTGACGCCCCGCGACGCGCTCTAGACTCGGCTCCGTGAGCCTGCCAGCCTCCCTCGCCGCCGAGCTCGAGGCGGCACTCGGTGCCGAGCACGTCGTCACGGAACCGGAGGACCTCCGGGTCTACGAGTGCGACGGGCTCACCGGCCATCGCGCGATCCCCGAGCTCGTCGCGCTTCCGCGCTCGACGGAGGAGGTCCAGGCCGTCGTGCGCGCCTGCAACCGCGGGCGCGTGCCGTTCGTCGCCCGCGGTGCCGGGACGGGGCTCTCGGGCGGTGCCACGCCCGTCGCGGGCGGCGTCGTGATCTCGCTCGCCCGGATGGACCGGGTCCTCGAGATCGACCTCGCGAGCCAGCGCGTCGTGGTCGAACCCGGCGTCGCCAACCTGGACGTGACCCGAGCCGTCGCCGCCGCCGGCTTCTTCTACGCCCCCGACCCCTCGAGCCAGCAGGTGTGCACGATCGGCGGCAACGTCGCCGAGAACTCGGGCGGGGCCCACTGCCTCAAGCACGGCTTCACCGTGCACCACGTCACGGGGCTCACGCTCGTGCTGCCCGACGGCGAGGTCGTCGAGCTCGGCGGGAAGGCGCTCGACCCGGACGGCCCCGATCTGCTCGGTGTCGTCGTCGGGTCCGAAGGGACGCTCGGGATCGCGACGCGGATCACGCTCCGAGTCGTTCGCAGTCCGGAGGCGGTGCGCACGCTCCTCGCAGGCTTCGTGACCATGGACGCCGCAGGAGCGGCGGTGTCCGGGATCGTCGCCGCAGGCGTGCTTCCCGCGGCCATCGAGATGATGGACCGGATCACGCTCGAGGCCGCCGAGCGTGCCGTCTCCCCCGGGTATCCGAAAGACGCCGGTGCCGTCCTCCTCGTCGAGCTCGACGGCGTGGTCGCGCAGGTCGAGGACGACGCGGCAGAGGTCGAGCGGATCTGCCGCGAGTGCGGCGCCTTCGAACTGCGCGCAGCCGAGAGCGAGGGCGATCGCGCGCTCCTCTGGAAGGGGCGCAAGTCCGCGTTCGCGGCGATGGGGCGGGTGGCGACGGACTACTACGTCCAGGACGGTGTCGTTCCGCGGACGAAGCTGCCGGAGGTGCTGCGGAGGATCGAGGAGCTCTCCGAGCGCCACGGTCTCGTCGTCGGCAACGTCTTCCACGCCGGCGACGGCAACCTCCACCCGCTCGTCCTCTACGACGCCGAGGCCGGCCAGACCGAGCAGGCGCGCACGCTCGCGGAGGCGATCCTCGAAGCCTGCCTGGACGTCGGCGGCTCCCTGACGGGCGAGCACGGGGTCGGGATGGACAAGGCCTGCTCGATGCCGCGGATGTTCTCCGAGAGCGACCTCCACGCCTTCGAGCTGCTCCGGCGCGCCTTCGACCCGAACGGGGTCTCGAATCCCGGGAAGGTCCTCCCCACCCCGCGCCTGTGCGGCGAAGTGCCCGGGCCGTACCGGATGCACCCGCTCGAGAGGATCGGCGTTGCCGAGCGTCTCTAGCCTCGAGCAGGCGGCGGCGGCCCTGCGGGCCGCGCACGCCGAGGGTCGGCGACTGCGCATCGGGGACGACCTGACGACCGAGGGCATGAGCCGGATCCTCGAGCACGACCCGGGCGACCTCACGTGCACGGTCGAGGCCGGCGTTCGCCTCTCGTCGCTTCGGGCCGCGGTCGGCGCCCACGGCCAGCGGCTCTCGCTCGATCCCCCGGGCGATCCGACGATCGGCGCGCTCGTCGCCGGGAACCTCTCCGGTCCGCTCCGCCATCGCTTCGGGGCCCCGCGCGACCTGATCCTCGGGGCGACCATCGTGCTCGCCGACGGGACGATCGCGAACGCAGGCGGCAAGGTCGTGAAGAACGTCGCCGGCTACGACCTCGCGCGGCTCGTGTGCGGATCACGGGGGCTCCTCGCGTTGATCGCCCGCGTGAGCGTCAGGCTGCACCCGTTGCCGCGGGTCGCTCGCTCGCTCGTCGTGGAGACGGACGACGCGGCGGCGATCGTAGCGCGGCTGCTCGGCTCGCAGCTCCAGCCGAGCGCGCTCGACCTGCTCCATCCCGGACGGGTCGCCGTCCTCTTCGAGGGATCCGAGCGGGCGGTCGAGGCCCAGCTCGACAGCGCGACGAGTCTCGTCGGGGGAGAAGAGGTCGACGCGTCGATCTGGGAGGAGTCGCGGGCGCGACAGGCCGCCGCGCGCGGGCGCGTGCGCTTCGCGCCCGGCGACCTCGCGGAGACGCTCGCCGCCGTCCCCAAAGCGGTGGTGAGACCGGCCTCGGGCGTCGCGTACGTTCCCGAGGCGTCGAGCGACGAGCCCGACGAGCCGGTTCGCCGCCTCGTCGAGGCGCTTCGCGCGCAGCTCGACCCGCGTGGAGTCCTGGCTGCGTGATCCGCGAGTACACGTCCGACTGCGTCCACTGCGGGTTCTGCCTGCCGACGTGTCCGACGTACGTGCTCTGGCGCGAGGAGATGGACTCCCCGCGGGGCCGCATCCACCTCATGGACGCGCGCCTGGACGGATCGATCGCGCTGAACGCGACCGTGGCGACGCACTTCGACCGCTGCCTCGGGTGTCTCGCCTGCCTCTCGTCGTGCCCGTCGGGCGTGCGCTACGACCGGCTCATCGAGAGCACGCGCGCTGCGGTCGAGGAGGAGGTCGAGCGACCGCTCGCCGACCGGCTCGCGCGTGATCTCGTGTTCCGCGTGCTCCCCTATCCGAGCCGCATGCGCGTCGCACTCCGCCTCGCGCCGCTCGGACGCGCGCTGCCCGGCCGCCTGGGAGCGCCCGCACGCGCCGCGCCGCGATGGCGAAGCGCCGAGTCCGTGCCGGCGCTGACACCGGCCTCCGGCGAGCGGCGCGCGCGCGTGGCGCTCCTCACCGGCTGTGTCCAGAGCGCGGTCTTCTCCGACGTGAACGCCGCGACCGCCCGTGTGCTCGCCGCCGACGGGTACGAGGTCGTCGCGCCACCGCAGGGCTGCTGCGGGGCGCTCTCCGTGCACGCGGGTCGGCTCGAGGAGGGGAAGGCGTTCGCCCGGGCCGTGATCGACGCCTTCGAGGACGTCGACCTCGTCGTCGTCAACTCGTCCGGCTGCGGCTCGCACTTGAAGGAGCTCGGCTGGCTCCTCGGCGACGGGCGTGCCGAGGGCTTCGCCGCGAGGGTGCGCGACGTGGGCGAGCTCCTCGCAGAGACGGAGCCGCGCGCGCCGCGGCACCCGCTCGCGGTGCGGGTCGCGCTCCAGGATCCGTGCCACCTGCGCCACGCCCAGCGACTCCCGCTCTCGATGCAGGCCGCGCTCGCGGGCATCCCCGACCTCGAGGTGGTCGAGCCCGCCGAGCAGGATCTCTGCTGCGGCTCGGCCGGGATCTACAGCGTCACCCAGCCCGAGGCTGCGCGCGAGCTCGGCGACCGCAAGGCAGGCCACGTGGTCGCGACCGGGGCGGCCGTGTACGCGAGCGCCAACCCCGGCTGCCTCGTGCAGATCGCCAACGCCCTGCGGCGCGCGAAGAGCGCGTTGCCGGCAGTGCACCCGATCGAGCTCGTCGACGCGTCGATCCGGGGAGTGCCGGCCGGCGAGCTGCGGGCGAGCGCCCGGCGCTGACTGCGGGGAGCGTCAGTACCCTCAGATTCGTGCACCCGCCACCCGACACACCGCTCCTGCGCCGCATTCGCGAGTCGGTCATCGGCGACGACCAGGTGATGGTCGGGCCGTTCGGGCCTCGCCGCGTCACCTACGCCGACTACACGGCGAGCGGACGCGCTCTCACGTTCGTCGAGGACCTCATCCGCGACGAGGTGCTTCCACGCTACGCGAACACGCACACCGAGTCGTCCGGCACCGGGCTCCAGACCACGAGGCTGCGGGAGGACGCACGGCGGATCATCCGAGACGCCGTGGGAGGGGACGAGGAGACGATCGTCGTCTTCTGCGGCTCGGGCTCGACGGGAGCGGTCGACAAGCTCATCGGCATCCTCGGGATCCGCATTCCCTCCCCGCTCGAGGATCGCTACGGCCTCACGTCGGCGATCCCGTCGGACGAGCGGCCGGTCGTCTTCGTCGGCCCGTTCGAGCACCACTCGAACGAGTTGCCCTGGCGTGAGTCGATCGCCGACGTCGTCCAGATTCGCGAGGACGCGGACGGCCACGTCGACCTGGAGATGCTCGGGGAGGAGCTCGACCGCTACGCGGAGCGGCCCCTCAAGATCGGGTCGTTCTCCGCGGCCTCGAACGTCACGGGGATCCTCTCGAACACGTGCGCCATCGCCGACCTCCTCCACCGGCACGGCGCGCTCTCGTTCTGGGACTTCGCGGCCGCCGCGCCGTACCTGGCGATCGAGATGTACCCGGAGTGCTCGCGCCACCCGCGCGCGCACAAGGACGCGATCTTCCTCAGCCCGCACAAGCTCGTGGGCGGCCCGGGCACGCCCGGCGTCCTCGTCGTGCGCCGCGAGCTCCTGACGAACCGCGTCCCGGACGTCGTCGGAGGCGGAACGGTCGCCTACGTCAACCCGACCGAGCATCGCTACCTCGACGACCCCGCGCAGCGGGAAGAGGGCGGCACACCGGCGATCGTGGAGTCGATCCGCGCCGGGCTCGTCTTCCAGCTCAAGGAGGCGGTCGGGATCGACGTCATCCGCGCGCACGAGGAGGACTTCTGGCGCCGCGCGGTCGAGCGCTGGACGAGCAACCCGAACCTCGAGATCCTCGGCAACCTCGAGGCCGAGCGCCTCTCGATCGTCTCGTTCGTCGTCCGCAGCCCGGGCGGTCGCTACCTGCACCACAACTTCGTCGTTGCGCTCCTCAACGACCTCTTCGGGATCCAGGCGCGCGGCGGCTGCTCGTGCGCGGGCCCGTACGGGCATCGCCTCCTCGGGATCGACCTCGAGCGTTCCCACGAGTTCGAGCGCGAGATCGCCCGCGGCTGCGAGGGGATCAAGCCCGGGTGGACGCGGGTCTCGTTCAACTACTTCGTCTCGGAGCAGGTGTTCCAGTACCTCGTCGAGGCGGTCGACCTCGTGGCCACCCACGGCCGCAAGCTCCTCAGCCTCTACCGCTTCGATCCCGTCACCGGCCTCTGGCGGCACCGGGACGGTCCGGTCGAGCCGCCCTTCCGCCTCGCCGATCTCGCTTACGACCAGGCGACCGGGCATCTCCGGGTTCCCGACCTTCCGCACGAGACGGCCCCCGAGGCAGAGCTCACGGGCTACCTGGACGAGGCGCGGCAGATCTTCGAGGCAGCGGATCGCGACGTCGACACGGAGGCGACTCCCGACCTGGGCGCCGACTTCGAGCACCTCCGTTGGTTCGAGCTGCCCGCGTCGTGCGTGGCCTGACCACCGTCGCCTCAGGCCGACTCGCGAACGACTGCGGCTGAGGGCCGCCTCACGTCGTCGCCTCGACCGGCCGGAGCTCGTCGAGGCGATCGACCCTGGCGAGCGACGGGAAGAGCCTCCACCAGACCCCGGCGATCCCGATCGTCGCGAGCCCCCCGAGCACCACCGCAGGAACCGCGCCGACGAGCGCTGCCGCCACGCCCGACTCGAACGCGCCGAGCTCGTTCGAGGCGCTGATGAACACCATCTCGACGGCCGTGACGCGACCACGCAGCTCGTCGGGCGTGACCAGCGGGAGGATCGTCGAGCGCAGGACGACGCTCACCATGTCGAACGCTGCGCCGAGCGCGAGCGCGAGCATGGAGAGCCACATCGCGCGCGAGAGCCCGAACACGACCATGCACACGCCGAAGCCGGCAACCACGGCCAGCAGCGTCGGCCCGGCACGGCGCCTGATCGGGTAGCGCGCGATCGCCATCGCAGCGAGCAGCGATCCCACGGCCGGCGCCGTGCGGAGAAAACCGAGCCCGGTCGGCCCGACCTCGAGGATGTCTTTCGCGAAGATCGGGAGCAGCGCGACCGCTCCACCGAGGAGCACCGCGAAGAGGTCGAGCGAGATCGCGCCCAGGAGGACACTGGTTCGACGGATGAGGCGCACTCCGGCGAGCACCTCGTCCAGCCCGACGGCGTCCTCGGCTGCGGCCGCGCGCCCGCTCCGAAGCGCGAGCACGCAGCCGAGCGCGACGAGCGCCAGCGCGACGGCGACCGCGTAGACGAGCTCGGCCCGGATGGCGAAGAGGACTCCACCAACGGCGGGCCCCACGACCGCCGACAGCTGGAACGCGATCGAGCGCTGCGCGAGAGCGCTCACGAGGATCTCCTCCGGCACGAGCGAGGGCGTCAGGGCACGTCCCGCGGGGGCTCCGATCGCGCTGCCTGCGCCCTGCACGAAGGCGAGGACGAAGAAGGGCCACACCTGCGTCGCCCCGCCGGCGGTGACGGTGAGCAGGCCGAGCAGGACAACGACGTTGAGCGAGAGCATGAGCCCGAGCAGGCGCCTGCGCGGCACCCGGTCGGCGAGGTGTCCCGCAGGCAGTGCGAGGAGGAGGAGCGGGAGGAACTCCGCAAGCCCGACCAGGCCGAGGTCGAGCGGATTCTCCCGGACGGAGTACACCTGCCAGCCGATGGCGACGAATGCCATCTGCAGCGCGAACCCCTCGGCCACGAGCGAGACCCAGAAGAGCGCGAAGTCGCGGTGCCGAAAGGCGGATCGTCCAGTCGGGCTCATGCTGGCCGCCGTCTAGGCGGCCGCTGGCTCGTCGGTCGGCGTCTCGTCCGTGCCGAACTCGACCTCCAGCTTCAGGATCCGCGACCCCTCGACCTGCAGCACGCTGAGCCGGATCCCGTCGGTCGTCACCTCGTCCCCCACCTCCGGCGCCCGCCCGAGCTCCCCGAACACGAGGCCTGCCATCGTGTGGAAGTCCTCCTCCTCGAGGCTCGTCCCGAACTCCTCGTTGAAGTCGTCGATCGTGTACGTGCCGTCGATGCGGATGCGGTTCTCGTCGATCCGCTCGATCGAGGTGTCGGGAAGATCGAACTCGTCCTCGATGTCGCCCACGATCTCCTCGAGCAGATCCTCGAGCGTGACGATCCCCTCGGTGTCGCCGTACTCGTCGACGACGATCGCCATGTGCTGCTTCTCGCGCCGGAAGTCGGCGAGCAGGGCGGCGAGGTCCTTCGTCTCGGGCACGACGTAGGCCGGCCGAACGATCGACTCGAGCTCGACTGCCGCGATGCCGAGGTCATGGATCGCGGAGAAGAGGTCGCGCACGTGGAGGATCCCGAATACGTCGTCGAGCGAGCCGCGATACACGGGATAGCGCGTGAAGGGCGAGTCGACGATCGCGCGCAGAGCCTCCTCCGGAGGCATGTCGGCAGAGATCGCGACCACCTCGGGCCGCGGCACCATCACTGCCGAGACCTCTTTCGAGGCGAAGTCGAACACCTTGTAGAGCATCTCCTCCTCCGCCTCCAGGAGCTCGCCCACGTCCTCCGCCGCGGCGACGCTGTGGCGGATGTCCTCCCGCGTGTACGCGATCATCCCGGCCGGCGCCGGCCTCACGCGCAGCAACCGGAGCACTCCGTTCGCGGAAACCTGGAGGAGCCAGACGATCGGGTGCGCGATTCGGCCGAGGAGGTCGAGCGGCACGGCGAGGACGACGGCGATAGCCTCGGCCTTCTGGAGCGCGATCGCCTTCGGCACGAGCTCGCCGAGCACGACGGAGAGGTAGGTCAGGAGCGCGAACGCGAGGACGAAGCTGACCGTCGTCGAGAGCGGCGGCTCCATCAGTTCCGAGAGCAACGGCTCGCCGATGGCGCCGACGAGGATCGCGAAGACCGTGATCCCGAGCTGCACCGTCGAGATGAAGCGCACAGGGTCGTCCATGAGACGTAGCGCGGCCTTCGGTCCGCGACCTCCGCGCGCCGCGCGCTCCTCGAGCCGCGAGCGACGTCCGGTGACGAGCGCGTACTCAGCCGCGACGAACAGCGCGCTCCCGAGCACGAGCAGGAGCACGATGACGATGCGCAGGAAAACGCTCACGCCCCGCGAGGGGCGCCGGTACTAGGCGGGATTTCGTCGCCCATCTATCAACCCGCAGTATAGGTAACGGCTCCGGTGTCCTCCTCGCGGATCGCGTCGCCCGCGTGGACGAGCCGCTCGAGGTGGGAGAGCGTCTCGGCGATCGCGAAGCGACGTCCGGCCGGCTTGAGATCGGCCCCGAAGAGCGCGAACGAGAGCTCGTAGCCGGTCTTCGGCTGCGGCCCGAGCGCGGCGGCCGTCTCCTCCAAGCGCAGCCGGTGATGCTCCTTGAGCTCGCGCGCACGACCGGCGGGATCCCTGATCGGCTCGCCGTGGCCGGGCAGCGCGAGGGCCGGGTCGAGCTCGATCGTCCACTCGAGAGCGGCGAGGTAGTCGGCGAGCGGATCGGGGCGGCTCGCCGGCCAGAGCCCGACGTTCGGCGTGATGCGGTCGAGGAGGTGATCCGCCGCGATGAGCACGCCGTCCTTCAAGAGGCAGAGCTGCCCGTCCGCGTGCCCGGGAGCGGCGATCAGCTCCCAGCCGTCGACGTGCTCCCCCGCCTCGACGAGGATCGGGTCGCGCTGGTAGCGGATGAACGCTCGGTAGACCGAGCTCTGCCCCACGAGCTCGGCCGTGACGTCGTACGGAGCGCCGTGGAGGTGGAACCAGTCGACCAGGCGCTCCGCCCAGGAGGGGTTCCCCCAGACGAGCTCGCACTGCGCGTAGTCGAGCCCACCCTGCACGACGGACGCGCCCGTGAGCTCGTGGAGATCCGCCGCGGCACCTACGTGATCCGGATGGAAGTGGGTGACGAACACGGTCGCCACCCGGCCGCCCGCCTTCGCGAGCTCCGCTGCCCACGTCTCCTTCGCATCGGGAAGGCCGACGCCGGTGTCGACGAGCGTCCAGCCCTCCTCCCCCGGGAGAAGGTACGCGTGCACGTGCCCCGGCCGTGTCGGCAGCGACAGCGTGACCCGACGGATCCCGCCCGGGAGCACGTCCATTGCGCGAATCTAGCGGGCCGCGAGACGGACGGCGGCGGAGCGGGCGTACACTGGCGGAGCCGTCATCCAGTCCTGCCAGCCGAGAGGAGATCGAGATGGCCTACGGGATCATCCACCGCTTCCCGGGCGGAACGCAAGAGCAATACGAGGCATCGCTGGCCGCGGTGCACCCATCCAGAGACACCCTTCCGGACGGCCAGATCTTCCACGCCGCCGGGCCGTCAGCCGAGGGCTGGATCGTCGTCGCGATTCACGAGTCGCAGGAGAGC